>Ga0255051_10000633_pt1 | contig 12778 bp, 12 predicted proteins | sample JV7_2_9_MG_FD_181719 | JGI IMG/M metagenome (GOLD analysis project Ga0255051, IMG submission 181719) | Seawater microbial communities from Jervis Inlet, British Columbia, Canada - JV7_2_9 | ecosystem: Environmental > Aquatic > Marine > Inlet | place: Canada: British Columbia | collected 2016-10-06
TTTCGCCCATATTCTCTAAAAAGGTTTATTATTTATGGGCGCCGGTGCCGTCATCCACATGACTGGTAAACGTAAACTTACTGAGTTAGGTGGTCTCTACCGCACCATGCCCTGGACCGTAGCGCTTTATATGATCGGCGCTTTTGCCATTTCTGCTTTCCCGTTTTTCAGTGGTTTCGTCAGCAAAAGCATGGTTATCGCAGCGGCTGCGGGGGATCACCATGCCACCGCCGCACTTTTACTTATGGTGGCTTCTTCAGGAACCTTCCTGCATACGGGGCTTAAGCTGCCGTATTATATGTTTTTCGGCAAGGACAGTGGTCTGAGACCCAAGGAACCACCCATTAATATGATATTTGCGATGGGAATTGCGGCTTTCTTTTGTGTCGCCATTGGCGTCTTCCCGAGCGTGCTTTATGCCATGTTGCCTTATGCGGTGGATTTTAAGCCCTATACCGGAGTGCATATCACCGAAAGCCTCGGCATATTGATGTTCACTCTGTTGGCGTTTGTTCTATTCCTCAAATACCTCGACCCCGAAAACACCATCAGCCTTGATACTGACTGGTTTTACCGACGTGGTGCCTCAGTTTTTATGTGGCTGGCCAATAAACCCGTTCTTTTGTGGGAGCAAATGATCATAACCCTTGGGGATGGCTTTGGCCTCAATACCCTACATCGGCTGTCGAAACATAGTCTAGCCATTGATGTTCATGTGGTCGATGGCGCAGTTAATGGTGTCGCTAGAAGCGCCATGAAAAGTGGGAGTCTATTGAGTCGCCTGCAATCAGGCGTCGTCTCTCATTACGGAATTGCTATGGTCGTGGGTCTGCTTTTGGTGATCGCCATTTATGTATTTATCGTGAATGGGGGCTTATGACTGCGTCTCTATTGACAGACTCTGTTATGGCAGGGCTGCCGATCTTAAGCCTGTTGATATTCCTGCCAGCTGTCTCGGCATTGTTAGTGCCATTTCTTTCCAGCAACAATAGGGTGCGCTGGTTTACTTTTGTCGTCTTATTTGCCGATTTTCTGATCGCCAGCTGGTTGCTGCTCGATTTTGATAATAGCACCGCCGATATGCAATATATTGAAAGTCTGACCTGGGTGCCGGCTCTGGGCATTACTTATAAACTCGGCATAGATGGGGTTAGCGTATTATTTCTCTTCCTAACCGCTTTACTGGGCTGGATCTGCGTTTTGGCCTCGTGGAACTCAATCAAGGAACGGCTCAAAGAATTTATGATCTGCCTGCTGGTTATCCAGAGTTTGATGCTCGGAGTTTTCTGCGCTTTAGATTTTTTCTTGTTTTATGTGTTTTGGGAAGCCATGTTGATACCCATGTATCTGATGATTGGCATCTGGGGTGGCGATAATCGCATTTATGCCGCGTTCAAATTTTTCCTTTATACCCTCGCCGGTAGCCTGCTTTTTTTAGTCGGAATTCTAGTACTTTATTTCGAAGGCGGAAGGACTTTTGACATACTGGCACTGACCCATGGGCAATATGACTTTAATGTACAAGCCTGGGTTTTTGTCTCTTTTCTGGTTGCTTTCGCGGTTAAGGTTCCTATGGTGCCGCTACATACCTGGCTACCTGATGCCCATGTGCAAGCGCCTACTGCAGGAAGTATCATTTTGGCTGGAGTACTCTTAAAAATGGGTGCCTATGGTTTTATTCGTTTCTCGCTTCCTATGCTGCCTGATGCCTCACAGTATTTTGCACCGCTGATGCAGATTCTGTCAGCGGTCGCTATCGTTTATGGCGGATTTCTCGCCCTGGCGCAAACAGACATTAAAAAACTGATCGCCTACTCCAGCGTCAGCCACATGGGATTTATTACCTTAGGTTTGTTTACTTTCACTATGAATGGCACCTCGGGTGCGGTGATCCAGATGTTTAACCATGGCATTACCACCGGCGCTTTATTCCTGTTTGTTGGTTTGGTTTATGAGCGTACCCACTCGCGTGATATTCCTGCTTATGGCGGTTTGATCAAAGTCATTCCGCTCTACGGAATATTTTTTGCCAGCTTTTTACTGTCCTCCATGGCGGTGCCCGGAACTAACGGATTTATCGGTGAGTTACTAGTGCTGTCGGGTACTTTTGGTGTTAACAACTGGGCCGCCGGTGCAGGCGTTTTTGGGGCGTTGCTTGGTGCGGCATATCTATTGAGCCTTTATCGTCAAATGTTACTCGGGCCTGTCTCCATTCCGGGGGAGGCAAAGATGTGGGATCTGGGTATCAGAGAACTTTGTTGTGCGGTTCCGCTGCTGATATTTATTTTCTGGGTTGGGCTTTATCCCAAACCCTTACTTAGCATATTGCAACCTACCCTAAAACAGTTGCTCGGACAAATTATGGGACGAGGGCTATGAGCGAAGTCCTTCTTAAGCCCGCAGTGGTGGATCTGAATGCTGTCACGCAGTCTGTGGTGGCTTCTGGACCGGAGATCATCATCATCATCGGTGCTTGCGCGGCCCTGATGTTATCTCTAGTGCATCATCCTCGTCAAAACTTGCTTCTTGCTGGATTTTCGGTGCTGATGATAACGCTCGCCGCCAGCATGAGTTATTTCCTTGCCGATTACCCACAGAGTGCCTACTCAGGCATGTTTGTGGTCGATAGTTTTTCTACCTACTTCAAAATGATGCTTTATTTTTCCACCATTATGACGCTACTGATGTCTAACAGTTTTCTGAGCAAGGAAAACCTGATCAAAGGTGAATATTTTGTATTGTTGCTGTTTGCCCTGCTGGGCACAATGCTCATGGTATCCGGCACCGATCTTCTAATCATTTATATCGGACTCGAACTACAGGCCATGTCAATTTATGTACTAACCGGATTCCTCAAGGGTGATGTCAGATCGAATGAAGCCTCGCTGAAATATATCATTCTCGGTGCTTTTTCGTCTGGGATCTTCCTTTATGGCATGTCTTTGTTTTACGGTTTGAGCGGTACAACCAATCTCAGCGAGATGGCAGTAACCCTGTCAACACAGGATTTTTCCGATCCCATGTTGATCCTGGCCACTCTTTTTATGTTGGTCGGTGTTTTGTTTAAGGTAGGGGCAGTGCCATTCCACATGTGGGTACCGGATATCTACGAAGGGGCGCCGTCACCGATCACAGCATTTATGTCGGTGGCGCCAAAAGCCGCTGCTTTCGCAGTCATTTTACGCATTTTTATGCATGACCTTTTAAGCCTGCAACCAATATGGATTTTGAATATGGCGGGTATCGCCGTGTTGACCATGGCACTCGGCAGTTTTGTCGCGCTGGTGCAAAAAAACATCAAACGTATGCTGGCCTATTCCAGCATTGCCCATGCCGGTTTTCTGCTATTGGGACTGGTGGCTGGTGGTAAAGACGGCATGGCCAGTATTATGCTGTATCTGCTAGTTTATACCTTTATGACCCTTGGTATTTTTGCGGTCATTATTCTGTTAAACAAGGACGCGGCAGTCGGCGAGCCGATTGAGGATTTTTCTGGATTGGCCAAAAAACACGCCTGGCTGGCATTTATGAGCCTGATCTTTCTGTTTTCTCTGGCCGGAATCCCGCCGACGGGAGGATTTTTTGCCAAATTTTATGTGTTGATAGCGCTTATCGATAAAGGCTATGTAATACTGGCTGTTATTGCCGTGTTGTTGAGTGCAGTGTCCGCCTGGTTTTACATTCGGATTATCATGTTGATGTACGTGCATCCGGCGGTGGAAAAGGAGGCGATCCCGATCGATCTTTCGATTCGTATCGTTTTATTGATCGCCACTATCGGAACCCTGATGACCGGCCTGTTACCTGCCTGGTTCCTTGGTTTCGCGGCCGACTCATTGCCCTTTGGTTTTAGTTAAAACTATTAAAACAGGTCTGTCTTTTAAGAGAAGTAGCGTTTCACCTTGATGTTAATACGAGCCAAAGCAAAATTCCGGCTCCAACAGAATGAGGAGTAAAACAAATGCCAATTGATTTTTTACCGGTATTTCTGATGGTAGCGATTGTGATTGCTCTGGCGGCTTTTATCTTGACCGTCTCCCGCCTGATCAGACCAAACAATCCCTACCCGGAAAAGAACCGACCTTACGAATGTGGCGTAGACCATGTGGGGGACGCTTCAGCAGGTCTGTTTAAAGTGCAGTATTTTGTGATTGCCATTCTCTTTGTCGTGTTCGACGTGGAAGCCATGTTTCTATTTCCCTGGGCCATGGTGCTTTCTAAACTGGGCTTGTTTGGTTACATAGAAATGGTCATTTTTATTGTGATGCTTTTGGTCGGATTTATCTATGCCTGGGTAATAGGAGCCTTAGAATGGGAATCCTGACCAATCAATTCCAGGACAATGTTTTTTTTGCGACAGCAGACAGCATAATCAACTGGAGCAGGAAATCATCTCTGTGGCCGGAGACATTTGGCATCGCTTGTTGTGCCATTGAAATGATCTCTGCCGGCTGCGCTAGATATGACCTTGACCGTTTTGGTGTAGTTTTTAGATCTTCTCCCAGGCAATCAGACGTGATGATCATCGCTGGCACCGTGACCAAAAAAATGGCGCCTATTGTCAGGCGTCTTTATGACCAGATGCCTGAACCAAGATACGTGATCGCCATGGGTACCTGCGCCATTTCAGGCGGGGTTTACAATACTTATGCGGTAGTGCAGGGATCTGATCTTTTTGTTCCGGTCGATGTTCATGTCGCAGGATGTCCGCCTCGCCCCGATGCACTGTTACATGGATTTGTTGAACTGCAGAAAAAAATTGCCGCTTCGCGCGTACTCAGACGAGAAGAGCCCGGCGCTGTCCCTGCGTCCATAAAAGAGGGCGCATAATCATGCCTGATCAGTTTCCACTAGAAAAGATCATCGAGCATTTCAATGGCCGGGTTGTTGTTGACAAGGATGTAACCGATATGCCCTGTGTGATTGTTACTCCCAAAGATCTGGTCGAACTGTGTTTCTATTTGCGAGATAACCGAGCGTTCAGGTTTAATTTTATGAGTGATATTTGTGGTGTAGATTTTTTGCCACAGCTTCCACGCTATCAATTGGTCTATCATCTTTTTTCGATTCCGCTTGGCTGGCGTTTGCGCATTAAATGCCTATTAGAGGATCCGCCGAAGGCGCCGACCATTACCGATGTCTGGACCACGGCCAACTGGCACGAGCGAGAGGCTTACGACATGTATGGTATCGTTTTTGAAGGTCATCCTGACTTGCGCAGAATCTATATGTGGGAAGAATTTGACGGCTGGCCCATGCGCCGGGATTTTCCGTTACGGGGGTACAAAGACCAATATAATCCGATGGGTGCTGAAAGACCGGCAGAGCAGAAAAATCCTGTTGAAGACATTTTATGACCGATGTCACCCTCATCAATGAAAGCAAAAAAGGCGACAGGTTGAGCCGCGAAGTGCTGATGAATCTCGGACCGCAGCATCCCAGCACTCATGGGGTGTTACGCCTGCTTTTGCAAATGGACGGCGAAATCGTTGAACGCATTGAACCGCATATCGGTTTGTTACATAGAGGTACTGAAAAACTCTGTGAAAGTTTCACTTATACCCAAATATTCCCGCTCACCGACCGCCTGGATTATCTTTGTCCGCCGTCCAACAATCTAGGTTATGCGCTCGCGGTGGAAGCGCTGCTCGGTATCGAAGCCCCGGAAAGGGCGCAATATATTCGGGTATTAATGGCGGAACTGTCGCGTATCTCGGGGCACTTGCTGATCACCGGTGCTCTACCAATGGATGTGGGGGCAATGACAGCCTTGCTTTATACCATGCGCGACCGGGAAATGGTGATGGACCTGATGGAAATGATCAGTGGGGTGCGGATGCATACCTCCTTTTGCCGGGTTGGTGGGATAAGAGAAGACCTGCCCGAAGGTTGTGCCGAACGTATTCTTGAATTTTGTGATATTTTCAAGAATCGTATTGCTGATTACGAACGCCTGCTGGAAAACAACCGCATCTTTCTCGCACGGGTGGAAAATATAGGAACTATAACCGCTGATGATGCAATCGCTTTGGGTCTTAGCGGGCCAAATTTAAGGGCTTCGGGTGTCGACTGGGATATCCGCCGTGATGCACCTTACGAGATCTACGATCGACTTGGTTTTGATGTGATTGTCCGTAAGGACGGTGACTGTTACGACCGTTGGAAATGTCGGGTCGATGAAATGCGCGAAAGCCTGAAAATGATCCGGCAATGTATTGAGCAAATGAAACCGGGTCCATTTTTGGTTCAGGATCCGAAAATCGCTTTTCCGGTCGATAAAAGCCTGCTTGGTCATTCAATGGAAACCCATATTCATCATTTCGAATTGGCTGCTTATGGATTTAAAGTACCAAAAGGTGAAGTTTATACCGCCATCGAAGCGCCCAAGGGTGAGCTTGGCTTCTATATCATCGCCGATGGCAGCGAAAAACCGTTCAGACTCAAAGTCAGAGCACCGTCTTTTGTTAATTTGCAGGCATTGTCTGAACACGCCGGTAATATGAGATATCTGGCCGATGTCATTGCGATGATAGGTTCACTCGATCCGGTGATGGCAGAGGTGGATAAATGAGTGAGGAATATACCAGTCAGGACATCATCAACGCTCTAGCGGAACCTCTCGCAGAGATCAAAAAACGCTATCCTACAAAACGCAGCGCTATCATGCCAGCGCTTCATCTGGCGCAGGATAAGTATGGAACCCTTGACGAACCCACCTATCAAGCGATTTCCGAGATGCTTGATGTGCCTAAAATCTGGGTCTTCGAACTGGCCAGTTTTTACACGCTTTATAACGATAAAAAAATCGGCAAATATCATTTGCAACTCTGCACCAATGTATCTTGTATGTTGCGAGGCGTTTACGATTTGATGGACCATCTACAAACCAGACTCGGGATCAAGAAGGGCGAAACTACCGAGGACGGTCTTTTTACCTTGATCGCGGTGGAATGCATCGGTGCCTGTGATGTGGCTCCGTCTATGATGGTCAACCAAACTTATTACAATGACCTTTCAAAAGAGCGGGTAGACAAGATCCTCGACCAGTTGTCGGCAACGGAGAAAGAGACATGACCGAACTGGTATTGCTGAAAAATGTGTCGCATCCGGATTCCACGCTTATTGGTTATTACGAAAAAACCGGCGGTTACCAGGGGCTAAAAAAAGTCTTCAAGGATTATTCTCCGGATCAAGTGATTGAATATGTCAAAGCCTCGACTCTACTCGGCCGCGGTGGAGCGGGTTTCCCCACCGGCCTGAAGTGGAGTTTTGTGCCCAAAGACGGTGATAAACCGCGTTACCTCTGCTGTAACGCCGATGAAGGCGAACCGGGAACTTTTAAGGACAGGCTCCTGATGGAGCGCGACCCCCATCAGATGATTGAAGGTATGATCATTGCCGCCTATGCCATCGGAGCCGAAACGGCTTATGTGTATATTCGCGGTGAATATGGTCTATCGATTGAAAAAACCACACAGGCGATCGCTGCAGCTTATGATAAGGGTTATCTTGGTCAGAATATCTTAGGTTCAGAATTTTCTCTCGATATTCACGTCCATAAAGGTGCGGGAGCTTATATTTGCGGCGAAGAAACCGCGTTATTGGAATCAATCGAAGGCCGACGCGGTCAACCGAAATTAAAACCGCCTTTTCCGGCGGTAGCGGGTCTCTACGAATGTCCCACCGTGATCAATAACGTGGAAACTTTTGCCTGCGTACCCCATATTTTCAGCCGAGGAGTGGATTGGTTTACCGCCATTGGTCCGCAAGATGCGCCAGGCCCACGATTGTTCGGCCTTAGCGGACAATTGAAAAAACCAGGGGTCTATGAATTACCGATGGGCCTCTCACTGAGAGAATTGGTTGAAGAATATGGTGGTGGGCCTTTAACCGGCAAATTCAAGGCGGTGATCCCCGGCGGAGTGTCGGCGCCAATGATCCCCCTTACCGGACTCGATGTGAAAATGAATTTTGCCGATCTGGCCGCCGCTGGCAGCATGTTGGGTTCTGCTGCGGTGATTGCGCTGGATGATACCGCTTCAATTCCTGCGGTAGCGCGGCGAATTACCGAGTTTTTTTCCCATGAAAGCTGCGGCAAATGTGCGCCATGCAGAGAGGGTCTGACCTGGGCCGGTAAGATCCTTAACCGTATCGAAAGTGGCAAGGGGCTTAAGCGAGATCTTGATCAACTGGAAGTATTATGTGGCGGCATATTCGGTAATACTTTCTGCGCGCTGGGCGACGGCGCAGCCGGGGCTTTAAAAGCGACATTAAAACATTTCCGCCATGAATATGAAGCTCTGATCATTCCGATCAGCGTTAATGAATGAGACCGGAAAAGTCCATGCTTACATTTAAACTCAATGGTCAGGACGTGGAAGTGGAGCCGGGCACAACCATTCTTAATGCTGCTCGCGCCCAGTCGGTTGAGATACCAACATTTTGTTATCAGAAACGTTTGTCAACCCTGGCCAGTTGTCGAATGTGTCTGGTGGAAGTTGAAGGTCGGCCCAAACTGGAACCGGCTTGCGCTACCGTGATTGCCGATGGCATGTCCGTGCTTAGCCATTCTGCAAGAGTGGTGTCGAGCCGAGAAGACATGTTAGAAATTCTATTGGCCAACCATCCGCTCGATTGCCCGGTCTGCGACAAAGGTGGCGAATGTGAATTGCAGGATACAGTGTTTGAATATGGCAAAGGCGATTCCAGACTTTATGACCCAAAACGAGTCTTCAGAACCAGAGATATCGAACTCAATAAGGTGATCACCTTTAACGCCAACCGCTGCATCCAGTGCCAGCGCTGCGTTAGGGTTTGTGAGGAATTGGTCGGCGAAGTGGCGCTCGGCACTATGGAGCGCGGACTCGATTCAGAAATAACCGGGGTAGGCAACAGTCTTAAAAACTGTAGTCATTGTGGTAATTGTATTGAGGTTTGCCCGGTCGGTGCTCTTATGAGCACCCCTTATCGTTATAAAGCTCGGCCCTGGGACCTTGAACGTACCGAGACAAGCTGCAACTTTTGCGGTACGGGTTGTAGCATGAGCATCGAGACCCGGAATGGGGAGCTGATGCGGGTTAAGAGTCAATATGAAACCGGCATCAACGGCGAGTTACTCTGTGCCAAGGGACGGTTTGGTTTCGACGCTATCGACGGCGGTGAACGGATCACACAGCCGATGATCCGAAAAAATGGCGTTTTGACAGCGGTAAGCTGGGCGGATGCTATTGAATTTATCGCAACCAGGTTGAAAAGTATTCTAAATAACAAAGGTCATATCAAAGGTCTCATTTCACCAAGGCAGACTAATGAAACCGCTTTTATGTTTCAGAAGTTAATGCGGGATACTTTGCAGACCAGCGATATACATTCCAGTTGCCGCTATTCTGGTTTAAGGCAGGATCCTGATACGATTGAAACGCTTAAACATTTTCTATCTAAAATTTATAGCCGCCTGCCACTCGATAAAATTTTGCAAAGCGACTGTCTATTTTTACTCGGTAGTAATATCAGCGACGAAAACCCGGTTAGCGGTTACCTGCTGCGTCAGCAAAAGCGAGATCATCCCAATCAGCTGCTAATCGCAAGCTCACGCCCCTGTGGTCTTGATGATATAGCTGCCGAAAAGCTACGGCTTTTGCCCGGCAATGAAGCGATGTTATTGTCGGCTCTGGCCTGTTCGTGCGACGTTTCAGTTGACAAAAATATGTTTGATTTTGTTTGCGCAGCAAAGGTAGTGTTGGAAGAAGCTAGCTCTATTACCCTTTTGATCGGTACTGAATTTATGCGCGGGCATCAAGTTCGTGATTGTTTGTTATGGATCGAAAAAACGGTTGCACTTTTACAACAAAAAGATAAAAAGGTTTTTGTACAGTTTTTATTTGACCGGCCTAATCAGCTAGGACTATGGCATATGGGCTGTTTGCCAGATATTAAAACAGAGACTCAAGTGAAGGTGTCGGAACTTTTTTATGTGATTGGCGCTGACCCAATCGGTGACTGTTCTGAAAACGATCCGTTGGAATTGGCTGCTTTGAATACGCCATTCTTGATCGTGCAAAATTCAGTGATGACCGCCAGCGCCCAAAAGGCGACTGTCCTTTTGCCTGCGCCTTCCTTTGGTGAAGAAGATGGCAGTTACACCAATAATGAAGGACGAGTGCAGGGGGTCAATTCAATCCGCTCACCTATGCCCGGTGTACTACAAAATGCAGAAATTTTTGCTCGCATCGCTAACAGTCTGAATTCGGATATAGGCCTTACTAGCAGCGAGCAGATCTTCAGCCAGATCAGACAGGGAATTAAAGGTTATCAGGACCTCAGGCAAGATAATATTATGGGCCCAGAAATAAATGACTACGGTTTTTCTACTGCTTCACCCGCCGATGATTCAATTTCAGAAGTTCCAATGGTTTATTATCAGTCGCACACGGATTATGCCCTGATCACGGGTGACAACTTATTTGGCTCCGGCAATCTCAGCGCGCGCTCGAAAATTCTTTCAGATCTAAGCCAGGGTGCCTACGTGGAAATGAATCCCGGAACCAATTTTGATAGTCAAATGCAGAATTATCTGGTGACCGTCACTCGAGGAGATGCTTGTTTGACCGCACCTCTTAAAATTAATCGTCGTTTTCCAGAGAAGTTAATTTATATTACAGAAAATCATATGCACACTTCAACCAATAAAATTCTCAAATACTCAGAGTACCCCTGTATCGTCAAGGTTGAGATCATAGCTGGCATTTAAACCGATTTCACGCGCCAGCGTTTCTTATCTCTGTAGAATGATTTTAAGAATGCAGACTAACTATTTGAGAATACTGAACTTCGTTATCTTATTGCGATCTCTCTGTTTCGGGGATATGGCGCTAACAATTTTGGGGTCGCGCGCCCTTTGCAGGAGTTATAACTGAATCTGGAGTTTAGGGAATTGAAAAAAGCGGCGGATCTGGTTAATTTGATGTTACCAAGCATTAAATAAACCAACGAGGATACGCCGCCATGAGTAAGAATAGCGTTGTCGATCTCAAAAATCGAGACACAATCACAGTTTATGCAATACTTTGGCAGTGTGCATCGGATCCCCCGAAAAGTGAAGCGTTCGGAGGAAAAAATCCGGTGCACATGCTGTTTTGGGTAAACTATACGCCTTAACTCACTGTTTTTAAATTATATTTTGTGGGGATACCTCAGCCACTGACCCCACCGATTCTAATAGCACTACTATGGCCAGATTGATGTGTGCAGCATATATAGCATTCAATACATACTGAAATTTGATCGTAGTGGCTAAATAGTGCAAAGTTGGCGGCAATGAGGAGTTTATAGAGGCATTACCGAAAGCAATGCTCGAACATGTCATTTTTCAATTTGCAGTAATTTTTGCCGGTGCGGCCCTGTTCGCTACCATGTTTCTCTATTTGAAGCAGCCCATTATTCTGGCTTACATTGTGCTGGGCATCTTCGCGGGACCAAAGGGGTTGGGACTGATTAGTGATGCCGAGAAAATAGAACAGCTATCACATATCGGCATAATTCTGCTACTGTTTCTGATAGGCCTCAACTTCCAGCCGGCAAAGCTCGTCGGTTTGCTCGGACGCCTGGGTATCGTAACACTGGCGACTTGTTTCATTTTCATGCTCCTGGGCCTGGTAGCAGCGCTGGCACTAGGTTATCCCATAATCGATAGTTTGATCATTGGTGCGGCGTTAATGTTCTCCAGCACCATTGTCAGTATGAAGTTAATACCAACAACACAATTGCATCACCACCATGTTGGCGAAGTGATGGTCAGCGTGCTGCTATTGCAGGATGTGATAGCTATCGTGCTCATTCTGCTGGTGACTGAAGGGGGCATGGACAACATTGCAGTGTCGGTTGCTTTACTATTTCTCAAACTGATTGCGTTATGTGTTTTGTCTTACGTTATCGTCAGGCTGGTCATAACCAAATTGTTTATCAAATTTGATGTGATAAAAGAGTATACATTCATCCTGGCTTTAGGCTGGGGATTGTTTGTTGCTGGTGTGGGGAAATTGATGGGGCTGTCGTTCGAAATGGGTGCTTTCATTGCGGGCATAAGCCTCGCAACAGTACCCAATGCCCTGGTCATTGCAGAGGAGTTTAAGCCTTTGCGAGATTTCTTCCTGATTCTGTTCTTCTTTTCAATTGGTGCGAAGTTTGACCTGATGATTTCTCAGCAACTGATTATACCTGGTCTGATAATAACCGTCTTTTTGATGATAGCGAAACCATTGATTTTTAATTGGGGTTTTAGAGCTATTGGCGAAAAGCCAAACAACTCGGCAGAGCTGGGAATCAGACTAGGGCAGGCCAGTGAGTTTTCTCTATTAATCGCTTTTAGTGCTATGGCTTCGGGCTTGATAGAAGAGCGCTCGTCATACCTCATACAGCTTATTGTGGTGCTTACATTTGTAGCTTCGACTTACTGGGTGGTAAACACGTACCCGACCCCTATATCGCATAAGAGCCGTCAGAGAAAAGATTGATGGGCCTGTATTTTGCCGAAAGTTTTCTACTGCGGCGCGTGATATACACAACCTGTTATGTGGCCTGTTTTAATGTCCCGGGTTATCGTTCACAGGCTCTTATTTCTGGCTCTTCGGGATAATTCATGGGTTAATACAAAGGGGGTTCTCGCCAGGGCACGGAGAACGCAAAGGATTTTATCTGCATATTCAAATAGATAAAGCATTTACCATTTATCTCTTTGCGTGCCTGGCGGCTTTGCGAGAGCATCATCATTTTCAGGTTT
>Ga0255051_10000634_pt1 | contig 12776 bp, 8 predicted proteins | sample JV7_2_9_MG_FD_181719 | JGI IMG/M metagenome (GOLD analysis project Ga0255051, IMG submission 181719) | Seawater microbial communities from Jervis Inlet, British Columbia, Canada - JV7_2_9 | ecosystem: Environmental > Aquatic > Marine > Inlet | place: Canada: British Columbia | collected 2016-10-06
AGCCGGATTGTGGCAATTCATACCGGGAACCGCACGCCGATACGGCGTTCGTCAGAACTGGTGGTACGACGGGCGCCGCGATGTGGTCGACGCGACTGAAGGAGCAATCAAGTACCTCACGCGTTTGCAGGAAATGATGGACGGCAACTGGCTGCACGCCATCGCCTCTTACAATTCCGGTGAAGGCAATGTCCTGAAAGCCGTCCGCCGCAACAAGAAAAGCGGCCGGCCCACCGACTACTGGAACCTGAGATTATCGAAAGAAACAGAGAGCTATGTTCCACGATTGCTGGCTCTGGTTGAACTCGTCCGCGACCCGGCCTCGTTCGGAATTACGCTGCCCGAGTTAGTCGACGAGGAACAATTCATTGCGGCGGAAACCGGCGGGCAAATCGACCTCGCGTTGGCCGCAGAACTTGCCGGAATCGAACTCGATACGCTTTATGCGTTCAATTCGGGTTTCAATCGCTGGTCGACGGATCCCGGTGGCCCTCATCGCTTGTTGTTGCCGTATTACGTCGCCGAATCTTTCAACGAAGCACTTGCGATCGTACCTGTCAACGAACGGGTGCGTTGGAAACGACACAAAGTGCGAAACGGTGAAACCATTTCCGAGATTGCCGAACAATATAATACGACGCTCACATCCATTCGCTCTGCGAACGGTGTTCGCGGGAACACGATCCGCGCCGGCAGTCACTTGATGATCCCGGTGGCCACCAAACCATTGTCCGCGTACAGCCAAAGTGCGGACGAGCGGCGGGCAAAAACACAGAACAGAAAACGCAAAGGCAGTCGCGTTGACCATATCGTGGTTGCCGGAGAGAGTTTCTGGTCGATCGGCCGCCGCTATGGCGTGAGCATGCGCGACCTGGCGAGTTGGAACGGCATGGCGCCCAGGGACACGTTGTCAGTCGGCCAGAAACTGGTCGTCTGGACATCGCAGAAATCGGCGTCGCAGGCGCTGAGCAGCAATGGCACGACACGCAAGCTACGCTACACCGTGCGTCATGGCGACTCGCTATACCTGATCGCCAACCGATTCCGCATATCGATAGCCGATATAGTTCGATGGAATAATATTGACAAGGGCAAGTATCTGCAGCCCGGACAAAAACTAACGATGTATGTCGACGTGACTCGACAGTCGAGCTAGACGACAGACGAAAAACGCACAACGGGGAAACATATGGGATTCATGGCTGGAAAGCGTGCCCTGATCGTGGGGCTCGCAAGCACTCGTTCGATCGCCTGGGGCATCGCACAGGCATTTGCCCGAGAGGGCGCAGAACTCGCATTCACCTATCAGAACGACAAGCTGAAACCGCGTGTCGAGAAAATGGCGGCAGAACTCGGATCGAGCCTGACTTACCCGCTGGATGTCGCGCACGATTCTGAAATCAACGACGTATTTACAGCGTTGGGAAAAGACTGGGACGGCCTCGAGGTCCTGGTCCACTCGGTGGGCTTCGCACCGCGCGATCAGCTCGCCGGCACCTACGTCGAAAGCGTCACCCGCGAAGGATTTCAGATCGCGCACGATATCTCCAGTTACAGCCTCGCCGCGCTTGCCAAAGCGGCATTACCGATGATGGAGAATCGCGACGCGGCAATACTGACGCTCACCTATCTCGGCGCCGTTCGCGCAGTACCCAACTACAACGTCATGGGCCTCGCCAAGGCGAGCCTCGAGGCCAACGTGCGTTTCCTCGCCGCCGACCTGGGCAGTAAGGGGATTCGGGTCAATGGAATCTCTGCGGGCGCGATAAAGACGCTGGCAGCCGCCGGCATCGCCGGCTTCCGAAAGATGCTGGCCCACATGGAACAGGTGTCACCGATCCGGCGCAATGTTACGCCCGACGATGTTGGCAACGCTGCCGCATTCCTGTGTTCCGATCTCGCCGCTGGAATTGCGGGCGAGATTCTCTATGTCGATGGCGGTTACAACACTATCGGCATGTATCTCGACGACGACTAAAAAAAGGTGTCAGGTTTATTTATTGCCGACGGCAATAAATAAACCTGACACCTTTTTAACACCTTTTTTCTAGGTGCGGGCTGGTTTCGCCGCGATATTGGTTTCCTCGCCGTCCAGCCTGGCGACGATAACGGCGCAGCAGGAATCGCCGAATACGTTGACGCTGGTTCGCACCATGTCGAGTATCCGATCGAATACCATCAGGACACCGATTGCCTCAACGGGCAAGCCTACTGCAGCCAGAATAATTGCTATCGCAACCAATGACGCAGACGGTACGCCTGCTACGCCGACCGAAGTCAGCAACGCGATGAAAACAATCGAGAACTGCACACCAAGGCTGAGGTCGAGGCCATAGGCCTGCGCGAGAAACATCGCCGCGGCGCATTCGTACAGCGCGGTGCCGTTCATGTTGACGGTCGCTCCGAGAGGCAACACGAAACTCGATATCTTGTTCGACACGCCGACATTTTCCTCGACTGCTTCCATCGTGATTGGCAGCGTCGCCGATGATGATGCGGTCGAGAATGCGGTCAGCATGGCGGGCGCCATGGCAGGAAACAACTTCCACGGATTGACGCCAAAACTACGCAAGAGCAACGGCAAGGTGACGAGCGTATGAATGGCCAGGGCAACGAGGACCACGATCGCGAAAACAGCTAACGGCCTTGCCGCGGCAAAGCCGGTTTCGGAGATCACCGCAGCGACGAGCCCGAACACGCCGATTGGCGCGAACTTCATGATCCACTCCGTCATGCCCATCATCACGTGGAACACACCGTCCCAGAATTTGAATAAGGGCTCGGCAAGTTCGTGTGTCAGGTGGGTCATGAAATAGCCGAACAGGAGGGAGAAGAAAATCATGCCGAGCATCTGCCCTTCCGACGCCGCCCTGATGATATTCGCGGGAACCATGCGCAGGAATACCTCAGCAACATCACCCGCGCCTTTGCCTTCAATCATGGATTCAACATCGGCTCCCGAGCTACCGAGGGCGAGGATTTCGCCAGCCGGCTCGCCATCGACGTATCCCGGTCCGACAACATTGATCAGGACAAGACCGACCATGATCGCGGCGAGAGTGGTAATCGCGTAGAAAAGTATCGTTCGGCCACCGAGAGCGCTGAGATTACCGCCGGAGCCAATCCCGGCCATGCCGACTATGATGGAAGACGTAATCAGCGGTACGATGATCATTCTGAGGGCGTTCAGAAATATCGTGCCGATGTAATCAAATGCGGTCAGGAAACTGATGCCAAACAGATTCGGGGCAGAAGGATCCCCGTCGCCGGCCTGGTTAACGGCAAATCCTGCAATTACGGCAAAAACAATTGCTATGAGAATTTGCCAGTGCAGCGCGAGCTTTTTCATGCAACGTCCCCCGAAAGCGGCCGGATTGTACCTTCTTATTTGTTGGCCGCCAGTCTAAAGAATAGCTTGATTCTGGCCGATCAGGCGATTTGAATCAAAAGAAATCCGGTTCCTTTAGCGCACTATCACTAACTGCAACGTCTGCTTCCGCCTCGAGTTGCGATACGAATGCCGTGTAATCGGCAACACCGGATTGTTGTGTCAGCGACGTCTTGCCTGCATCCCGTTCAGCCAGTGGTATCGATTCAGGCCTTCCCCGAACGACTTCGCTGATACTGTATACGGCGTATTCACCCGTCATCGTGATCGTCGACCCCGTTGTCGGCTGATCCGGCTTCGGCTTTCTCGCACCAAAAACCTGGTTTAAAACAGCCGCGTCCGGACTCTCCGATTTGCGTGTAACCAGAGTTGGCTGCGTAAAAGCCGCGCCAGCTGCGCTCGCGGCTTCCTCGAAATCGGCGCCATCAGCGAGCGCGGAGAGTAACTGTTCCGTCTTGCCACTGACGATTTCGCGGCCTTTCGATGTTTTCAAGGCGCCGACAATAAGCTCTCGCACGTCTTCGATTGGTTGGCGTGTCGCCTCGTAATATGTGGAAACTTCGAACACGGCCGAGCGATTGGCATCGAGTTCGATTACTTCCGATATCTCACCATCATGCAAAAGGCGATCGTCGAATATTGCATCGATCGCAGCCTGATTGGTACCGAATGGGTCACCGCCAATCCGAGCATATCTTTCGACGGACCTCACCTCGAGACCGACGCCCTCCGCAATCGATGCCAGATCTTGTGCATCAAACAACGCATCGGAGATATTCCTCTCAATGTCGCGATACAGTTCGTCCACCTCACTATCACGCAACTCGTTTTCAAGTTCGAATCGAACGTCAGCAAGCGGCATTGGACCACGCTCAAGAATCTCGTCTAGCTGAACAACATGAAAACCGAAGTCGGTCCTGACCGGGCCTTCGATATCGCCTGAGAACATTGAGAATATGGCGTTACCGAGTTCGCCTGGCATCTGCGACTGCATAATCAGCCCCAGATCGCCGCCCTGTGCCGAGGTGCCGCCGTCTTTCGAATGGGTGACCGCGAGGTCCTCGAACGGCTCGCCTGCCCGAATCCGCTCCGTCAAGGCCTTCGCCTGTTCTTCTGCGGCATCCTCGTCATCTTCGAACGGAATCAGGATGTGCTTTGCGCGTCGTTGCTCGTCCTGCAAATAGCGATCCTTGGATTCCTCGTAATAATTCAGAAGTGCTTCTTCGGAAACTTGTACTTGCTGACTCAAGACGTCACGCCTGATTTCGATGTACTCGATGTCTGCAGCCTCGGGCGTCGTAAATTCTCCCGGCCGATCGTCATAGAACGCGACGATCTCATCTTCTGTCGGTTCGATATCCTCGGAAATGGCCGATGGATCGAATGTAGCAAGCGTCACTCGACGTTGTTCCCCCGTCAGGTTCAGGTAACGGCGGTACTCGGCCGGCGTAACGAATGCGGTTGCAGCAATAGATCGCTGCAGCTGATTCTGCCGCATCGATCGTTGCTGCCTGACCTTGTACTGGGCCGATGTGAGACCGACGTTTTCCAGCAACCTTCCATAGAGATCAATCGAAAAAACACCATCAACCTGAAATTCGGGAGTACGCCAGATAGCATCGTTGATTTGTTCTGCGTTGATTCTGAATCCCTCTTCGACCAGGTGGCCATCGACCACTGTATTTCGAACCAAATTGTCGAGAACGCGTTCCCTGAGTTGCAGCCGGAAAGCCGCCGGAAGCTCACCGAATTGCTCCGTGTACTGATTCAGCTGGCGGCGATACTCCTGCTCGAGCTGCGTCAACGAAATCTCTACTCCGTCGACCTTGGCGGCATAACCTGTGCCGATGAAGGGTGAGCTGGCCCCCCAAAAAACGAATGACACGGCAATCAGCCCGATCAAAAAGATCGCGAACTTGCCTAACAGTTTGTCTCGAATGTCTTGAAGCATGTCGTTCCCTAGTGGCGGTCCCGGGCTTTGATCAGGCGAGGGATGATACTGGAGGTGCCTATTCAGGCCAAGCTGATTGACGAAAAACGGGCCCCACAAGGGGGCCCGCGTTCGATTTAATGGCGGAGTGGACGGGACTCGAACCCGCGACCCCCGGCGTGACAGGCCGGTATTCTAACCAGCTGAACTACCACTCCGTAAATGGTGGGTGCTGAGGGGATCGAACCCCCGACCCTCGCCTTGTAAGGGCGATGCTCTCCCAGCTGAGCTAAGCACCCAGTCGGTTCGCGACCAAGCCGCGGAACCGGCTCAAAAAGCCGATTCTTCGCCCCCAGAACCGAAGGGCGCGCTAGTTTACGGCATCCTTCAGGCCTTTGCCAGCCTTGAATCCAGGCACATTACTGGCCTTGATATGGATCGCTTCGCCGGTTCTCGGATTGCGCCCCATACGTGCCGCACGTGCCTTTACCTTGAATGTTCCAAAGCCGACTAACGAGACGTCGCCGCCCCCTGCCAGTGTCCTTGTAATGGTTTCGAGTACTGCGTCGACTGCCTTGGTTGTATCCGCACGCGACAAACCTGACGTGCCCGAAGTTGCGTCAATAAGTTCACCCTTATTCATGCATTCACCCTAAGTAGATTGATGTTTGAAAAAACAATGCGGACTGTCCGCATCTCCGTTGCCGTCCGGAAATGTGTCCGTACGGCTTTGCTCACCCTATGACGATCTCCCCGGAAACCGTCAATGCCTTGGCCTGCTTAAGGTACAGCCCAGCCATGACACGCGTAGCTTATACCAACTGGCCCGGAGACCGTCAACAAGTCCAGTGTTTTAGCGGGTTTCAGGTGCTAATGGGGTCTGACGACATCGGTCGGTTTTCGACCCTTCGAGGGGCCTGCCGCCTTTGCTTTCTTGCCCGAAGATTTCGATTCCGGAATGGGCATTTGCTGCATTGCATGCTCCATAACCTGATCTATCCATTTCACAGGAACAATATTCAGTTTGTCCTTGATGTTCTTCGGTATTTCCACCAGATCTTTCTCGTTTTCATCAGGTATCAGCACGGTGCTGATGCCGCCTCGATGGGCCGCCAGGAGCTTCTCTTTGAGGCCACCAATTGGCAGTACTTCACCGCGTAAAGTGATCTCTCCGGTCATCGCTACGTCGGCCTTTACAGGGATGTCGGTCAATGCAGACACCAGCGCAGTACACATGCCAACTCCCGCACTCGGACCGTCCTTTGGCGTGGCCCCTTCGGGCACATGAACGTGTACATCGAGCTTCTGATGAAAGTCCTGATCTATCCCCAGGACTTCTGCACGACTTCGGACAACCGTCATCGCCGCCTGGATGGATTCCGTCATGACATCGCCCAACTGGCCAGTGTGGCTGAGCTTGCCCTTGCCCGGAACGACCGCTGCCTCGATCGTCAACAGCTCACCACCGACCTCGGTCCATGCCAGACCGGTGACCTGCCCGACCTGATCGCTCTCTTCGGCTTTTCCGTAACGGAAGCGACGCACGCCCAGGTATTTTTCCATGTTCTTTGGCGTGACTTTGACCGTGGTGTCCCTGGGTTTCATCAGCAGAGACTTCACGACCTTGCGGCAGATCTTGGAGATCTCGCGCTCGAGGTTACGTACACCCGACTCGCGGGTGTAGTGTTGAATAATGTCGGTTAGAGCAGTGCGGGTCAGCTTGACCTCAACTTCCTTGAGACCATTTTCCTTCAACTGCTTTGGAACGAGATAGCGCTCGGCAATATTGAGCTTCTCATCCTCGGTATAACCAGGAATGCGGATGACCTCCATTCGATCGAGCAATGGCGGCGGAATGTTGAGCGTGTTTGCCGTGCACACGAACATGACGTCGGACAGGTCGAAATCGACCTCGAGGTAGTGATCATTGAATGTGGAATTTTGCTCCGGATCAAGCACCTCGAGCAATGCCGAGGACGGATCCCCACGAAAATCCATGGCCATTTTGTCTACTTCATCAAGAAGAAATAGCGGATTTCTAACGGTGGTCTTGGCAAGATTTTGAATGATCTTGCCGGGCATCGAACCGATGTAAGTGCGTCTGTGACCGCGGATCTCCGCCTCGTCGCGAACTCCTCCTAAGGACATTCGAACGAACTTGCGATTGGTCGCGCGCGCGATACTTTGCCCCAGCGACGTCTTGCCGACGCCCGGGGGACCGACCAGACAAAGAATCGGGCCTTTCAGACGTTTCACGCGCTGCTGCACCGCAAGGTATTCCAGAATGCGTTCTTTGACTTTCTCGAGCCCGTAATGGTCTTCCTCGAGCACGGTCTCCGCCCGGGTCAGGTCTCTGATGACCTTGCCGCGTTTTTTCCACGGTGCTTTAAGCAACCAGTCGACGTAGTTTCGAACGACGGTCGCTTCGGCCGACATCGGTGACATCATCTTCAGTTTGTTCAGCTCGCCGGTGGCTTTTTCCTTCGCCTCCTTCGTCATACCGGCCTTTTCGATCTTCGCTTCCAGATCGGCGAGCTCGTTGGGCGCATCTTCCATCTCGCCCAGTTCCTTCTGAATCGCTTTCATCTGTTCGTTCAGATAGTACTCGCGCTGACTTTTCTCCATCTGCTGCTTGACGCGGCCACGGACCTTCTTTTCGATCTGCAAGACGTCGATTTCACCTTCGATGATCGTCAGTATCTTCTCGAGGCGGACCTTAACATCCCGGATTTCCAGAATTTTTTGCTTCTCGTCGAGCTTGAGCGCCATATGCGCGGCAACGGTGTCGGCCAGCCTGCCGGCCTCGTCGATGCCGGAAAGCGAGGTGAGAATCTCAGGCGGGACTTTTTTGTTCAGTTTTACGTATTGCTCGAACTGGGCGATGATCGAACGCACCAATACATCGATCTCACGCTCATCCTGCAGTTCTTCCTCGGTCAGGACCGTGATTGATGCCGAGAAATGGTCGCCTACGAGCAACTGATCGACCTGGGCCCGTTCGCCGCCCTCGACAAGCACCTTGACCGTGCCATCAGGCAACTTGAGCAACTGCAGGATTGTTGCGAGCGTACCGACCTCATAAAGGTCGTCCGGTGTCGGGTCGTCCAGGTCGGCTTTTTGCTGTGCGATCAGCAGGATTCTTTTACCCGCATTCATCGCCTTGTCGAGTGCCACTATCGATTTTTCCCGGCCCACAAAGAGCGGGATAACCATGTGGGGATAGACAACGACGTCTCGTAGCGGCAATACGGGTACGCCCGTCGTATCATTAACCACGTCGGTCGGCTCTGATTCTGGTTCTTTCTTTGTTTTTTCCTCTGACACTGTTCGCCCTCACTCAAAAAAACTTGGCCAAATTGGCGGTCTCTCAGGTGTCGCTTGTTGCTGGCGGAAATGTGTCCGGTTCGCCCTATTTCAAGCGGAGTCTCTGCAACTCGCTTGCGACCAATACACCAGCCTGCACGGCGTCAGGCCCGCATCGAGTTGCTTGAAACCGTCCCCTTACCCAAGCAAAGGGGACTGGAAAAGAGGTCAGACCCCATTCTCCGTAAACTGTGAACCGCTGCTGCCCAAAAAAGGTGTCTGACCCCTTCTTCGGTCTACTGCCTGTCCGACCCCGTGGGTCGGCGCTGTTGCTCGATATTGACGGTCGGCGGTTCCTCCGACTCGTAAATCACATACGGTTTGGTCTCCCCGGTGACCACCGCTTCATCGAGCACCACTTTCTTCGCGTTGGTGCTCGACGGCAGGTCGTACATCGTGTCGAGCAGCACGGATTCCAAAATAGTGCGCAAGCCTCGCGCGCCGGTCTTGCGCTTCATTGCCCGTTTCGCCACGGCGCGCAGCGCGTCGTTGCGGAATTCGAGATCAACACCCTCCATGTCGAACAGCTTGCGATACTGTTTCGTCAACGCATTCTTTGGCTCCAGGAGAATACTGACCAGAGCATCTTCGTCCAGCTCCTCCAGTGTTGCCACCACCGGCAGCCTGCCGACGAACTCCGGAATCAGGCCATAGCGAATAAGGTCCTGCGGCTCCACGTCAAGCAACAGCTCGCCGACGCTTTGCTCCTCCTCGCCGGTCTTTACGTCGGCAACGAAGCCGATACCACTTTTCGACGAGCGATTAAGAATGATTTTCTCGAGTCCGGCGAATGCGCCGCCGCATATGAAGAGGATGTTGCCAGTGTCGACCTGCAGGAACTCCTGCTGCGGGTGTTTTCTGCCCCCCTGGGGAGGTACGGAAGCAATAGTGCCCTCAATGAGTTTCAGCAAAGCTTGCTGGACTCCCTCGCCCGACACGTCCCGGGTGATAGACGGGTTGTCGGACTTTCTGGATATCTTGTCGATTTCGTCGATGTAGACGATGCCTGTCTGCGCCTTATCGACGTCGTAATCACATTTCTGCAAGAGCTTCTGAATGATGTTTTCGACGTCCTCCCCGACATATCCGGCTTCGGTCAGGGTCGTGGCATCCGCAATAGTGAACGGCACATTGAGAAGGCGCGCCAGCGTCTCGGCAAGCAGCGTCTTGCCGCAACCGGTCGGCCCGATCAAGAGAATATTGCTCTTGGCAAGTTCGATGTCGTCCTTGCTGCGCTCACCGGCGCGATCATCGAGCCGCTTGTAATGGTTGTACACGGCAACCGAGAGGACTTTCTTGGCTCGTTGCTGACCGATGACGTATTCGTCAAGGATTCCCTTGATTTCCTGCGGTTTCGGCAGGCTGTCGCGTCCGGTCTCGCTGGCGTCCTCGAGTTCCTCGCGGATGATGTCGTTACAGAGCTCGACGCACTCGTCGCAGATAAAAACCGATGGGCCGGCAATCAGCTTGCGGACTTCGTGCTGACTCTTGCCGCAAAAAGAACAGTAGAGGAGTTTGCCGTCCTCGTTCTTACCGCGGGTCTCATCGCTCATACGGGGCTCCGTATTTAAAAATCAATCTGTTACGACTGGGTGTTTATATAACATGCGGCATTGAGACATGCCAAGCGCCATGTCTCACTTCATCAGCTATTGTATGCAACTTATTGATATTACTCAGATTCGCTATCTGCAGGTAGGGCCATTTCGCCACGCTTCTCGAGTACCGTGTCGATCAGGCCATACTCGACTGCCTGCTTGCCGCTCATGAAATTGTCTCTCTCCAGGTCCTTCTCGATCGTCCCTACATTTTGACCGGTATGGCGGGCCATAATTTCATTCAGGCGGCGCTTGAGTTCCAGGACCTCCCTGGCGTGAATATCGATATCGGTCGCCTGGCCCTGGAAGCCTGCGCTGGGCTGATGAACCATGATTCTCGAATGCGGCAGCGCGTATCGCTTGCCGTTGGTGCCGCCACCGAGGAGCAGTGCCCCCATGCTGGCCGCCTGGCCAACGCAGATCGTCGACACATCCGAGGTAATGAACTGCATCGTGTCGTAAATCGACAGGCCGGCAGTCACGGTTCCGCCCGGCGAATTGATATATAAGTGTATGTCCTTGTCCGGATTCTCGGACTCCAGATACAGTAGCTGCGCCACGATCAAGTTGGCCATTTGATCCTCGACCGGCCCGACGATAAATACCACGCGCTCCTTTAACAAACGCGAGTAAATGTCATAGGCCCGCTCTCCCCTGGCGGTCTGCTCGACAACCATTGGGACAAGATTCAGTGCTTTCGTACTCATAGAATTTCTCAACTATTCATGTATTCCTGGAAACCGATTTTTTTGGTCTTGGCAACGCCATGCTCGATCAGCCACTCGACCGCCTGTTCCTCCAGTACCATCGGCTCGATCTGCGCCATGACCTGCTCATTACTCATATACATGGCAACCATATCATCCGCGTTCTCATAACTGGCGCACATTTCCTCGACCTGTTTGCGAACGAGATCGGGATCCGTGGTCAGATTATTATCGGAAATCAGCTGGCGTACCAGCAATCCCAGCGTCACACGTCGCTCGGCAGCCTTGGCAAAGTTCTCCGCTGGCGGGGCCTTGTCGTGATCCTCGATGCCGAGACGGCGCATGGCGTCGTGCTGCAGGGAATGGATCTCCTGTTCTTTTAGCGCGTTCGGAATTTCGATCGGATTGGCATCCACCAGGCCGTTCAGCGCCTGCTCTTTGATATCGGCCGATACTCGCTGTTCCGCCTCTCGCTGCATATTGGATATGACATCGGCACGCAGTGCAGCCAGCCCCCCGTCTGTCACTTGGTAAAGCTCGGCCAGCGTGTCATCAAGTGGCGGCAGTTCTTCTTCCTCGACCTGGTGCACATGAGCTTCGAAATCGACTTTCTTCGATGCGAGCGCCTCGTCGTGATAGTCCTTCGGAAATTTCACTTTGAACGACTTCTCGTCACCGCCTTTGACTCCGAGAAGCGCTTTTTCGAAGTCAGGTAGCATACGGCCTTCGCCCAGATCAACCGGGACTTTCTTGCCTTCGCCGCCTTTGATCGGCTCTCTCTTCAAAGTGCCGCTGAAGTCGACGATGACACGATCGCCTTCCCTGCTTTCGCGATCCACCGTTGACCAGACTGCCTTCTGCTTTCGAAGATTTTGGATCATGTCGTCACAGTCCTTGTCGTTGATCTCGACTTCCGGTTTGGTGACTTCGATCTTGTCGAGCCCTTTCAGATTGATCTCGGGCAGGACTTCGAAGGTGGCAACATACGCGAAACCCTTGTCGCCCTTTGCAAGCTCTGGTTCGATTTTCGGCCCACCGGCGGGATTGAGGTTTTCCTGAATCACCGCATCGCTGTAGCTCTTTTGCATAAGATCGGAGAGCACTTCCTGGCGGATTTTCCCGCCATAGCGCTGGCGAACCACTTTCGGCGGGATCTTGCCCGGCCGAAAGCCTTTGATCTTTGCGGTCCGTCCGACCGACTTCAGACGCGACTCGATCTCTTTTTCAATGCGCTCGGCAGGCAATTCGACGCGCATGCGGCGTTCCAATGTGCCTGTCGATTCCACAGTGACCAACATTACTTTTTCCCTTTAACTGCGCCCGGTCTTGACTGCGAGCGTCGTTCATTTTTGCTCGATTAATTCTTTAACTTCAATGAGTTAAGCTGTCCGGAGAAATATGGTGCGAAAGGAGAGACTCGAACTCTCACGGGTTGCCCCACAGGATCCTAAATCCAGCGCGTCTACCAATTCCGCCACTTTCGCAAATTTCTTGCCAACCGCACCGGCGCACCTTGTCCAGCGCGGCATTATAACGCGGATTAAATGGAGACGGACCCCAAAAAGTCGCTCTATGCGGACGCCTGTTTCTTCTCGGCCTTGGAGGCAGTCCTCACAATGACCATTTGCTGAGGGGCGGTGCAAAGGATGCTTCTGTTACGGCCAGAGTCTTTCGCCGCATATACGGCATCATCGGCGAAACGCAGCAGTTTTTCAGCATTTTCAGTCGCCTCAGTTCTCGACGATATACCGATACTCAATGAAACCAATCCGAGCGGCTGATCTGATCCA
>Ga0255051_10000637_pt1 | contig 12736 bp, 12 predicted proteins | sample JV7_2_9_MG_FD_181719 | JGI IMG/M metagenome (GOLD analysis project Ga0255051, IMG submission 181719) | Seawater microbial communities from Jervis Inlet, British Columbia, Canada - JV7_2_9 | ecosystem: Environmental > Aquatic > Marine > Inlet | place: Canada: British Columbia | collected 2016-10-06
CATTGATTTCTCGATCTTGATACAATAAAAGCCACGTGAAATCATACACTTATCTGTTTTCTCCTGTTCGCCTTTACCCACTAATTTTTCGGACGAGGCTTAAATTCAAACAATTAGACACGAAAATCATAAATAACGAAAAATACAGTTTGTCCCTGAACGAAGTCAGGAAAAATCTGGCTGCCAATCTTGATCGATCCCCCTTGATGCGTAGCTACGGCTATGCATCGACGGACGATCGATCAACCTTGTTTGCCATATTTCCCCTGAGCTTCGTTCCCTTCATGCAACATGCGGGCTAAACCAGTGTTGCGTACGGTTGGCGAATGCGACCAGCGAAAGCATTACCGGTACTTCAACCAGTACGCCCACCACTGTCGCCAATGCCGCACCAGAATGCAGGCCAAACAATGAAATGGCGACTGCTACTGCCAGTTCAAAAAAGTTAGAAGTGCCAATCAGGCAAGCGGGGGCTGCGATGTTATAGGGTAATTTCAATGCCTTTGCTCCGGCATAGGCGATCGCGAAGATACCGTAGGTTTGCAGTATTAAGGGGATGGCGATCAATACGATGGTTTGTGGCTGGCTGATGATGCTTTCAGCCTGAAACCCAAATAACAATACGACTGTTGCCAGCAAGCCAATCACCGACCAGGGTTTGAGGCGATGAACAAATTGAGTCAACCGCTCGCCATCTCCATGAGCCTCGAGCTTGTGCCGCGTAATAGCGCCAGCGACTAATGGCAACACCACGTACAGTACTACCGATAACAGCAGGGTACCCCAGGGCACCTGTATATCACTGACGCCCAGCAAAAATGCTGCTAACGGAGCAAATGCCACGATCATGATCAGGTCGTTTATCGATACCTGCACCAGCGTATAATTTGGATCACCCCTGGTGAGTTGACTCCAGACAAACACCATCGCGGTACAGGGGGCGACACCGAGTAATATCATACCCGCGATGTATTCGTTGGCCGACTGTGGATCAACCCAGTCGGCAAAAATGCCTTTGAAGAAGAGCCACCCCAGCGCCGCCATGGTAAAGGGTTTAATCAGCCAGTTAATCACCAGGGTCAGGATCAGGCCTTTCGGGCGCTTACCCACATCCTTAATCGATGAAAAATCAATCTGTACCATCATCGGGTAAATCATTACCCAGATGAGTAAAGCCACGATCAGATTCACGTGGGCAATTTCAAGATCGGCAACCAGTGCAAAGGCGCCGGGCGCCAGATTCCCCAATATAACGCCTGCGGCAATGCATAGTGCTACCCATAAGGAAAGGTAGCGCTCAAATAGTCCCATTTGCTCCGTCTCCCGGATATTTTAAATCATCGGTTATAACAGGCTTCAGGTCCTGGATATTAGACAAGCCCATGTTAAATACGCGCTTTCGCCGGGTAGACAGTCACACGTGGTACCCAGCCCTTGTTCAGTGCGCGCTGCATTCCCAGCCAGTAACCCGTTGTCAGCAAATCCGGGTGCGCCTGGCGCAGGACGTGGCGTAAATTTCGGTCTTCGATGCCAAGACCGACTTCAATTTCCTCGGGAAGAAATATCACGCCTTCCTCAAAAAACCAGTCGGGTATCTCGTCCTCGCCATCCTCGCGGTCGAGATTGGTGCGGATCTTGACATCGGTAAGCCTTTCCACTGCATCATAATCGAACAGGAAGACTTTGCCATAGTGATTTACGCCATAATTGCGAGCATCGAGATCGCGGTTGAATATATTCGCCGCGGCGTTGTTTTTAATGCAATGGCCGAGATTGATAATAGCGGTCTCAGCCTCCTCCTGCGTCGCGGTTTTCAGGTAGACCGGCATAGGTATCATTTTCGACTGCACGATCAGATGGCTAAACTCGAGCTTTCCTGCATTTAAGGTCACGCTATTGGCAGCGACGCTGGTGAGTTCTTCAAGCAAAACCGCATCAAACCAGGATGGGTCCAAGGGTACGCGCTGATAAATAATATTGTCCAGCATCGAGCCCGTGCGGTTGATTTCGTGAACCCTCGAATATTTTTTCAGGACTTCTTTGCCACCGGGGTATTCATCCCATTTGTAATGGCTTGCAGGTTTGTCGCGAATAACCTTGAGCACATAGGCCGATCCGGGTGTTGAAAAACCGATCGCCACCGAGCCTCGAAATCCAATCGCGGTAGCAAAGTATTCTCCGCTGCTCGCGATCTCCTGCCCGAGCTCCTCCATCACCGCTACCTTGCCCAGGTGGTTGTAACCGATGGTCGAGTAATGAAGACCCAGTGCACGACCGGGCATGATCTCGTGCAACAGCGCTGCAATTTCGTGGTAGCGTTCGTTGGTGACGTGAAAGTTGGCCAGCGTCGAGGAAAAAATATTATGTGCATCGGCCTCACGGTTGAGGACGGCATCGATGAATATACCATCGCTACTGTTTTCCAGTGAAAAAACCAGCGGTGTGCGCTCACCATCTGCGGTAAGGATCGAACCCATGATATAGGCGCCACGGTTACGGTAGAAACCGACCTTAATAATCTTGATGGCCTGAAATGGTGGCCCATCCGCGCCGAAACCAAAGCTCTGGTTGATACGAGCCGCGGCTCTCTCAGCGTCCACATCGAGCAACCGGAAATGTGTCGAAAGTTCCGGTATCTGCATTATTTGTTTGACAAGCTCCGGTCTGACTAGCTTGTCACCGGGGAAAATGCGAACGATGTCGGAGGCACGCTTTAACCAGTCTGTCGACTGCGACTGCGTGCGGTATTGGTAGTCCACCGGTTCCCAGTGAGCATCATCGAAGATGATGCGGCGCAGCGAGTGGATGTATGCAACAGCCAGATCTTCCTCGTAACGTTCACTGATCTCGGCATAATATAAGGGCTCGATGATCGACCACTGAGTGCCGTCCTGTGAAATGCCCGGGGAAGCGGACTTGAGCTTGCCGGCAAGTTCTTTAATGCTTTGCGAGTAAAGGCCCAGGCGCAGACGACTGAGCGCCAGCGACTCGGCCGGGACCATGCGCTCAAACGCCGACTTCGCCTGTTCCGGAATGGCGCAAAACCGGGAATAAAAATCGTCGAATTCTTCGAGGATATCCAGCGCGATCTGTCGCATGTCTTCGGATACGTCCTGCTTCATAGATATCCGCTGCATAGTGTTCGGTAATATTGCGGCTGTCTGGCACGGACTGGAATGGCTATTAAATTAAAATTTCTCATCGCAGTATCATCATAAAAATAATCTAAACATGCAACTTCACCGAATATAATTGATGATGTTGCATCAATGAGAAACGCGGTTCATAATTATGCTGGATGATTCAAAACCCGGCCTGAAAAGTTCGAAGCCAAACGCCTGCAAGTGGCACAAAATGTTTGCAGGACAATGAAAAAAACCGACTCTCGCGAATGTCGAAATTGCCATGACTATGACTAGATGGACTTTGTCGAACAAGGTCGCAGGGCCGTCAAACAGCACTCCGAGGGACTCGATTCGGGCAAGACCTGCATCGATTGTCATCAGGGCGTTGCACACCAGCTCCCCGATATGCGAGACGTGGATTCAACCACGGTAATAGGTATCAATTGAGAATTAAGCCCCAGGCGGTCTATATGTTTTTCGAAAGCCTGGGTAGGTTGGTGACGATATATCGGAAAATAGCCTCGTCCGAAAAATTAGTGGGTAAAGGCGGATAGGAGAAAACAGATAAGTGTATGATTTCAAGTGGCTTTTATTGTATCAAGATCGAGAAATCAATGCTAACGTGTAAACCTGAAAATGATGATGCTCTCGCAAAGCCGCCAGGCACGCAAAGAGATAAATGGTAAATGCTTTATCTATTTGAATATGCAGATAAAATCCTTTGCGTTCTCCGCACCCTGGCGAGAACCCCCTTTGTATTAACCCATGAATTATCCCGAAGAGCCGGAAAATATTGCCGTAACCATCGGAAAACATCATGAAAGCATTAGTCAAATCTCAATCAGACGTGGGCATCTGGATGCAGCAGGTGCCTGAACCCGACATGGGTATCAACGATGTTCTGATTAAGGTTAAAAAAACTGCGATTTGCGGCACCGACATCCACATCTATAACTGGGACGAATGGGCGCAAAAAACGATTCCAGTGCCGATGGTGGTAGGTCATGAGTTCGTTGGCGAGATCGTCGAAGTCGGCTCCAATGTGAATGATTTCAAGGCCGGCCAGCTGGTTTCCGGCGAGGGCCATGTGGTCTGTGGCCGCTGCCGTAACTGCATGGCTGGACGGCGACACATGTGCGCGCACACCAGTGGCATCGGCGTAAATCGCACCGGTGCTTTCGCCGAGTATATCAGCTTACCGATGTCCAATGTCTGGGTGCATGATCCAGATATCGATCCACGAGTGGCGTCGATTTTTGACCCGTTTGGCAATGCAACACATGCGGCCCTGCAATTTGAATTACTCGGCGAAGATATATTGATTACCGGCGCCGGCCCTATCGGCTGCATGGCAGTCGCTATTTGTAAACACGCGGGTGCGCGTCATGTGGTGATCACCGACATGAATCCCTACCGGCTTGACCTGGCGGTCAAAATGGGCGCCACGCGTGCGGTGGATGTATCACAGGAATCCTTAACCGATGTGATGGCCGATCTGGATATAGTAGAAGGCTTTGACGTTGGCCTGGAAATGTCCGGTAGTGAAGGCGCGTTTAATCAAATGCTCGGCAGCCTGGCACACGGCGGTAAAATATCGATGCTGGGATTACCGTCGAATGACATGCGCATCGACTGGAACCGGGTGGTTTTCAATATGCTGACGATCAAGGGTATCTACGGGCGTGAAATGTATGAAAGCTGGTACAAAATGGCGGTGATGATTGAAAATGGCCTCGACTTATCGCCAATAATCACCCACGAGTTTGACATCGATGATTTTCAGCAGGGGTTCGATATGATGCGCTCGGGTCAATCGGGTAAAGTGATCCTGGATTGGACCTAGGAGTCTGATAACTCATGTACGACGAATTTAAAGATCACATCGAACAACAACTCGACGATATCGAGCGACAGGGCTTAACCAAGTCCGAACGCATATTGCAGTCGGCGCAAGGTAGGAGCGTGCGCGTGGAAAGCGGCCAGGTGCTGAACCTTTGCGCGAATAATTATCTCGGTCTGGCACAGCATCCTGATGTCATCGCAGCCGCCAAAGCCGGGCTGGATCGCTGGGGTTATGGTCTCGCGTCGGTACGGTTTATCTGTGGCACACAATCGATTCATAAGGAGCTGGAGCAAAAACTTTCAGATTTCCTCGGTATGGAGGACACCATACTGTATCCCTCCTGCTTTGATGCCAATGGCGGCCTGTTCGAAACCTTACTCGGTGAAAAAGACGCCGTCGTCTCCGACGAGCTCAACCATGCCTCGATCATCGACGGCGTGCGCTTGTGCAAGGCAAAACGCTATCGTTATAAAAATAATGACATGGCCGATCTGGAGCAGCAACTGATTGCAGCCGGCAAGGCTGGCGCCCGTTTCAAAATGATCACAACCGATGGCGTATTCTCGATGGATGGCTATATCGCCCAGCTCGATAAAATTTGCGATCTGGCTGATCAGCACAATGCGTTGGTGCATTTTGACGATAGCCATGCGGTTGGCTTCGTCGGCAGGCAGGGGCGCGGAACGCACGAGCTATGCGGATGTATGGACCGTGTAGATATCACTACCGGTACCATGGGCAAGGCACTCGGCGGCGCCAGCGGTGGATACACCAGTGGACGCAAGGAAATCGTGGCCCTACTGCGACAACGTTCGAGGCCTTATCTTTTTTCCAACACCGTGGCGCCTCCAGTAGTCGCCGGTGCCAACAAGGCGCTCGATCTTTTGACTGAATCCACCGGGCTACGCGACCGGCTTGAGAGCAATACAAAATTTTTCCGTGAAGGCATTCAAAAAATAGGACTCACAGTACTACAGGGAGTCCATCCGATCGTCCCGATCATGTTATACGAGGCCCAGCTCGCGTCCCAATATGCAAATTTGATGCTTGAAAAAGGCGTGTACGTAGTGGCCTTCTCCTATCCGGTTGTGCCGAAAGGTAAAGCCCGTATCCGCACGCAAGTCTCCGCTGCGCATTCGATAGCAGACTTACAAAAGGTGCTTGATGCATTTGCCGAGGTTAAACGTGAGATTGGCGAATAGTTTATTGAAGTTAATTTAGGCGAAAAACACGTCCGCTAAAACTTCTAAAATTCCGGGCATCGCATATACATGATATGCTCGATTTCACCTAGACCCGATCAATTACCAACGGCAACAATTAATCATGCACTGGCAAAAACAACGCGAGCGTTTTCGCGCTCATCTAGACGGCGATAAATGCACCCACCCCGCATCGGTGTTTGACCCGATGTCTGCCAGGGTCGCCGATCATATAGGTTTTGAGGTCGGCATGTTTGCCGGGTCAGTGGCTTCGTTAACAGTACTCGGAGATCCCGATCACATCGTCCTGACCTTGACTGAATTTGCCCAACAGGCCTATCGAATTTGCCGTGCCAGCGAGCTACCTATATTAGTGGATGCGGACCACGGATATGGCAATGCGCTAAATGTACGGCGCACGGTAGAAGAACTGGAAACTGCCGGAGTGTCGGCATTGTCTATCGAGGATACAGTTTTACCGCGGCAATTCGGCGCCGGCAATAAAACCAGCCTGATATCCATCGCCGAAGGCGTCGGCAAGATGCGCGCGGCAGTATCGGCGCGGCAAGACCCCGGACTGGTGATTGCTGCCCGTACCAGCGCGGTATCGGAGACTGACCTGGAAGATGCGATTGCGCGTATTACGGCTTACCAGGAAACCGGCGTCGACGCTATATTTCTGGTAGGTGTAAAGACAAAAAAACAAATCGAAGCGATTGCCAGGGTTTGCCAACTACCCCTGATTCTCGGTGGCTCCGGATCGGATATCATCGATCTTGAGTACCTCGGATCCCTGGGTGTTCGTATCAGCCTGCAAGGCCACCAGCCTGCCATGGCCGCAATAATGGCAACTTACGATACCCTCATGGCATTACGCGAAGGTGTTCAACCTGCCGACGTCGAAACAATTCTCGACAAGGACTTGCTCAATAAGCTTAGTAGAGTCGATGATTATGATCGCTGGATTGAGGATTTCCTGGAATAGGCTTGTATTGTAAAAACTATCATCACCGAAACCATTGGATTATTATCCAGATAAATCAGGTTGTTAAATCAAAATTATGGCGTGCCCGCAAATCAGGGTCCCGTTTATTTACCCGGGATTGGGATAAAAAATGACTAAACAGGAAAATACCCCGGTCATTAGTTTGCTGTTAATTGCGCTTGTCATTCTTCTACCCAACAACATATTGGCGCAAGAAACTGCAAGCGTAAAATTAGGTCTGGTTAAAAACGGGGCTTTCCTGTTAAGCCCGGAGCCCGATACATTAAGGGATAATTTATTGGTTCATAGTCTGACCGGATATTTGCCAACCGGGACAAGAGTTGTTATCGGCGAGGAAAAAATCGTTACAAACCTGAGCAGTTCTGACGATGAGAGGTATTATTTCGTCAAATCGGAACTCGGTATTTCAGGGCTGTTACGCGAAGATTTATTAATTCACGCGAATGGCCGCCGCCTGGCCATATCAATTGCCAGCTATTTGATTCCAGTTCATCAACCCAATGCGACCCTCGAGAAACCAACCAAACGATTCAAAATTGGCAGGTATGGCGGGGATTATTTCGAAGTAACGGGTGAAACAGAAGCGGGTTTTTACGATGTTATTTTACATCGAGCCAGTTACGAATCGACCGGATTGCCGGCAACTGAAAAAGCACGGCTGAAAAAACTATATGTAGAAAAAAAACAGGTGTCATTTTTAGATCCATCAAATGCCGACCTGTTAACCGAGTTTAATAAAGCATGGGACACCGTTGTAAACATCAACGACAGTTACTTCGACGATGTATTAAACACTGTCAAAAACAACATGGGAGAAGATAGTCTTGAAAAAATTAAAACCATGTTGGGCGATATCAATAATTTACAGTGTCTGGTCGGGGCAACAGGAGATGGCGAATTTGGCTTTAAGGTTTTCTCCAATGGATTTTCCATCAAGTTAGAAGCCGAATTAAAACAAAGTGGCATAAAATATTTATTTGATATGAAAAAATTAAGCCTTGATAACGATACCAGATATTATTCAAGTATCAGTGCCATCAAATGCGAGGGACTAAAGCCGATAAGGCTACAAAAATTCACCATGCAGGAGGGTGGATTATCAATCGATAAGCGATTTGAGATAAGCCTCTCAGACCTGGAGAAGTCAAAATCAAAGTGGATTAACACGCTCCAGGGTCAGGACGTATCCACCAAAATGGTGCGAATATCAGGTTGGGAGCAATATAATCAACTGTTCAAAGAACTGAATGAATATGCCAAAAGTGGATCCGGTTATCTCTCCACTCTATCAGAAAAAACCCGACTGGTGCTTCTCAACTATATAGTGTCGCGAATAAGCCACTTTGAACACCGTGAACTGGTAATCCAGCAACAGGCGCAGAATTCGCTGGCAACGACCATTCAATAATTATCATAATAATCAACCTCTGAAAAAGTCACCAACAGTCAGACTCGTTCAGAGATTTCTTGAGATGACTCGAAACTGCTGCTTCGTCACGATCGCATAAAATGCAAAGCTCGCAAGATATTAGGAAAAATGGGTATACTCGCCCCGGTACATTTTCTTTGCGGGACACAAAATGAGCAACCCGGACAAAAGTTTAACCACTGAGGAAATTCTGGACCTGGATAATCATCTAGTCCATTGCTTTGCTGATCTCGACGCAGAGGTAGCCATTTTATGATGGGCATAGAGTTTGTCACCGACAAGAAAACCCGAACGCCATTCGATGCTGATTCCAATATCGGTGTATTAATCGCCCAGCAGGCGCAGGCACGCGGATTAATCGTACGGCCACTGGGCAGTATGGTGGTATTATCGCCCTGCCTGACCCTAGAGGGTGTCGTAAAAAGTCGTCTTGCGCCCCCTGGCTGCGTCGCCTAAAGCGCCTACTGTTGGTGAAAACGTGCTCGAATGCTCATTTACTACGGTGGTATTATCGCCCTGCCTGACCCTAGAGGGTAATATCAACGATATCGTCGATATTCTCGATCAGAGCATTGTAGCGGTGATAAAAACCCTGTAGCCAGGCTGCAAAATTTGGAATAATCCTATTTAAATTCATGCACGACCCACTATTAAATACCCCATCGGGCGCAGCCAGAGCCCGTTCCATTCCAGTACCTTTTGACGGCGAACCAGGGCCTTGTAACGCGATTACCGATGTCGACGGCGTTCAAGTCGGCTACACAACGTTAATTGAAGGCGAAGGCCCGCTGGTGGTTGGCAAGGGACCGATTCGTACCGGCGTCACTGCAATTTTGCCACGACCCCATGCGCATCTTACGCAACCCGCATTTGCCGGATATCACTCGTTCAATGGTAATGGTGAATTGAGCGGCATGCACTGGATAGAAGAAGCCGGGGAATTGCTCTGGCCGATAACACTGACTAATACTCACTCCTGTGGTTTGGCCAGGGACGCCACCATCAAGTGGGCCACCAGACAGTCATATGAAAACGTGGCTGACTGGTCGTTGCCAGTCGCAGGTGAAACCTACGACGGTGACCTGAACGACATCAACGGATTCCATGTAACCGATCAGCATGTGTTCGACGCGATACAAAACGCACATTCCGGTCCGATTGACCAGGGTAGTGTAGGCGGTGGCACCGGAATGATCTGCTACGACTTTAACGCTGGTTCAGGCACCGCCTCGCGTCAAATCAAAATTGACGCCGAAACATACACACTCGGCGTATTTGTACAGGCCAATTTTGGCCTTCGTCCAGACCTTGTGATTGCAGGCGTAGCGGTCGGCCGCCATTTAACCGGCGGAGAAGTGCGCAGTAAAAGCATGGGCTCGATTATTGCGGTGATCGCCACGGATGCGCCGTTACTACCGCATCAGTTAAAGCGTTTGTCGCGACGCGCGAGCCTGGGAATTGGTCGCTCCGGCACTACCGGAGGCAACGGCTCGGGTGATATCTTTCTCGCCTTTTCTACCCAGCCTGTAGCTGACCCCGGGCAGAAAAACCAAGCAAACAAAATAGAGTATCTTGCCAATAACGCACTCGATCCACTTTTCGCCGCGGTAGTTCAGGCCGTCGATGAAGCCATCATCGATTCGATCGTAACTAATACTGATTTAACCGGGCGCGATGGTATCACCGCAGTCGGTATTCCTCATGATGAGTTACGTAAATTGCTGGCGAATGGTAGTTAACCCGCATATTGCACGAAGGCGGTAACGACTTATGATATTTATGATTAATTTCAAACAATTAGACACGAAAATCATGAATAACGAAAAATACAGTTTGTACCTGAACGAAGTCAGGAAAAATATGGCGGCCAATCTTGATCGATCCCCCCTGAGCTTCGTTCCCTTCATGCAATATGCGGGTTAAAGGGCCTCGCATTAATTCTGGGCGAATTTCGTGTAGATGTACCTGTCGATAGTGCCCTGGAGGAATTCCCGACATTTTTGCATTTGAACCAATGTTTTATAGCGTCGCTATCCCGGCGGTGATCCTTACCGGGATCTCGAAAAGCGGCCTCGGTGGCGGGCTAGGACAGTTGTCAGTGCCTTTGATGGCGATGTTCATCTCTCCTGTAGCTGCGGCGGCTATCATGCTGCCGATTCTCTGCCTGATCGATCTTTTTAATCTCTGGGGATACCGTAAGGACTGGAACCGGGGCGACGTCGCACTAATGTTGCCCGGCGCCATTATTGGCATCAGCGTCGGCGCGATGACCTATCGATATGTGGATGACAATGCGATCAGGTTATTGCTAGGAGTCGTGACAATCATTTTTGCCATGTCCTTTTTTTTACAAGGCTCACCCGGTGGCGAAGGCCACAAACCCAGTAAACTGACCGGTGTCATCTGTGGCACTATTTCGGGGTTCACCAGCTTCGTCGCCCACGCCGGGGGCGCACCGGTCAAATTCTATCTGTTGCCACAAAAATTATCGAAAAAAGTGTTTGTCGGCACCCACGTGTTCTATTTCTTCGTGGTGAACCAGATTAAATTATGGCCTTATTTCTGGTTGGGGCAGTTTTCGACAGAAAATCTATCTACCAGCCTGGTCCTTGCACCCGTCGTGCCAATTGGCGTGGTCATCGGCTGGTGGCTGGTCAAGGTGGTGCCGATAGAGCAGTTCTACCGTATCATCTATATCCTGTTGTTTGTAGCCGGTGGCAAACTGGTCTGGGACGGTTTAGTGGGAGGAGCTTATATCTAAACGATGAAACCAGAACGTGATTACAGGCAACAGAAATAAACAATTACACATAGCATCATGACTGATTCGGGATAGGGAATGCCTGGCCATCATGCAATATAGGCAGGCTAGTATTTTAGGATTTTGGCTGTGAAGAAAGTCTTTGCGCAGCCAGATATAAGCACCAGGCGACGAAACACAGGCCGATAAGCAAGGGCAACACCAGGTCATAACCGCCTACACCCCAGATCAGCGAACCGACAAACGGCGCTGACGCCGAACCCACCAGGTAAAGCAATGCCATAGCGCCAAATTTGGCGCCAAAATTATTACCACCCAGAATTTCCCTGGCTATCACGGGTCGCACAATACTAACCACCCCATGCGCCGCTCCGAATAAAATAATGAATCCTACCAGTAGTGTCGGTGTTGTTGATGAACCGAATAACAACAGGATCGCGATCCCCACGAGGATAAAACAAATGCTGGTGATCCGATTCATAGACACATGTCGCTCCGCCGCCATCATCGCCAGCCTTCCGGCGACCTGCATCGGGCCGATGAACGATGCAGCTATTACCGCAACATCGGCATCCACTCCGCGGTCGTAAAGAATCGGAAATAAATGATGGATTGTGACGCCGTGGACCAGGGCCAGCAAACCGAAGCCGAGTGCCAGTAACCAGAATGTCGGCCTGGCCAGGAAAGCATGGCGATGCATTACTTTCTCCTGCTGAGGAACCACACTTGCTTTACCATCGCGCTCGACACCGTGCGCACCCAGCCACATCAATGGTGTAGCGACGAAAATCAAGATCATGGCAAAAATCTGAACAGCGGTATTCCAGCCGAAAGCCTCGGACAGCGCATGCACACCTGGAAAACTGATGGTACTGGCGAAACCGGCTACCAGCGTAACCAGGATGATGGCCTGCTTGGCATTCACCCCCCTGGCATGAGTAATCAACGCAAAACAGGGCTCGTACAGGCATCCGGCCATCATCACGCCGATTAGACCCCAGAGCAGGTAGAATTCACCTAGCTCGGTCACTAAAGAGAGCGCAATCAGGCAAATTCCACCCAGTAAACTACTGCCCGCCATCATCAGCGCACCTTTGCCAGCATCTATCAGATGGCCGGCAAGCGGCGCGACCATCGCGGATACAAAAATAGCAAGTGTTATGGCGCCGGTTAGATCAGCTTTAGACCAGCCGAACGATTGTTCCCATCGAACCAGCAGCGCCGGAAAAAGGTAATAAAGCCCAGCCCAGACCAGGGTCTGGGCGATTGCAAGATAAATGATAGCCCGATCTTTTCTCATCATTAGCCCGCATATTGCATGAAGGGAACGAAGCTCAGGGGAAATATGGCAAACAAGGTTGATCGATCAA
>Ga0255051_10000644_pt1 | contig 12643 bp, 13 predicted proteins | sample JV7_2_9_MG_FD_181719 | JGI IMG/M metagenome (GOLD analysis project Ga0255051, IMG submission 181719) | Seawater microbial communities from Jervis Inlet, British Columbia, Canada - JV7_2_9 | ecosystem: Environmental > Aquatic > Marine > Inlet | place: Canada: British Columbia | collected 2016-10-06
TAATTGATGATTTTCAATTAATAAAAACTATAGATTTAGAGATTAACCACAATACGATGCGCGTAAGAGTTCTAATTTAGTATGGATAGAACGAGTGTCCGTTTCTGGCCGAAGGTAGCCACTCGTTTCTTTAAATTGAGTGTCTCCTTTGGAGAAAACAGAATCTCATTTAATTGTGGTCTGCCCCCTATTTCCTGCGATCACCCCGCCGCCGTTTGGCTTGCCGTCTGCTTATTTGTCGTTTTTCATCTTTATTCCATTTACCTGTTTCACTAGGGTTAGCTTGTCCCCATGCGTCTACATTTCTAACACCATCTTTTTTACCTGTTGTCTTTTCGTCATTTTCATTGAAATTAACTCCCGAAAAATTGGAGACACTAATATCTTCGTCGGCAATGTAATTCTTTAATCTATCAGCAAGTTTTGCTTTTAACTCTGCCTCGAATCTATCAGCAAGTTTTGCTTTTAACTCTGCCTCGTGGTCCGCGGCGGCTTTCTTTCTCTTATATCTAAATAACCAATTAAACATAATTAATTTTAAATACCATCCGAAACGCCACCATAACATGTCGCTAATATAGATAAATGTAATTGACTGCAGTGTGCGTGTGCCGTGGTAAAGTAGCATTCCCCAGTGGGTGAGAGACCTACCCGGCAATCACCATCCCCACTGGGACATTACGGGCAAAGCCCTTTTACTAAATGACCACTATGTGCCGAAGGCAGAAGTCAAAGAATATATTATGAGGGTCCGCTTATGGCCGTTTGCAGAAGCTCAGGTCGCATTTTTCAGTGTCTCCTTTGGAGAAATCGCCTGGTTATTCAGTGGGAAATTCTCAAACTTCGGCTTTTGCAGCAGCCGTCGGCATTAATTTCTCAAAAGCAGACGCTCAAACTCCACAAATGAGTGTCGGCTTCCAATTGAGACGCTCATGTCATTTCTAAACTACTCGTGCAGCAATTAGTCTTTCCGACTGCATGCGCTTGTTAGGTGTGTTGGCGAATTCATTGTGAAGGTTGAGCAAAAAAATCATTGGTTTTCGGGGATGCAAATTTAGTTAAACAAAGTATCATGATTTCTTGATTGTTGGATGTTTCTTGGATTCGTTGACATCAGTCATATCATTTCGATACCAACTTCTTGCACTTATATCGCCGCGCCAACCAAAAATTGCATAAAAAGGTTTATCTGATGACCTAATCGAGTGACTGATATCAGAATGATGCAACACAACTTCACCAGGATTTTTTAACTCAAAATCATTATCGGCTCCAACTTTAAATTCCGGGTTGCCGGTGAGCACAATATAGAACTCCTCAGCTGGGTGTGCATGTTCTGGATAGGTTGTATGTGGCCCGAGGAGAAATAGTCCCAAAATAATTTCGTTATGAAAAAGGCGCCCGTCAGGCCCTATGCCTTCTCCATTTGCGAATACGGGTAAGAAAGATTTACTCCAGGAGTCTTCCTCATAGAACTCAGTCCAGCGAACGTGCACGAAAGCTTCTTTGGCAGCCTTGTAAATTTCGGAAAGTCCACTTGGCACATCCGCACCAAGTGCAATGGGAGCGTATTGTAGCCCTCTGACCGCTCCTTCCGGTTTAATTTGTTCGGATAAATCGCTTTCTATGATTGAATTGAGATCACTCGCAAATGATTGTGCTAAGGAAAAGTCGGTATCATTCGAGTACGGCGCTTCCCTCAATTGATCTCTCGATATCTTTGCTAGTTTGTAGAGCGGGTTATTTTTCATTACTTGTAAAGTGCGGGTTAAAAATTTAGCACAATTGACTACCGAACACCTAACAGTCTAATTATAAGGTTTCTGACCTGATAACATATTATCTTGTCAATACTAGGCGTCGGCTGTTGGCCGTACTCAGACTCTGGTGCTGCGAATTTGAGTGTCTCCTTTGGAGAAATCGCCTGGTTATTCTGGGGGAAATTCTTGAATCTCGGATTCAGCAGAATCCATCGGCAATTATTTCTCAAAAGCAGACCCCCAAAATTCATTGATCAGGGTCTGCTTCCAAAGGAGACGCCTGGCTCTCAATGGTAAAACGCGACGCTGAAGTCGAACGTGGACAGTGTCGGCTAATGTTAAAAATCAAAAAATATGCCGAGCGCCAAATAGGTTTCATCCTCAAATGAAAACTCGCCCAGCACCGAGCGACCGTCATAAACTTCGAGTACGAAGCGGTATCTGTCGGAGGCATCATCGCCGGCATAAATCAAACCCAGTTGCAAGCCGATCGCCGGTTCCCAGTCCCGCTCTTCGAACAGGTTAACGTCCGCCGCCGCGTACCACGGGAGTCCAACATAAGGCGCTTTGCCGGCACCGTAATATTCGGCGCCAAACTGCCAGCGCAACGGCTCCTGGTTTTCTCGCTGGTGCCACGCCCAGCCGAGTTCCGTATACAGTTTTGTACTGCGCCGGGGCAGCCAGGCGATACCGGAAATCAGTTCTTCGCGCGTATAATTGATGCGTTCGCGACCTGTTTCCTCGATGTATTCGTCGCCCAGGTGCGCGGAATCATGAAACGTGCCAAACCGCACGAATACCTCCGGCGACAGTTTGCGTGAAAAATACAGCCCGAAGAGACCATCCCAGCCAATGTTATCGGTATGCTCCTCGACATCGAAACTGGCGAAGTAACCGATTTCGAGATCGAATTGCCACGCCTGGCCAGATTTTTCGTCACCGAAGCGAGCCACGTGGAAGCGCTTCCCTAAACCGTGGTTATAACGTGTATCCCCCGAATCCTCGATACCGTTATCGACCATGTGAACAGCACTGATATAGGTCCGGGCACTGCGAGGATCGGCCAGATAATAAGGATAATAGTCGCTTGACCATGCTTGCGCGATTTGGCTTTCGTCAGCCGGGTCGTCTTTTTCCACGGCATCCGCATCGATCAGGCCAGCCTGCCCGATCAACCAACAGGCCACAACAAGACGAGCGCAGGTGACGCCGGCCGTTTCGAGTTCTTCCACTGTGCGTTTTACGCTGAGCGCGCTAATGTTGTGACTCTTGGGAGCATGACAGCCTACTTAAAAGGTCCTGCATATTTCCTACACCACCTTAGTAATCTAAGTTGCTTCGATTCCTGCGCTGGGATTGGCTTGGCTTAGAAACTCATGCCTCCCCACAGCCATAGCTTGTCAACGTCACCGGCGGCATTAAAGCCATCATCTGAGTAAGCAGCGTACTTGATTCCGGCGGTGTAATGCTTACCGAATTTTCTGCTGGCCTGCAGGTCGATTTCGTTGCCGTAGTCGTCCGAGCCTTCATCCGAACTGAATTCGTGAAAGATGGCGGCCAGGTTATATTCGGCCAGCTTGCCGCTGACGGAAACGTATACATCTTCCAGGCCGTCGGGCATGGCAGCCGGGTCGAAGCTACCGCTGAGGAAAACATCTGCCCAGCCGTTGAACTTGTGCAGTGTCGCCAGGGGCGTGGTAAAGCTGGCATCGCCGTCATCCGAACCCAGCACTTCATAACCCAACTTCAGTGTTACGTCCGAAAGCGCCAGTCCACCTTCTGCAAACAGATATTCGGTGTCGAAGTCGACACCGCTGTCGGTGATCTCCTGCGAAGCGGCTTCCAGCGTGTAGGAAAACATATCTGACTGGCCGGTAAATCTGACACCGTAAGTATCCGATTCTTCGTCTCTCGTGTCATCATCGAGCGCATAGCCGTAACCGACAAGCTTGCCGACCGGCGTGACGTAGCTGACGTTGATCAGCACGTCATCGGAATCAGCATCCAGGGTTTCGGCGAATATGCGATTGCGTTTCCACAGGTACGAAAGGTCGACCGATAACCCGTCCATCGGCATGAACTGAGCCCGCGCCGCATCGAAAGTCTGACGGTCCTGGCGCCAGCCCACATGCCCTACGAAACGATGGTTGTCCAACGTAATCACCTGGCGGCCTCCCTTGCCAGTAACCTGGTCGTTTTTATACTGCAAAAATCCTTGTTCGACCTCGGTGACTTCGGGATCGGGAATCAAATCTTCTTCGTCGTCGATACCGAACATATCACGCACATCTTCGAATTCGACATAAGCGGAGAAGTCGGCGTAGGTGTCGGTCATATATCCCAGGCGAGTGCGGATAGTCATGCCGTCACTGTCAGTATCGTCATTGTCGACGTCTTCATAGCGAATCCGTATGTCCCCTTTGACGGTGCCGTTGGTAATCGCCTCGGTCAAATTCTCGGCCCCCACGGCTGGCTGACAAAAGAAGGCCGCCATTAGTAAAGATAACGTTGTTTTTTTCATTCGTCGCTCCAGGTAATTGGATAAGCTAACGAGACATGAATCCCGCTCATGCAGAGTAGGTTAATTTACTTTCAAGGCGGCCAAACTCCTTGATATTAATCAAATCAGGCAGCATGGCTGCTGAACGAGCGGCCAAGAAAAACGTTAGACTATGAGACACCAGCCGAACGATTTAACCAGTGTGTTGCAGCGACCGGTTGAAACCGCAACCCTAATGAGACACTCGTGACTAACCTGAAGCCTGTATCGATCAGGGATTGTAGCTCAACTGATTCTCAGAAAAACCCCTAATTTAGGCGACCCGATGAGCACAACGCCAGTTGTGTATACTCCGTGCAATAACAACACATAAGGACGGGGGTATACCGCCAAATGCCTCAGACCAACAGAAAAGTTCGATTCTGGATAGTTATCTCAGTAATCTGGTTCCTATTAGCAACCGTGGTTGCTGTGTACTTAGCTTATCATTTAATGAATGACGCACCTTCGTACTTCGATACTGGAGAATTCCATACATTTTTTATTATTTCAAATATGCCGCTAATCATTGGATGGGGTATTTGGTGGAAGGCTCCAGGCTTATTAAAAGATGTTGATAATTTCTTTACAGGATCTGGGAGCAAAGACGAATCTATAGATAGGTTGCGCGGTATGATATCTGATGGGCTACACGTTTTAAACAAACCTGTAAATACAGAACAAGAGTTTGAAAATTGGAAAACTGATGATAAAAACTGGGTTAATACTGTCTACAGAGAATTAGAGAGTGCTTTTGATGAATCTCTAGCCGAGTCATTCCAGTCAGTAGAAAGCGTTCAGGAATTTGACATAGCTTCATCCTTTAACAGCGAGCACAATACCCAAAAATTGTTTCTAAACAAAAGGCTGAATATTCTGATTAACATTATTAAAGAATCGATATGAAAATGAAATTAGAAATATTGGCTTTCATCGCCATTGTGGCAATGCCCGCAATCGAGCCGTGACTGCGACCAAAGTGACTCGCTATAGAGTGAAGAGACTCGCCTTTCTGCCAGCGATCCCACATCAAGGCTTTGTCTGTTTCGGTGTAATAGATTCTCGGTCTGTACTTCATAATCAACATCCTCCTCTCTATAGTTAGAGATTAGGTGTTGCATCGATCGATTGAAACCACAGCCGAAGGCAGAAGCTCAGGTAGCATTTTTCAGTGTCTCCTTTGGAGAAATCACCTAGTCATTCAGGGGGAAATTCATAAATTTCGGATTTAGCAGTATCCGTCGGTATTAATTTCTCAAAAGCAGACCCCCAGAATTTACGGATGAGAGTCTGTTTCCGAAGCGGACCTTTGTGCTCAGCGGTCATTCGGATCTTGTGCCGATGCAAGCGACTTGCAGACGTATTGTCGCTCACGCCCTAAAACCGGAATCATCACAATCGAGTACACCAGTGCTGGCACTAACGCCATTTCGGTTCGACCAGTTCCTTCCGCGATCCATCCACCAATTATCGGAAGCACGAAAGCTACGGCATAGCCGATCAGTGTCGTACCCGCGCTCAAGCGGGTAACGCCCAGACCCTTAGCAATTGTTGCTGGTAACGAGACCAACAGAATTAGTTCTACCGTGGACGTGAGACCCGCGACAACCGCCGCTGCCCACGATGCCCAACCTTCAAGGAACACGAATCCTGCAAGGCCGAGCGTGGCAACGATGGCGGATACACCCAATGGGTTACGCCTGCCAATCCAGTGGGGAGCGCATAACACCAGGATTGAAGCCAGGAGTGGTGTCGAGTTATACGCAATCAGCAATCCTACAAGCGCCTGCTCCTCCCCCCGACTGCGCAAAATTGCTCCGGCATAGGCGTTAATTGCAAAAAATATAACAATGGAGCACGCGAGTAACATTCCGAACTGCCATACCTGCCTGTCATTCCAGCGCGGCAGCGTATCCCGGGTCCTGATTCTACTGTCGGCGGCGTTCGCCTTTTGCGATCCTTCCGTTTCAGGGCGCATCAGAAATGCAATAAACGCAATAAACAGTATGGGAATGGCCCAGATTACGAGAGCAATTCGCCAGTCCCCGTTGGCCAGCGGCAAAACTATTGGCAATGTGAGGCCAGCACCGGAAAACTCGCCTACCATCATTCCATTAAGGTATACGGCGCTACCCATTGCAACATGTGAAGGCGTCCAGCTACGTACCGCTGCGGGAAGCGCAGTCTGGAACACAGCCACTCCCAACCCCATTAATATTGAGAAACTAAAAAGCAGAGTAGTTGTAGGCACGTAGCCGCGAGCTATAGAGGCAACCGCCATTATGACAATGCCACCGGTAATCGCAGTGCGTAAACCGAATCGGGCAATCAACCAGGCCGCCGGCAATGCACCGAAGGCAACCGCAACGACCGGAAGCATTGTAAGCGCGCCTATCCCGGATTCACCAAGTCCAAAGGTGTCAGCAATACGTGTGGCTAACGGGGGCGCCGCCAGGATCGGGACGCGAAGAGTCCAGCCAACCAGCCATAAGACGGTAAACATACCTAGGGGTAACGAACGCAGTGATGCCATGGTGGTCAGATTAATATTATGAAAATTGGATATTAAACACGTTGAAGTTTACATGCTAACAAAATCAGAGCTTTCAAATAGCGGCTTCGACCGGCTCAGCCTGACGTCCGCTTCTGGCCGAAGATTGCCTCTGATAGTAGTTATACCAGCGTCTCCTTTGGAGATAGCAGGCCCTTAACGCATGTTGCGTCCGCCATCAAACATAATGGTCTGTCCTGTTACGAATGATGTTGACTCGGACGCTAATAACTTTACGAATGCCGAAGTTTCCTCGATCGTCGTCATACGTTTTAACGGTGTACTTTCTAATGCCTGTGCTAACTGTTCTTTAGAAAAAACCTCATGAACCAAGGGTGATTCAACGAAACCAAGACCTAGTCCGTTAACGCGTATACTTGGCCCTAATTCCAATGCCATGCACTTGGTTAGCATGTTAAGCCCAGCTTTGGTCGAGCAGTAGTTTGCAGCATTAGGCCTCCCGTAGGTCGTTGTGGTCGCAGAAATATTGACAATAACACCACCATCCCCGGCAATCATTTTTCGGGCTACAGCTTGCGATACCAGAAAAGGCCCCTTGAGATTGACTTCGTATACACGGTCCCAATCTGCCTCTTTCATTTCCAGGAATGGCCCATCGATACTGAGACCCGCGTTATTGATAAGAATATCGATCGAACCGTATGCATCCATGGTTGCATCTACCATAACTTTTACTTGTTCGGAGTCAGAAATGTCGGCCTTACAGGCTATGGCCTTGCCACCCGAAGTTTCGATTTCATACACGACATTTTCTGCTTCGGCGGCTGAATGTGCGTAGTTGACACAAACATTTGCGCCCGCGGCTCCGAAACTTAGAGCGGTGTGGCAGCCAATGCCCCGGCCAGCACCGGTGATCAGAACGGTTTTTCCAGTAAATTCAGACATGTATTTCCTCCGCCGCGATTAAGTTTTTTTGTTTCGAAGATGATCCGGGAAAGTGCACTATCTCCCCGTAAATCTCAACTATAAATCAGGAGTCAGCAAGTGAGTATATCACCCGTGGCGAGTGTCCGGAGTTGGCCGTTTCAAGCCCCTGCTGCTATGGATTTGAGGGTCCGCTATCGGGAAAACAGACGCTCAGATTTTATCGATCAGCGGCAGCTACCGACCCAACTCAGACTCCCAGTACTTACCATCTAATGGCAATTCTTGCGATTTTAACGAGTATTTTGATCCGACTGCATGCGCTTGTTATGCGTCACGTCTCACTGCCCCTCATTTGTATCTTGATATCATTGTAAATCTCCAAAGGGTTGGCACTCAATTCTATGCACACCGATACATGTCCCCAGCTTTCAGGCCAGACCAACTGATAAAAGTTTCCGTAGCGAATCAGAATGTGGTCCATTCCACCACAATCAATATTACCTCTTTGAGTAGCTAACTTGAGCAGTGTCGGATTGACCAACAACTCCTCATATTTATCGCTCTCGGAACTACTGGTGCCAACTGTGTCGGATTTAGAATCTTTTTCAAGCCGCCCGTCACGGTAAATGGCCACATATCGAATGTGATCAGATATTTTGAAAATGTCTTCAATCATTGTCAGTTACCTATGTACGCATAATAATTATTAGAGGGCGGCAATTTAATTCGGGATATCGCATGTTAAGCTGGCATTAGTTTTTGTTTTTCTAGAATCATACCTGATCTTTTATCCCAACGTCCTTTCCTGGCCGTTCTCTGACCTGTCAGAGGCTTTTGTGAGTGTCTGTTATCGAGAGAGAAGAGATGAATAATCAGCATCCGTAACATGTCATCAATCCATTCACAATAATATGCACATTTAGCTACTCATGGTTAGTCCGATGGTATTTCTGCAAAGGCCTGATCCATGATTTCCAGAGCTTGATCAATTTCCGTCTTAGAAATAGTAAGCGGGGGTGCAAGCCGCCAAACGGAATGAGGCCCGCCAACCCGATTGATATTAAGGCCAAGTTGAAAGCAGCGATCGGTTAATAATTTAATCAATTCGTGTCCGGGTTCGCGAGTCTTACGATTGGATACAATTTCAATACCCAGCAACAGGCCTCGGCCTCGGATATCTCCTATCGCCTCGTGTCGGCACTGAAGTTCAATGAGGTGATCCTGTAAATATTGGCCCATGGATGCCGCGCGCTTGGTCAGACTCTCAGAATGAACCACTTCTACCACGGCAAGCCCGACACTGGCCGTAAAAGGATCGGATGCATGTGAAGTGTAATGCGAAAACCCCTTGCTTCTGGCTGCTGCCGCCAGGGTGTCCGAGGTAATAACAGCGGAAAGTGGTAATCCGCCGCCAAGCGTTTTCGAGAGTGTCAGTATATCCGGGATCTCGCCTTCGCTAGTAAAGCCAAAGAGCCTCCCTGTGCGACCCAATCCGGTTTGCGCCTCATCAAAAATAAGCAGCATACCGCGCTGATCGCACAGTTCTCTGAGGCGTGTGAGATAACCCTGCGGCGGCACTATTATGCCACCGGCGCTTTGAATTGGTTCAATAATAACCGCCGACTCCTCGCCAACTGAAGTGGTATCGATCATTTCAATACCGACCTCGAGGCAGGTCATGTCGCACTGATCGACACAATGACGAATGGGGCAGCGATAACAATTGGGTGAGGGAATCGCCAGGGAACCCGGCATCATTGGCCCATATTTCTTCCGTCCATGGGCATAAGTCGTCGACGCAGCGCCAGTTGTCGTGCCGTGCCAGGAACCGGCCATGCCGATAATCTCGAAGCGTCCCGTGGCAATTTTGGCAAGTCGCAGAGCTGCTTCGTTCGCCTCTCCACCAGTGTTTAAAAGCTGCACCTTGCTGAGTTGTTCAGGTAGCAATTCGCATAGGCGGTTGGCAAGTGCAACTACATCAGGAGACAGCATCGTGCTGTCTAGATGAATAACCGTTTCTCCGGCCTTTTTTATCGCTTTCAGAATTTTCGGATGGCTGTGCCCGATAGTGGCGCACATCTGGCCGGAGGAGAAATCCAGGATTGCGCGACCATCCTCGGTGTAGAGATAAGAACCTTTTGCACGAACGATCAGCTCATCCAGGAAATCACGCCCGTAGTGGATAAGGTGCTGGTCATATGGTTGCGGCATTTAAATATCCTGGGCTGCCGTAATTTTTGGGTGTTGCCTAGTAAACTTCCGAAGATAAGTCACTAGATCTGGTTCAAATTTGAATACTAGCGTATCGGCTTACGGGGAGCCAATGGGACTCTTAATGTGTGCGAGTTAACTCCCATTCTCGATTTTATTCAATTCCTGAGTGTCTGTTACTGGCCGAACTGAGAAACTCGGTACGCGCGTTTCAGCGTCTCCTTTGGAGAAAGCTGACCCTCAAATTTGTTTAGTCAGCGGCAATTGTCGACCCAAAGCAGCCATACTGGTTGTTAATATCCGGCCATCTTCTTCCAGCCCTCAAAGCACGGTTTACTTAAGAATAATCGGATCTCCTTTGTTAACCCGACCCCGTTGCAGCACAACTGCGAACACGCCAGCATCACCATTGTGGTTTCGGGCGAGATACTTTAACAGCCTGGGTGTCGTTTCAGCTGTGTCAGGATCGAGAGTAATCGCTTTGCAGCGCGGGTCTCGTTCGACAATCGTCAGTTCCAGATTATCACCGATTTTTAGCGTCTTGCCGACCAGAGCCAACTCGAAAAACGGATCGTTCCGATTATCATCCCATTTCACGTAGAAGTTTGCCCTGAAGCGACGTTTATCGATGGTCATCCCCATGTCCTCGCCGATCCTGGCCACAGCCGACAGGGAAATTAACGACACCGGGCGGGCGTCAAACTGTCCACGTTGGGTGACATGAATCCGCAGCGATCTCCCGGTAATTTTTTCAAGATCCGAAATGAACACTGGATCTTCGATATCTTCGTAGTTCACCCCTTCTGGCGTCTCCACGCAAACCCTGAATGCATCCGCATCGGGATAAATAGGATCGATTCCAGGCTCCCATTCGCTGTAAGTGGCGTCGAGATTGTGCGGCAGTAAAAGCGTCTCACCCGATTTATAGCGCGGACTGTAAAGTATAAATTCTTCCTGATCACGTCCAGTGTGCCATGGATGACCCGAGCTGCCATCGGCTGCTACCACACCATAGACTCGGTCGCCCATCAATCCGGTGAAGGCAGTATAGGTATGTGGAATTTCTTCACCCCGCATCCCTTTCACAGGATAGCGCCAGATACTTTCGATTGTTCCTAATTTCATAAAATAGACCCTCAGAATATTGTCACCAGCGGCAGCTACCAAACCAAAATGGTCACTCGAGCAAACCTATCTTGGTGATTTAATCTGTCTTACCACTGATATCTTCAGCAAGGATGGGGCAATCGTCTCGTGGCACTGGTGGTCTTTTATTGGCACCAATTACGAGGGTTCAGCAGTTACCCGCACTACTGACGAAGGTGTGCGGTATGAGCGCATTACTTATTACCCCATCACGCCAGAATTTCCTGTTAAGAGCTGATAGCCTTTAGCCGAAGTGCCATTTTTGAACTGGTGCTATTTTCGGCCGCAGTTTCGTGGTTTCCACTAAACGATTTATTTTCGGGCACTCTTCTTCTAACCATTCAGGTGGCACCCACTGGGCTAACATCCATACATAAATGTCCAAAACAGTGAATGAATCTCCAAAAGTGTATGGTCCATCTTTGAGGAAGCCTTCGAAGATTTGGTACTGCCTCTCAACATACCTGTACGCAGCAGTTTTCACAGCCTCAGCGCAAGATTCAGAATCGACGTAATCTTGCGGGACAATTTTTCTTAGTTCGCCTTCGTAAACATTTACCGCAAAGAACAAAAGCCACCTATCATGCTGTGCACGTTCACTGGTTCCCGGCAATGGCGCTAATTTCGAATCCGGATGCGAATCCGCAATATGTAATAAAATTGCCGCGCCTTCTGTCATGATACTACCATCAGGTAATTCCAGTGATGGTACTTGCCGAGTCGGGTTAATAAGTCCGTATTCGTCGCTATGCTGATCACCTTCACGAATATTGATCGGGATAATTTCATACTCTTCGCCGACTTCTTTTAGTGCTGCTTCACTTGCAAGCGAGCCTGTCAATTTCCAACCGTACAGTTTGTACACAATCTCCTCCCCAAATCGTATTTATTATCGTTAATCAGGATTGAAAGTCATTAGCGGATAACTTGCCGGCGCAACTCGCGCAGATCCAGTATATTATGCGGGTCCCGACCGTCGAGATGGCGGAGCGCATTACCAGCGTGCTGGATCAGAATGCCGCCGCCGCGGCATCGATTAGCCATTGTGGCTGGCGTCGTGACTGGGTTTGCAAGTCGCGCCACGGCCTCGCCAATCATGCGCTGGCGCAAGCCACCTACGACAATTTGTGCCTGGTGGGGGCGCCAAAATTCAATCAGGACACCGCGCTCGGCAAGGCCCGCGAAATTCAGCGTAATCTCGGATTCGAACCCATGGACGAACCCTATCTCGCCGAAACCGAAAAATTGATCAGCCCGCAGCAAGCCGAAATCGAACTGCGCCGGGAATTGCCCGAGTGGCAGCAACACTTTACCTCGGACGACTATACCGAATACTGCTGGTACGCACCCACGGTTCGGCTATACATCGCTCGTCCTACGCTGGCCTCGCCGTGTCCGGGCTACAAGTATCCGGCGTGGGTAATGAATGCGCTGGGCGGCATCCGTGAAACCATCGAACCGATGATTGCCTGCGCGGCCAAAACCGTTGGCTGCACGGTTTTAGACCTGCTGACAAACCCGGAACTGTTGCAGACCGCAATCCGTGAG
>Ga0255051_10000645_pt1 | contig 12640 bp, 22 predicted proteins | sample JV7_2_9_MG_FD_181719 | JGI IMG/M metagenome (GOLD analysis project Ga0255051, IMG submission 181719) | Seawater microbial communities from Jervis Inlet, British Columbia, Canada - JV7_2_9 | ecosystem: Environmental > Aquatic > Marine > Inlet | place: Canada: British Columbia | collected 2016-10-06
TGTGTGCTGTTTGAAACGATCACGAATGCCGATTTCTGCGACCCTGAAACAACACACCCTGACGACTGCGACGCGTGTGGGTTGGCCGGCTGGTCCGCAGAGCTGGATTGCGACACGACCTGTGACGGTGCCGGCGAGGTCTGTTTCAATTCGTTTCTGAGCTTCGATTGGAGCAACGCCTGTTGTGATGCGTTAGCCGCGTCGACCCTCGGCACGCTTTGGCCGACGGCGTGCAGTTGCGACCCGTTTTCGTTGACGTTTGAAATCCCAGAATTCACAAACGTCTGTTGTTCCTGTGACAGCAACACCTGTTCTGATGTCGTGATCACAATCACCGAGGCGTGACAATGGCCGACGGCTGTGAATGTGAGATTCCAGAGACCGGCCGGATCAGGTGCGACCGGCACGGGTGCCAGAAAGATAAAACACAGGTCAAGCTGTGCCAGGATGCCGGCAAATACTGGCAAGCCTGGGAAGCGTGCACGATGGCCGGTCAAGACTGTTTCACCGGCCAGGTGCTTCAACCCCTGACACGGCCTGTGCGTGGTTCGATCCGTGTGGTGAGGAAACCATCAGACAAAGCCACAGCAGGCGGCCCAGGCACCGAATTGAAGCGATTGCTGCGACGTGTCGGGATTCGACCGACCGCCAACTGCAAATGCAACGCACACGCCCGCAAAATGGACCGCAACGGCGTCGACTGGTGTGAGGCCAACACAGACACCATCCTGGCCTGGCTGGCCGCCGAGTCATCTCGTCGTGGCCTGCCGTTTGTGCGGGCGGCCGGAATGGCGATCATCAGGCTAGCGATCAGGCGGGCGCGTCGCACGTCGCGTCAATAGGCTGGGCCAGTCTTGTCCGAAGTTGTCCGAAGTTGGTCAAATATCGCGAAACATCACGGAATGTGGATTGCGTCAACCTGCCGCTCGCCGCTTTTATCAGGCGTTTGGCACCATGTGAGAACATGTTCGACCCATTATCACACCAGAATCACACCAGAATCACACCAGAATCGCACCATGTGGGAACATGAGCGGAATGTGGATTGCGTCAACCTGCGTCAATTTGCGTTGATCTGCGTCAAAAATCGGCACAGGACTGATTTCCCAGCGGCTTTCTGGTATTTTCCATTTCTCACTTGAATACGGTTGACATGATCAAGATAGCGGGTAGAATTGTCGATATGAGAAACACAACAACAAACGCAAACGGAAAACCAATGAAAAAAGCAACGATCCAAACAGCGGCGAAAATGCTTCAGACGCAGGGACTGGTTTTGGGACTGTCTCACCACGACCTTCAAGCCGGCCAGACGTTCTACACAGTGACCGACCTGGCGACCGGAGAAAAGAAGACGCTGGCTGCGAGTGAAATTGTTGAGCTGGTTAGCTAGTGCGACTGACAACCACCACCAACCGAAAGGCGAAACGATGACATACGACCGAGCCTGCGAACTGCTGGGATTCACCACGCCGAAAACGCCAGAGGAAAACGCCAGGCAGGCGGAAAGCGTACTGCGAACGATGGGCCGCGGCGTGGCCCTGCGATATCACGTCGCGTGCAGCGTTTTGATTGAAGCCGCAAACACCACCAACTAACAACCAGCGGCAACCGCCGCGATCATGGGAGATGATGACGATGACAAGCGAAACACTCTACGCGTTCACAGACATTTCGGGCGAGCACATCCTCAACATCGGGCCAGGCGGCTGGGGCTGGACGCCGATCGACAGCCGACTGGCAGGGGTTGAGACGTTTGTGATCTGCGGCCAGGGTAACGCCATCGATTTTGAGCAGTGGCATAAGAACGAGGGGCGACACGTTCGCCGCGTGGCGGTGGGTGACGTGATTGGTCCTGTGGCCGAGCGGTCTATCTGGATCAACCTGTTGGCCGGGACACGACCACAGAACGGGGTGACAGGGTGAGCGACAACACACACGGCGGCCGGCGTGACGGTGCCGGCCCGAAACCGAAATACAACGAGCCGACGATACAAACCGCGATCAGGCTGCCGGCTTCGATGGCCGACTGGATTATCGCCGAGGCCGATCGGCGGGACGTCAGCCGGTCTGATGTAATCGTGGAGATATTGCGGGCCGAATGTGCCCGCGGGTGACGCTCGTGAGAGATCTGGCGGGCTGTGGTGTAAATGGCAGCACACCGGCAAGACCCGGAGTTGCGGGTTCAAATCCCGCCGGCCGCGGCCAGCAGTTCTCGTGGACGCATTGCGACGATTGCACCGACATTAAAAAACATAGCGACCGCTCTTGACGCCGCCGGTCGATGCCTGTAATATCCGCCGCGACCATTCAACAGCATGAAAGACCACGAAAGACCATGGCGAACAAAAACGAACTACTGACGACAACCGAGGCCGCTGAACTGCTCAAACTGCATCCTGACACGTTGCGGCATTGGCGATCCGGTGGAGCGGTGCGGCTTCCGTTTTTGCGAGTTGGTCGTTTCGTGCGGTATTCGCGGGACGAGATCCTAGAATTCCTGGCATCCGAAAGGCGAGGCAAATGACGTGGACCCTGGGCCACATCGTGGCTCTCATTTTCGGGTCGGTGATGGCCGGCCTGTTGATTTTCGATGACGACAAAAAAGGCAGGAGGTGGTGATGCTGGTTTTGGACCGCGGAAAAGACGAGTCGATACGAATCGGAAAAGATGTGGTGATCACAATCGTGGGCTGCCGGCCCGGCCGGTGCAAAATCGGAATCGACGCACCGAAAGAGGTCAAGATCATCCGCACAGAACTCGAGGGCAAACGCGATGCCGCGTGAGCCACGAACGGTGGAATACTTAATCCGGCATGGCGTGCAGGATTTCACCTGCGAGGGCCTGGAATTGATCAACGTCGAGATGATGCACCTGGCTGAATCGGCCCGGCGTGAACGCGACCACGTCCGAGATCACGGCGAGTGCTCGCACGGATGCTGTGATGCTGAACGGATCAGACATCACCGAAGTGGCGAATTGGTTTGCCGGTGGACGCGGCGACCGTGCGTAAGGCTGGAACTGGCAGGACTGCTAGAGCAGTTCGCAACTTTATCAATGGGAGATGACAATGGCGGCGACACTAATCAAGGCGAAAGAGCTAGGTGAACTGGAACGGATCGACGAGACACTGAGGACATCACGACTGTCGGTGGCAGCCGCGACAGAAGCGGGCAATGCCATCACGGTGGCGGTGGTGCAAGCCAGGGCAGTGGCCGAGCTACGAGAACTGCTCAGCCCGCAACTGATGGCCGATATCATGCAGCTCAAGGGTACGGTCTTGGGGTTTAGGACAGACAAAGACCACCTCGACAACGGCCGCGGGTACGACGTGGACACGGTTCGCGAGTGCCTGGTAATCGCGATGATGTTGGGCGTGAGCGTCGTCGGCAATGAGTGGAATATCATCGGTGGCAACACATATATCACGCTCCAGGGCGTCAGCCGAATTGTCCATGGCTGGCCAGGACTGACAGATCTGAGGCTGGACGCAGGCGTGCCGACCGTGGCCAAGGGTGGCACCGGGGCATTGGTGCCCTACTCCGCGAGCTGGAATTTGAACGGGCGGCCGGACTCGATCGAGTGCAGCGAGACGCCAGAGCCGGACACACGGATCCCGGTCAGGGTGAATAAGGGCATGGGCGCCGATGCGATTTTGGGCAAGGCCCGGCGAAAAATGCTGGCCCGAATCTGGGAGCGTTTGCGTGGCACCGACGGCCTGGGGGCTGTTGCGGAAATCGACGACCCGACAGCGGGCGAGCTGACGGCCGAGGTGGTCGAACCGCCGGCTGAGGAATCGCCGATCCAGCCCGCCGCGGATGCGGTGCCGACATCGTCCGAACTGCCATTCTGAAATGTCGCCGCTGGCGGGTGGGCACTGCGTTCCGCTGGTGGCGGCCAGTGCCTGCCCGCCGGCCTCTGGGCTCACAAAAATGACCGATTCGACACCGATTCCGACCGCGTCGAACTACTCGATTACCCGAGCCGGCCAGGTTTACAGCCACCGGACATTCGGCGGATCGACCAAGCGACGATCACACCAACTGACACCATACATGCACCAGGGCCACCGCTGTTATTCGATAATTCATGACTGTGGAACGAAACGGAATAGGAAGATTGCCGAACTGCTGAAACTGACATTTGGGGACGATTAGAGATGGCCGGCGACTGGCTGAAAATCGAACACGCGACGGTAGACAAACCGGAGATCGTCCGCATGGCCGACCTCCTGGGCGTCGACCAGAACGCAGTCGTCGGTGCCTGTCTTCGGTTGTGGATATGGGCGGACCAACAAACGTCAACCGGTAACGCTCTCAGCGTTACACGAAAATGGCTCGACCGATTGATGCAGGTCAACGGTGCTGCTGACGCGATGGTTGAGGTTGGATGGTTGAGCGGTGTTGATGGCAATTTGACGTTGACGAATTACAGCCGGCACAACGGAAAACCAGCAAAAACACGGGCGCAAACAGCATCGAGGGTCAAAAAATCACGCTCAGAATGTAACGCTCCGAGCGTTACGCAAAACGCAAAACCTGTAACGCTCCCTCTTCTCTCCTCTAAAGACAGCGCATCGAGCATCAAAACAGCATCAAAACAGCATCAGCCTGACATCAAACCAGCATCAACAGCCGCCGACATCGAAGCCATTTATCAGGCTTATCCGCGACATGTCGGCAAGCAGGCAGCACTCAAGGCGATCACGAAAGCACTGGAGCACATCGGATATGAGGAACTGCTGGCGGCCGTGACGGAGTACGCCGCCGCAGTCTCTGGGGCAGAAAAGCAATACATCCCACACCCGGCGACATGGTGCAATAACCGCCGCTGGGAAGACGACCGCGAAGAATGGATACGAGAGGGTAGAAATGGAAAACCAACCACAGGCACAGACGCAACACTCCAGGCCGGGATCAACTGGGCCACCAATGTTCGTGGGGCTTCTGGCCAGGCTCGCATCTGCGACTAGGTGCAGGGCGTTCAATGAGAAAGATCACGAAGTCTGGTACGGGTTCCTGGGTGATTACAGCCCAGAAACACTATCAGCAGCCATCGACCGATTCTGCCTGGCAGACGATCCATTCCCAAGCGTCGGAAAGCTGCGGTCACTGTGCGTGCGAATTCAACAGGACGCACAGGCTGAGGCGACACCGGGCCAGCTGAGGATCGAGGGCAGCCGAACACGCAACCGCGACCCGATCGACTACCGGGCGATCCGGGCCGCGAAACTGGCCGAGCGTGAGGCGACTGGGCCTGCGGAAGTTGAGGCGGTGAAACTGGCCGGGGAGCTGGAGTGGAACGGATGAAAAGGCACACGAGATACAAACGAATTCATAGAGACGATCACATGCACGTGTATGCGTTTGAGGTGATTCCGCCGCCACCAAGGGTGATTGCCTTCGATGTCGGCATAAAGCAGTTGGAATTCACCGCCGGATACATCCCGCATTTGTGGTCCGAAAAGGCGAAAAGGGATATGAGAATCAAGGCATTGCAGAGTAGTGATGCCAATTAACGTGGGAGCTATTGGGAGATGATGACGATGGCAGCGAAAAGCAAAAACGGCGCGGCGAAAACAAACAGGACCAGGAAGAGCGTCGGAACGAACCGACTGCCGGCCGAGCAGCCGCCGGTGGCACTCAAGCTTCAGCCAATTCGGCTACGAGCCGTCGACGTTAGCGTGCGGCAGATGGAATTCACCGCCGGATACATCCCGCATGGATGGGCCGAGAAGGCCAAGAGGGCAATGGTTGACAAGAGCAACGGGAAGCGGACAAAAAAACGCGAAGCACGCGACCCGGAAGCTGAGGCAGAAGCCGCGGCATACAAAACCGCCGATGGCCAATACGGGATTCCAGCGATGGCTATCAAGGCGGCGTTGATCGACGCGGCACACAAGGATCTTGGTATCGAAAAGACTCTCGTGAGAAAGTCTGTGTTCTTGTACATGGATGATCCGGTTCTGCCGTTTTCAAACGATCCAGCCCGAACACTGCGACAGGACATGGTCAGAGTCGGTGCGGGATCGGCCGACATTCGATATCGATATGAGTTCACCGAGTGGCGGCTGGTGACACGATGGAGAGTTGACACGGCGGCGATCACTATTGAGGACTTTCTCAATCTCGTCAATCGTGCCGGCTTCTCAGTTGGTGTCGGCGAGATGCGACCAGGAAAAACTAAGTTTGAGCACGGTCGATTTGAGATTGATCCAGAGATTGCGCCGCTGCTCGGAGAAGTGATTGAGAAGTGATCACGGCAGGCAAGGCACGGCGGGGCAAGGCCGGGCTAGGCTTGGCGGGGCTCGGCATGGCAGGCATGGCAAGGCCCGGCTAGGCTTGTCCCGGCTTGGCAGGGCACGGCGTGGCAAGGCAGGCAAGGCGTGGCACGGCTCGGCATGTCGAGGCAAGTTGTGGCAAGGCAGGGCTCGGCCAGGTGTGGCCAGGCAAGGCAGGCGAGGCTAGGCGCGGCGTGGCACGGCCCGGCGTGGCAGGGCACGGCGTGGCAAGGCAGGCACGGCGTGGCACGGCATGGCAGGCACGGCAAGGCACGGCAGGGCACGGCGTGGCACGGCAAGGCGAGGCATGGCAGGCATGGCAGGGCTCGGCCCGGCGCGGCGCGGCTTGGCACGGCGCGGCTCGGCCTGGCCAGGCAAGGCATGGTTTATAATCTCAAGAAACAAGGATGACGACATGGGTACACTGGAAGCGAGTTACAAAGACGGTTTTCCATCACGCGGAACGGACCCGCAAAAAGTCTATGAGGAAATCCAGATCATCCGCAGTAAGAATGATGGCCGAGCGGATGAGGATCAGATAGTCGCCGCGGCGGCCAAGAAGCGATCGGCCATGAATCCGTTCTTCGACTGGGACGATACAGACGCGGCCCGCGAATGGAGACGCCAGCAGGCTGGCCGGCTCGCAACGGCGATTGTGGTTTTGCGTGACGAGAATCACGGCAAACCGTCCCGCGCGTTTTCTCCGGTCACGATTCAGATCGATGGCACGAAGCGGCCGCGTGGCAAGGGGCTGCCTCGTGTGTACGGCGACACCGTAGAGGTGCTGGACATCCCAGAAGAAAACGCGGCCATCCTGGCAAGGCTGGGCCGTGATCTCAAATCCCTATTGGATCGATATGAGTGGGTGGCAGAGTTGAGCGGAATCGAGGAAGCCTTGTCGACAGCATTGGATCGGGCCAACACTGCGGCCAGAGCACTCAACAAAAAGGCAGACCAATCATGACGCCCACAGACCAGCGATCCGACAAACTGGAAACCAGGCTTGAGTCTCGAATCGAAGCCATTGAAAAGAGGCTGGAAAGCCTATCCGTCATGCAACTAGCGATCCGCGAGTATGTGCTTTCACTCCAGAACAGCCGCGACGAATGCAACCGAGACCGCGACAAGTTGAGGAAACAACAAACAGCCCAGCTCGTCAGCGAATCGTCGGTCTGGCAAGACTCGGCAGATGACCCGGCGGCGTAGCTGGGAAACTGCAACCCGCCGGCCGGGTCCGCTCCGTTCTCGGCCGGCGGTTTTCTGAAACACTCGATATGAGGTGATGACGATGACTGGGTATCGCGAGTTCTTGTCGCACAAAAACAGGGCCGATGAGTGCCAGGGGTTTGAGCCTACATGGCTGCCGGACAGCCTGTTCGATTTCCAGAAGACACTCACGCGGTGGGCCATACAGGCGGGCCGAGCCGCGCTGTTTGAGGACTGTGGGCTAGGTAAGACTATTCAACAGCTCGTATGGGCCGAGAATGTAATCCGCCACACGAACAAGCCCGTACTACTGGTCACACCGCTGGCAGTCGGCCAACAGACAATTCTCGAGGCGAGTAAGTTCGGGATCGACGCCGAACGATCGCGGGACGGGAAGATCAGCGGATCGAAGTGTGTGGTCGTTACAAACTACGAGCAGTTGAGGAAGTTCGACAGCACCCAGTTCGCTGGCATTGTCTGCGATGAGTCGTCGGCGATTAAGAATTTCAAGAGCCAACGTAAACAAGATGTGACGGAGTTCTGTAGGCTTCTCAGGTATCGACTGTTGTGCACAGCGACAGCCGCGCCCAACGATTACCACGAACTAGGAACATCGTCCGGCGCACTAGGGTATCTGGGATACCGCGACATGCTCACGACGTTCTTCAAGCAGGACACCCAAAAAGATCATCTCGGATGGGGTCGTACTAAGTATCGATTCCGAGGGCACGCGGAGAATCCGTTCTGGCGATGGGTCTGCTCATGGGCGAGGTCCATTCGCAAGCCGTCAGACATTGGCGGCGACGACTCGCGTTTTGTGTTACCGCCGCTGATTCAGCACGAGCATATCGTGGAGACACGTAAGGCCCGCAGTGGAATGCTGTTTGCTATGGCGGCAACGAATCTGCAAGAGCAGAGGGAAGAGCGGCGGAACAGTATAGCCGAGCGATGTGAGATGGCGGCACAACACGCGTCCGATCATGACGGATCGTGTGTTATGTGGTGTGAACTGAATGACGAAGGCGACCGGCTGGCATCGGAAATCCCAGACGCTGTTCAAGTAAAAGGCTCAATGTCCGACGAAAAGAAAGAAGAGATATTAATGGCGTTTACCCGTGGCGAGGTTAAGCGGCTGGTCACAAAACCGAAGATCGGATGCTGGGGGCTCAACTGGCAGCACTGCCACAAAGTAATAGCGTTTCCCTCGCACTCGTTTGAGCAGCACTACCAGGCGGTAAGGCGGTGTTGGAGGTTCGGCCAGGATAGCCCGGTGAATGTACATCTGATTGTCAACGAGGGCGAGCAGGGAGTGCTTAGAAATATAAAGCGCAAAGCATTGCAGGTAGACCGAATGTTCGAGTCGCTGTGTGAACACGTTTCCGACTCGCTCGCAATGTCGCGGGCAGACAACTTCACCGATGAGGTATCAATACCATCATGGCTGTAATGAACACAATTAAAGACCAGGTGATTACCGAACAGTACGCTGTATATTGCGGCGACAGTGCCGAGGTGTTGGCTACGTTGCCAGGCGAGTCGATGCACATGGCAATATACTCGCCACCGTTCGCGACAGAACAGGGCGGATGCCTTTACAACTATTCGAGCAGCGACCGCGATCTGTCGAACGCCCGGACCTACGATGAGTTTTTTGAGCATTACAAGTTCATCGTCGACCAGACGTGCCGTCTTCTTCTGCCGGGTAGAATATCGGCAGTACATTGCACAGACATCCCGAAGGCCGGAGCCAACATCGCCGGGTATAGCGATTTTCCCGGAGATATAATCCGACTGCACCAGGCCGCCGGCTTCGAGATGCTCCCACGGATATGTATTTGGAAAGAGCCTTTAGAGGTGCGTAATCGCACGATGGCGAAAGCGTTAACTCATCGCCAGGTCGTCGAGGATTCAACACTCGTTAATTGTGCGTGCAGCGACTACCTGATCCCGTTTCGCAAACGTGGTGAGAATCCGACGCCTGTGATTCACCCTACTGGCCTGATGGACTACGCGGGGTCTGACCTGATGCCTGAAGATTTGAAGCACTTAAGAGGGTTTGATGGCAATCAGATTAAGAACCGATACAGCCATTGGATATGGAGACAGTACGCGTCGTCGATGTGGCATGATATTCGCCTCAGCCGGACGCTGCCCTATAAAGATGGGCGAGACGCGAACGACGAGCGGCACATGCACCCGCTACAACTGGATGTAATTGAGAGGGCGTGTGTCCTGTGGTCGAATCCCGGCGAGAACGTGATGACGCCATTCATGGGAGTAGGCTCTGAGGTATACGGAGCGGTTACTCTCGGCCGACGTGGCGTCGGGTGCGAACTCAAGAAGTCCTACTACAATCAGGCGGTGAGAAATATCCCACTAGCGTTACAAAACACGACCAATTCTGACCCAGTGCTGTTCTAATAGATTGGCGCCACGATGCCGCACTGGCTCACATCACACCACGTCATCCGGTCGATGCACACGGCCACAAACGCAGCCCGTCAACGCTACGGCCTGCAACCGCTGGTGCTCGATCTGTCGATGAGCCTGGCCGCGCAACGCTGGGCCGTTGAGATGTCCAGAACAGGCTATCGTCATTCGCCGTGGCGGTCGCCGTATGTTTGGCCGGAATGCATTCATTGCGGGCCAATGTCTGCGGCGGCATGTGTTCGCGACTGGATGTGGTCGTCGTCGCATCGGTCGATTTTGCTCAGTGGACGGCGTGTTGGCTTCGGATACTGGGCGGTCAACGGCGGCACATTCTGGGTGGCGGAGATTACATGATCAACATCACCCTACCATGGCCGCCAAGCGTCAACCGTATCTGGCGGAGCGTCGGTGGCCGCGTGCTGCTGTCAGCCGCGGGTCGGACCTATCGCCAGGCCGTCGCGGTGGCAGTGCTGGAACAGCATGGGGCAGGCGATCCACTGACCGGCCGGCTATCAATGGTCATCGAAGCCTACCCGCCCGACCGACGGCGGCGAGATTTGGATAACCTGCTCAAAGCGATTTTGGACAGCCTGGAGCATACAGGCAGCGTCTACAAAAACGACTCACAAATCGACCATCTGTCGATCCGGCGGATGAGCGTAGAGAAGCCGGGCCGCGCGGAAGTGTCGATCAGGCAAACTGACCTGCACATCAGCGACCAGACCTGCGACGATTAAGCCAGAGGGCCACGCCATGAAAGTCAAAGTAACGCCAAGCCTGCCCGAAGCCGACCTGATCGCGATGCGGTGGCACATGGCCAAAGCGGTCGCCAGTCTCAACGCGAAGTTCACGCCGGCACCGGAAGTGCTGGCCGTCGTCGTCGATGTGTTGCGACGCAGAACCGCAATATCAGCGATGACCGCCGTCCATGATTGTGAGTTCGCCGGCGGGTCAGAACCACTGCTGGCCGCCGACGTGACTCCACTGATTAACTCCGAGGTGGCACGCTGGCGCGATGACATCTTGGCCGTCGACGCTCCGGTGCTGCGGGCGATCGGCTATGAGTGCACGGCGTTCGATTATGCTTCCCGCTGGAACTGATCCACGATGCCGCATCTGCGGCGGGTCGCAATGGATGCCGGTCGCGGGTGATCACTGGCTGTGTACAGGGTGCGGCGAGATCGACAGCGGCCAGACGCCGACCAGGCGTGTCCGCTGTGATAAATGCGGGGCGTTTTCAACGCGTCTGAATCATTTTGGGTCGGAGTGCCGAGTATGTGCAAGCCATCGAAACTGATCAGGTTTTTGTACGCAGACCGGAAAGTAGTCGAGGATCTGGCCGACGATCTGCGGAATCTGTACCTCGATCATGATGGCCAGGCCATCTCGAGTCACGGCGGCATGTTGATGGCGGTCGGATGCAGCCGACATACAGTCGAGCAGATGCGGGCATTTGTCGACGACCGCATTCCACCGCCAGGCAAGCCACATTGACGATTCTGACACGTTGGGTAGACTGAAAGGGTCATCCTTCCAACCGCCGGCGGCACGATGCCTGCCACGGATGGCACCGGCGGCCCACATTCTGCCGAGACGCATTCCGTGACGGATCACGATTTAGCCGAACTGGCCCTGCTGTCTTATGCGCCCCGCGAGCAGATCGAGGCTCGATTTGGGTCGCAAATGCGGGTCTACCGAACGCAGAACGCACGGGCTATCGTGCTGGAGCGTTCTGACCGATGCGTAGTCGCGTTTACCGGCACGGATGATTTGGCTGATGTCAGATCTGACATACGAGGCCATCTGGTGCAACACAGCGTCGGCCGTGTGCACGCCGGATTTCTAGCCTATCTGTTACAAATCTGGGGACGAATTCGCACGGCACTTCTGACCGCCGGGAAGCCTGTCGTTTTCGTCGGCCACAGCCTCGGCGCCGCGGCTGCCACGATCGCCGCGATGGACTGGTGCCATTCCGGCCTGACCGTTGAACGCCTGGTCACGTTTGGATCACCGCGTGTTGGCGATGCGAAATTCGCGGCCGCGGTCGACGCCTGCTCGTTTAACCACGCTCGATATGTATCGTGTGCCGATGTCGTCTCGCGAATCCCCCGCCTGGCCTGCTGGCCGTTGCCGCCGACACCCTACAGGCATTGTGGGACGATGATTTACCTGGCCTGTGATGGTCAGCGACGCGTCAATCCGTCACGTCGGGCCGTCTGCTGGGACCGCACAACCGGACGCATCCGCGGCATCATTCGGTCCGTATTCCGGGGTGTTTCAGATCACTCGATGACCGGCTACGCGAGGCGTGCATGAGACACCTGGTCGCAATCCTGATCTGCTGGGCGTCAATGGCGTCAGCCGCGATCGCAATTGCCGGGCCGGACAGCCTGGTGCGTGTCGAATCGCCGGGCGGGTTTTGTTCCGGCGTGTGCGTTGGCGAACGGCTGGTGATCACCGCGAATCATTGCAACCCGTCACAGAAGACAGTCGTGGTCACTCGATCCGGTCAGCGTGTCGGTGTGGCTCGTGTGGTGCGACGAATCCGGCGGGGGGATCACACTGTTGGCCTGGTGCTGTCGAAACCGATTGACACCGAGCCGGCGACACTGGCAACCGATCTGCCTGAGCCTGGCGAGCGGATCGAGTCCTATGGATTTGCACACGCCGGCCCGCTGAAGCGATACCAGGGAACCACGATCAGTAGTCGATGGCGTAATCAGA
>Ga0255051_10000647_pt1 | contig 12621 bp, 21 predicted proteins | sample JV7_2_9_MG_FD_181719 | JGI IMG/M metagenome (GOLD analysis project Ga0255051, IMG submission 181719) | Seawater microbial communities from Jervis Inlet, British Columbia, Canada - JV7_2_9 | ecosystem: Environmental > Aquatic > Marine > Inlet | place: Canada: British Columbia | collected 2016-10-06
TCCACCTCCACCAATTGGCACTTTAGCAATGGTGCTTGTTATCGGCATGGTCCTGCTGATCGGGGGATCGAAGATCCCAAAGTGGTTAGATATTGACCGCCTCCTTTAAGAGTTGGAAAATGGCCACCCTCAGCCAAAAGCGATCATTGTGATAGTCGTGCTGTGCCGACTAACAATGCGCTGCACTTGTACTCTGGCTTCCGTCATGAAACTTGCATTGAGCAAGTTTCCCGCCGTAAGCTGACCTCAAGTTAGCTTAGACGTTAGGCAGCAACAGATAAATCGTCGCACGAGGTTATTGAGACTTTGGTGTACATAGTTGACCGACATGCGCAGCCATCAGGCGACCATCTTGTCCATCGATCCGATACTGGGTGTTCCTTGCTACCCACCCCCGAGAATTGTATCGAGATAGGCAAACATTCTGAATGCGGCAGCGCCATGAAAGAGGCGCTTAACAAATTCCCTCAAGTAGATGGGTGCCCAGAATGTTCGCCTGAATGCAATGACCAGGCTACGACCGAATCAGTCAATGCCGCAGTTTTGGCCGCCATTACTATTTCCAATATATGACGCTGGTCCGAATGGCGCCGACCGCTTTCGCAATGTGCAGCCTAACAATGCGCTGCACTTACACATCTGGCTTTCGTCACGTTTCTTGCAACAGCAACAAACGCGCCGTAAGCTGAGCTCAAGTTAGCTTAGACGTTAGGCAGCTCGGATACAGAGGTGGTGATGGACGAGAAGGAGCAGCTTCGAGGATTTATTCTCACAGTTCTCGACTACGTCGAATTACCCGTACCAGAGTCGGCCCTCGATCCAATTCGAAAATCCAATCAATTACGCGGCCTGCGCGCTGCGGCTACTGACATGGTCGAGATGTGTCAAGACGCAGACTTGCAGCAAGTCACAAAGCTAGACAGACGTTTACTTGAGCAAGGCCTCCCATCACTGTCGGAGATGAGAGATCAGAGCCTTCGCTTATTCAGAAGCATCCTTTCCCGGAATCAGATTAAGACCGATGACGAGTGGCGACTTGTTGAGAGTTACATATCCGATGTCGACTCAGACACTTTGACGGAAAGGGATCGAGAACATGCCAGTAGCCTACTTACGGACTATGAGCCCATATAGCGGCGCCAAGAGCTGCCTAACAATGCGCTGCACTTGCACTCTGGCTTCCGTCATGAAACTTGCAATGAGCAAGTTTCCCGCCGTAAGCTGACCTCAAGTTAGCTTAGACGTTAGCAGTCAATCGACGGAATCAGGCTATGAAAGTCCTAGGAATTCGTTTCTGCTCTGCAAATCGTGAGGCCGAATCACTTGCAGAGTTTCTCGACAGACTTGGAATGCCCCGGCGGGACATGGGGAGTTGTGAGTCCGATCCAGACGCATTTACTGGCGCCATTTTTCCTGCTGCGGAGAGCTGGATTGAAGTTTGGCCGGAAGGCCCGGAGATGCCCGCCGGACTCATGCTGCAAGTAGTAGTTGACGATGCAGAGGCATTCGCCGCCCACGCGAAGAAAAACGGCATCGAGCCTCACGGGCCCGTAGACGCACATGGCGAACGCATTTATTACGTCAAAGCACCGTCCGGGCTGCAAATGTCGTTTCAATCAAGCCTATCGCAAAATGACTGCTAACAATGCGCTGCACGAGCAGCCTGGCTTCCGTCATCAAACTTGCATCAGGCAAGTTTCTCGCCGTAAGCTGAGCTCCAGTTAGCTTAGACGTTATCCGGCTGAGAACACGAGAATTGGTTACCACTATCGGAGCAAATATGGCTCACTACGTCGACGGATTCGTTTTACCCATATCGCGCGATCGCCTAGACGAGTATAAACGTCTTGTTGAAGCGGCTGCAGAAATCTGGAAGGAACATGGCGCGCTCGATTACAGGGAATATGTCGGCGACGACTTGATACTGAAGGGAACACGCTCATTCACTGATCTCGTAGCCGCAACCGAGGGTGAAGCCATTGTGTTTGGATGGGTGGAATTTGATTCTCGTGAGGCACGAGATTTGGCAAATGAAAAGGTCGCGGCTGACCCAAGAATGGTGGATTTAATGAATTCTTCGAATTCAGGTTTTGATGCTGAACGGATGGCATACGGTGGATTCCAGTCGTTCGTTCGATCGTCTAACGCTAACGCCGGATAACAAGTCGCTGCACTTGCCGCCCGAGTCGTATCTATCACGCCTCTTGCAACCCCTTCCATATTTGCATTCGCAACAGCCGCGCCAGATACTTGGCTGCAAGTTAGCTTAGACGTTAGTCTGCAAGGCGCTTGTTGCGTGATGCGCAACACGCTATAATTACCTAGTGATCAAGTCGATTCAACATAAGGGACTTCGGCGATTCTTCGAGACGGGCAAGAAGTCTCGGATTCAAGCCAAACACGCGAATCGGCTCCGATTACAGCTCGCGGCCCTGGATACCGCTCAGACCATCGAGGACATGGATGTGCCGGGTTACAATCTTCATCCGCTCAAGGGGCGTATGAAGGGCCGCTGGTCTATCTGGGTCAGCGAGAGATGGCGGCTGACCTTTGAGTTTAGAGATGGAAATGTACACGTATTGAATTATGAGGATTATCACTAATGACTATGCATAGTCCGCCGCACCCCGGCGAGTTTATCCACGCCACGTATATCGAGCCGTTCGATATCAGCATACGTTCGCTTGCGGAGAGCCTGGACGTCGCACCATCAACCTTGGCACGGGTCGTTGCAATGCGCAGTTCGGTGAGCCCGGAGATGGCATTGCGGCTCTCTAAAGCACTTGGCCGGTCGCCTGAGAGCTGGCTTGCGATGCAACACAATTTTGACCTTTGGCAAGCGAAGCGGTCAGCGGATCTGTCCGACGTCCAAAAAGTCCAGTTTGAAGCGGCGTAGCAAGAGCAGACTAACAATGCGCTGCAATGGCCAACACACGCTTGTCACATTTTCCGCAACACAGGCAACAAATGCGCCAAGCGCATATTGCCAGTTAGCTTAGACGTTAGGCCGCAGCAGAAAGTGCATCTTCGAATGGCGCCCGATACATCGTTCTACATCTTTTTCGTCTTAGTGGTGGTGGTGTGGACCCTTACCGCAATGTTCATTGGTATTGTTCGGAATGAACGTCCAGACAAGTATGAAGAGTTTGCGGGACCGGGAGACATGATCTCGGCGGTTGCCGGTCCGCTTTATATCTCGCTGACGTACATTTTACCTCTTGACTATGAGTCATGGGATCTTAGCTCTAGGGCTACTTGGCTAGGTCGACTTCTTTTTGTCCTTACCGTTGCGTCCCTAATTATGGTTGGGCTGTTCTTGGTGTCCCTAATAACGATCTAGCGCAGAGTCCAATTATTGAGCAGTTCCAGGATTCCCACGACGCGAGACGCGCTGTGCAGCCTAACAATGCGCTGCACTTGCACGTCTGGCTTCCGTCATGAAACTTGCAATGAGCAAGTTTCCCGCCGTAAGCTGAGATCAAGTTAGCTTAGACGTTAGTCTTCAATTGAAATTCTCGTGGCTAATTATCTTCATCTTTCTTCCGAGCGTCGCCACTCCGGAGACGCTTGTTCGCGTCGAAGACACCGATAATCCTTGTGAAGCTTACGGGTGTATGTATTACGAGTGGAAATTGACTCCGTTTGACGATATTCGGTTCATAGCGAGTGGCTACGAAGACGGGATTGATTACGGCTTCTACAAAGTATCGGAATTAGGCGAGTATGAACTGCTGCTTCAAGTGAACCCGATTATTGTCGATTCCGATGGACACTATTGGTGGGGATACCCATGGGCAATTTCAGATATTGCGAGATTTGAATCGCCTTGTGGGCTTTACATATCGGCGACCTTCGACCACAGCATTGTACGGGACGGAATTCATAGCATTCCCGAGTGGCAGAAACGGCTTCCTGCGGTTCTATTTATCGCGAAGGATGGCGAGTGGGTGGCAGAGCAAAAAGAACTGAACTTCAAGCCGGCCAAGCTCGAGGAGCTGAAGGTGCGTGCCAGTGAAGACTAACAATGCGCTGCACTTGCACGTCTGGCTCATGTCACGAAGCTTGCAAGAGCAACCTTCGCGCCATAAGCTGAGATCAAGTTAGCTTAGACGTTAGATGTCCGAGAAATATCATGCATAGACACCTCCAAACCATCCTGATACCGCTCCTTGTCTTCCACTTTGGTGGCGCCATGGCCGCGGATTGCCCGCCTCCGTGCTCAGATGAGGATCACACTTATACTCTGCCTATCGTTTCGAGTACGGTTGAACAAATCAAGATTGTCGGCTCTATCGTTTTTGCGTCAACCGAAGGTGGTTTTGAAGCAATCGACGCAATGACGCCTTATTCAGTTGAGGTTACGGGCCACACATTTCTTGCGATCGTTAAGTCTGTTGATTTCGACGCGAAGTTCGATTTTGAACTTGAGGACAACGGACAGGTCGTCACATTGGCCGAAGATCAAGACTTGGTTTCATTGGGCGAAAACGTACCAACTCCAGGCACATCATTCGCAAGCACCTATTGAATATTAAAAGTAGGGACATCTAACAATGCGCTGCACTTGCGCGCCCGGCCTCCGTCACGGTTCTTGCAGCCGCAACAACCGTGCCGTACGCTGGCAAACAAGTTAGCTTAGACGCTAGTCAGCGTTTTTCGATACTTGTCCGAAACCTATGCCTCGAATCAGTTACCGCGCTCTTCTCCCATTCTGGTTCGTCACATGCGGCTGCGAGCCTTCCCTGCCTCCCGATTCAGGCTTGGCTCCCCGTGCCGAAATGCAGCTCGTTCCTGGAGCGTCGTTTACTACAGGAACCTCCGCAAGCGATCTTGAGAAAATTCGAAAGTCTACCGGGCTGACTAGCGTGCGACCTCTTCTACCTGAAATATTCAGCCACGAAGTTACAGTCGCCAGTTTCTACATCGACACTACCGACGTAACAAATGGGCAATTCGCTCTGTTTGTTACGGCAATTCCAGATTGGGGGAAAACCAAAGTTGATCCCTCTGTGCACAACGGCCGTTATTTGGAGCACTGGACCGACGATGCTTCTCCTCTGGATTTGCTCGATCATCCGGTCACTTTTGTTACGTGGCAATCCGCCGTTGCCTACTGCAATTGGCGCGATAAGCGTCTTCCGACCGAAATTGAATTCGAGTGGGCGGCTCAAGACGGCCTAACTCAAGCCGAGTATCCGTGGGGAAACTCGCCCCCCGACAACCATTTGGTGAGTTGGAGCGGAACCGGTGCTGGTACCACGGTTCCTGTCGCGAGTTACCCACCTAACGCACGCGGCCTTTTCGATATGTCGGGAAATATTTGGCACTTCACCGCGGACCCATGGCTCGGCTCGTATCAGGAGGCTCTGAGCAATCTTGCAGATGACGCTATTCTCGCCGCGGATCCGACAATCCGACGCGTCGTCAAAGGTGGAAGTTGGGGGGCGAATGCTGCCAACTTAAGGGTTAGGTATCGAGACAGCCATAGACCATACGACGCGAGAGAGATGGTCGGGTTTAGATGCGCAAAATCGGCAGACGCTGACTAACGATGCGCTGCACTTGCACTCTGGCTTCCGTCACGATTCTTGTAGAAGCAACAATCGCGCCATAAGCTGGGCATCTCGTTAGCGTAGACGTTAGTCAGCACTCAGAATATTTACGAAATTGCTCGTCCGAGCTCCTTCTTTGAAACTCCGAGAACCAGCAACGACTTCACAAGTAAGTCGAGTGAGACGGTCGGATCGCCCGCTTCCATTTTTGCTACTCGAGATTGACTCGACTCAATGGCCTTTGCCAGCTGCTTCTGAGTAAGTTTTTTCCGAATTCGCCTAGCCTTCAATTTTTCACTCAGCGCAATCTTCATTTCAATGTAGGCCGACTCTTCAGCTGAAAGATCGAGAAAATCAGCGACGGAACCAACCTTCCAACCTTTCTTTGCCAGTTTTGTCTTCTTACGCTTATCCATGGTCATAATCTCGTAGTCTCGCCTTGCATGTGTCGATAACACTCTTCGGGGTCTTGCCTGTCTTCTTTGAAAATACCTCAGCAATAACAATCGCATCCGTGTCAATTCGATAAACAACCCTCCAGCTGAGTCCTTCATCCGGGATCCTCAGCTCATGACACCTGCGGCCTATCGACGGCATTGGCCGCGAATGCGGTAACGATATCTTCTCGCCCTTCTGAATCAGTCTCAGTAAGAACCCTGCTTGAAGCCTGGCCAGCTTGGAAAAAGGAGGTGTTTTCACCTCGCCATGCATCCATACCAGCGGCTTATCCTTAGGCTTCATATTGCGTGCCAGTATATGTCAGAAGTGACATATTGTAAAGGTGCTGACTAACAATGCGCTGCACTTGCACGCCCGGCCTACGTCACGGTTCTTGCATCAGCAACAACCGCGCCGTACGCTGGCAAACAAGTTAGCTTAGACGTTAGGCCGCAAGGCGGATCATCACAGGCCCGCTCATGCACAAACCAGCGAAAGTACCAAATGATCTCGAGAGATTTTTCGTAGAGCGCGCCAATGCTGGTGACATTGAAGGGCTTGTCGCGCTTTATGAATCGAATGCCACATTGACTTGTGGTGACGGCGAAGTAGTGGTCGGCCTCGATCAAATTCGAGAATTCCTTATCAATTTTCTGGCTAACCACCCGCAGCTTAGCCCGAGCGCTCAAGCCCCAGCGCTGTGCAGTGGTGACATCGCACTCACTTCTTCTCAGCTTGAGAACGGGGATATCACCGCAGAGATTGCCCGGCGCCAGCCAAACGGCAATTGGCTCTGGGCTGTCGACCATTTCTCCCTCGTGAAAAGGGCCTAGAGATGCGAACTAACAATGCGTTGCACTTGCACGTCTGGCTTCCGTCATGAAACTTGCACCAGACAAGTACCCCGCCGTAAGCTAAGCTCATTTAGCTTAGACGTTAGGTGGCACGATGGAATCGAGGATCGTCTATCTACTAGCGGCTGATGTACTCCTTTTCACGCATGTCCTATTCGTCGCATTCGTCATCTTCGCCTTGCTCTTTATTTTTGTGGGTAAGCTATTGTCATGGCCCTGGGTTCGGAACCCGTGGTTTCGCCTGGGACACCTCATCGCCATCGGCGTGGTAGTACTCCAATCATGGCTAGGCGTTATCTGTCCGCTCACAATTTGGGAGATGGCGCTGCGCGAGAAGGCCGGTAACGCTGTTTACGCTGGCACATTCATATCGCATTGGTTAGAAACCATTTTGTACTACAGTGCTCCGGCGTGGGTATTTATCCTTTGCTACTCGGTTTTCGGGTTACTGGTCTTGGCCAGTTGGTTCTGGGTTCGTCCAAATCCGTTTACTACACTTAAAAATCATGATGCCACTTAACAAGGCGCTGCACTTGCACTCAGGCTGATGACACGGTTCTTGCATCCGCAACAACCGCGCCGTACGCTGGCAAACGAGTTAGCTTAGACGATAGAAGGCAGCGGAGACTACAGTGAACGTATCCCCAGTAGACTTAGCATTTGTCGCAGTCTTTGGCATCGTCTTTCTTGCCAATCTTTTTTCCTTTCGCGCGTCGAGGAAGACTTACGACAATTTCAAGCAGCTTAGCCGCGAAGAAAAGATCGAATCCCGGAGAGCGGCCGCCGCACATGTTTTTAATTGGGCCTCGACTTTTGTAGTTTCAACTTGGCTATATGGTGCGGTGGCATTGTTGTCTTTGGCAATCATCTTTCTCATCGTCGTGTGATTAACCCAATGTGCCTTCTAACAGTACGCCGCATTCGTATCCTGGTCCTTTGCCTGGCCGGCGTCTTCATCTCAGAAGTCAGCCTGGCGCAGCCCACGCTCGTACTCATCGCCAACTATGATGCCAAGCTGAACGTCGCTGGTGCCGAACAACACATTACTAGTCAGGCCAAGGTACGTAACGGCCGGACGATTCCGATTGAGTTTCAAGGGCATCGGATTGATGTAACGGTAGAAAGTATAGGGAACGGAAAGTACGACGCAGTGGTGGACCTGTACGAGCGAAGTGACGGTACTTGGTACAAAATCACGCTTGAGGGCTTGACGTTTGAGGCAATGTTCGCAGCCCCGGTCAATCTCAAGTGGCGAGAGGCCAATATCTCCTTAGATTTGGCAATTGCGATCGCAATATCCAACCAATAGACGCCGCTATAGACGCTAATTGCCATGAAGCCGATTGCCAACCTCATATATTTCACGCTCCTCTTCGTTGGCGCATATGCCTTTGCGGAAACATTTTCCAACGAAGTTTTGACGCTAGACGTGCCGGCAGGTTTTGAGGGGCCTACTTCTGGGTCACCAGGACCTGGTGCGAAAGTTGTTGCCTATTCGAAGCCTGAACGTATTCAGCTCGGTGGCTTACCTGCTTCCCGAGTCATGTGGGCCGGAAATTTCAATGGCACGCCCGTGTCCGGGGTCATGTATTGTGTAGTAATCGGTACAACGGTCGTAACCTTGCACACTCAAAGTGAAAGGTAGCAACTAAGAGAAATGCAATGACTTGGGAAACTGCTGGCATATTTGCAGAGCTTATCGCCGCGATGCATGACATCATGATTCCGAACCGGGAAGAGATAGCGTGAAAGTCTCACGCGTATTGGCATCTGTATTATGGTTGATGCTACTTGCGACAATCCTGGCCGAGCAAGTGTTCTCTTTCGGGTGGGCTGCATCTGACGCGTATTATCTATTGACGGTGTTCGCTTTTACCATTGCGATATTCGGCTGGTTTCTCGCTGATGCTCACGAGCGCAGCTTTAAACCGTCGCTGGCATTGAAAATTGCCGTTGCTGCTGTCGGAACTATCGCTGTGCCCTACTACAAGTTCCGTTACTTTGGCGCACGCGCCGGCTTCTCTTTTCTCGGAATCTTGCTTCTGGCCTTTTTCGCCATGGCAGTCGTGTCCGCCGTAATCGAATATCTCCTGATTGGCGGTGCTGCGGCATAAAATGGCACGTCGTTCGAACCGACATTCACTCGGCATTCTCAACTCCGGGTGATCAGCCCGGCAACAACTGAGAAATAATCACTTATGACCGGCCGTTTTGATGTCATTGATGTACTCGCGCCACGTGTCATTTTCGTTTGGATCCCAAACGGCCCGCAAATCATCGTTTGCTTCATCCTCGGGCACATTCTCGACCACGACCCGGTAAAGATAGGTCATCGCTGACGCGCGGTAATTTGCCGCACACTGTACGAGAACGTGATCATCCTGATGTTCACGCATTGTTTCGCTAAAGCGGTCAAAATCCACTCTTCGCGGATCTCGCCAGTCGACGGGAATATTTATCCACTCAATGCCCTGCTCCGCAAAGCGCTCGCTCTCACCTGACGGCGGGTCATCACGAAGATCGATAACAACATTCACGCCTTGCTCCGCCAACGCAGACGTTCCGCCGTCGAGAAGATGTCCGCCGGTCACCAGCCGGTCGTTCACCCGATGATAATTCATCACCGGCCCGGAATGCGCTGTGTCCATTTGTGCCCCAGCAATGCTGCTACTCAGTAACGCTAGCAAGCCGGCCAGGATAGGAAAAGATCTATACGACGCCCTTTTCAACATAGGTCAAATCTCCTTAGATCGTGTCTTTCAGTGTGAATCAGGTCTCAGTTCACTCCGTGATCGATAGCCTAACAAGCCTTTTTGTGAACAACACCACATTCCTGATGCGATATTCGTCGCATATTCTGTTCTTGTTGAACCATATGCGACATTTGAGGTGATTTATGATTCGAGCAGCACAACTCGTCGAAAGAGTACCGATGGTCTGGGTGCTGGTAGGCCTGCTTTTCATTTCGTCAGGATTGTATCTGGGTTTTGATTATTCAATGTCCTTCGCTTACATGATTGTCGGATTGTTCTGCTTTGCGTTTGGTATAGCACTATTCGGGCTTCGTCTCAGTGAGCGCCCGAGAACACCGACCAGGACGCGCTTATCTCCAAATTTCATATCGGCCGGAGCTTCGGATGTAAATCCGGCGCCAAAAACCGTTACCGAGTAAGTTACTCTACACGGCATTCCGCTTGCACTACCCGGGAGGCCGTCAATGACAACATGGATCGCGTTGCTTCGCGGCATCAATGTCGGCGGCAATAACGTCCTGCCGATGGCGGAATTTCGCAGTGAACTCGAATCACTGAATCTGAAGAACGTACGTACCTACATTCAAAGTGGAAACGTCGTTTTCGATTCCGCCGTCAAATCGCCATCATCGCTCGCGACGAAGATCGGCGAGCGAATAGAAAAGCAACACGGTTTTCGGCCGCCGATTTTTATCCTCAATCGTGAAGACCTGTTAAGCGCAATTGAATCGAATCCGTTTACACAGGCTACGTCCGAGCCAAAAACACTCCACTTCTGCATGCTTGCTGAACCGGCTACCGATCCGGATCTGCAGGCTCTTGATCGCGTGAAAACCGCGACCGAAAGTTACAAACTAATAAATAGCGTATTTTATCTTCACACGCTGGATGGCATCGGCCGCTCCAAGCTCGCCGCCAACATAGAACGATGTCTCGGCGTCGCGACAACCTCCCGAAATTACCGGACAATTGATAAACTGCGATCGATGGTAGAATCAAATTAACGGAGCCCGCATGCAGCTTGAACAACTTTCATATATAAGCGAAATCGTCGGAGCGGTTGCGATCATCGTTACGATAGTATTCCTGATTGTTGAGATCCGACGAAATACGAATGAAAGCAAGCGGCAATTCATGGAAGGCGCCACATCGCAACGCAGTTCATTTGTCCGCATGATCGCTGCAGATCGCGAACTCGCTGGGGTAATTAATCGAGGACTGACCGGATCGGGGCTCGCCGATGATCAATGGTTTCAATTCAATATGTTTCTATATGCCTTGTTCGTGGAATTCGAGTTCAATCAACGACGTTTCGAAGTCGGCGAGATGGATAAGGATCTCTGGCGTGCCTGGATTGAAGCCTATCATTGGTGGTTGCAGTTTCCGGGCGTGCGCAACTGGTGGCACCGCGAGCCTGCCGGCTATACCGATTCTTTCCGCGCCTACATAGATTCTCATATGGAAAATCACCCGGCTCCTAATGATTCGAAGCCGGTCGACAAGGCCGTATCATCAAATGACGATTGAAACGTGGCTGCTTTACGTCGGTACGGTGCTCATTTTCATGAGCACGCCCGGGCCGAGCCACTTGCTTATGCTATCGGTCAGCATGTCGAATGGATTCAAACGTTCTCTCGCGACTGCGGCAGGCGATCTCACCGCGAACGCGATCCAGATGGTGCTTGCTGGTCTTGGATTGGCAGTTCTGGTCACGAATTCACAATATGGCTTCGCGATCATCAAGTGGGCCGGCGTTTCTTATCTGGTCTGGGTCGGCATTCGACAAATCATCGCCTCCTTCGGTCGAGATACCAGTTCGCCGAAAGTACCTGAAGTCTCTTTGCTTCGTTTATGGTTGCGCGGATTCATAACTTCAGCCGCAAATCCTAAGGCCGTGGTTTTCTTCGCTGCGTTATTTCCGCAGTTTCTCGACCTCGATTACACGCTGTTACCGCAGATCGCGATATTGGGTATAAGCTATATCGTAATCGACGGATGTTTTCTCGCCACCTACGGCAAGGGTGCAAGCTGGATCGCACAAAAGCTGCGAAGCCATCACAGAGCATTGCTGGATCGGGCGGCTGGAGCCAGCCTGATTATCGCGGCCGTGCTACTTGGACTCAGGGCGAACGAACGAACCTGAGGAATACAGGTCTGGAGACGGTTCCATGAAATTACGGTACAGAATCGCACGCGGCTTCTTTATTTTTCTTGCGCTCGCGATGGTGTCACTTGCTCTCGTCCTGAGCCATAACTCCGCTTGTGAATCGGCGCCCGTCCTCGAAGGCCAAACCGAGCTAATGAAGGCGATTGTTAATCGTTGCTATGGGTCACCCGACGTTCTCACTTTGGAGGATGTCGAAAAGCCGACTCCTGCCGATAATGAGGTCCTGGTTAGAGTTCACGCAGCCGCCGTAAACCCTTTGGACTGGCACTACATGCGAGGCTCGCCCTACCTGATGCGCCTGGGATCCGGCATCGGTGCGCCGAAAGATTCAAGAATGGGAGTCGACTTCGCGGGGACGGTCGAAGCGGTCGGCGACAAGGTCACTGAATTTAAGCCTGGCGATGAAGTGTTTGGTGGAAGGAGCGGCGCCTTCGCGGAGTACGTGATTATTCCCGAAGACCGCGCCCTGGCAATGAAGCCAGCGAATGTTTCGTTCGAGCAGGCGGCTTCGGTACCCATAGCGGCGATTACCGCGTTGCAGGCGCTACGCGACAAAGGGCAGTTAAAGTCGGGGCAAAAGGTCCTGATCAACGGCGCTTCCGGCGGCGTGGGCACTTTTGCTGTGCAGATTGCCAAGTCCTTCGGTGCCGAGGTTACAGGTGTATGCAGTACACGAAATGTCGAGATGGTCCGATCGATCGGCGCGGATCACGTGTTCGACTACACCAAAGAGGATTACACCGAGAGCGACCAGGAATACGACTTGATCATCGATATGGTCGGTAATCACTCACTATCGGCCAACCGGCGAGTCATGGCACCGGACGGCATCTTGGTGATCATTGGCGGATCCAAGG
>Ga0255051_10000649_pt1 | contig 12603 bp, 6 predicted proteins | sample JV7_2_9_MG_FD_181719 | JGI IMG/M metagenome (GOLD analysis project Ga0255051, IMG submission 181719) | Seawater microbial communities from Jervis Inlet, British Columbia, Canada - JV7_2_9 | ecosystem: Environmental > Aquatic > Marine > Inlet | place: Canada: British Columbia | collected 2016-10-06
AAGAATTGTGACCAAAAATCCCAACTACAAACGTTTTCAAGTCGGCTATATTGCGGTAAACAAAAAAGGAGAAACCGGCGCCTATTCCATTCACGATGGGTTTTATGTCACTACCTATGTCAATGATAAAAATGAAAGTAGAAAACCTGGATTTTTTGATAAAAAGAACCGAAATTGATTGCCACTTTTACTAAAGTTACGTTAAACATAGTGCTCATTTTGTAGGAATTTTCTGAATATATAAAGCTAAGTATCTATTTTTCAATAGATTATAAAAATAAGAGCGCAAGCCGCTTATACAGATAGTGCTGTTTTTAACCGTGTGAATCGATATTTTTTATAGCTTTGATGCACATAAGTAGGTTGGCCTACCTAAGGGTGGGGCAATCAAATTTGGGGCGAAAAGTCATCACATCTGTGGTGGCTTTTCCATTTTTTACTTCTACCGTGGGAGTCTGCTCAACCACTTCTCAAATAGAGAATCCTCTATATGGAGTGGCCTTTTATTATTTCGCGAAATCGACTTCACCGTTGACTTCTTGCGCTTTAAATTTTTGTACCAGGTCCAACGCATCCGGGATGACATCACTACATAAAACAATGAGCGAACCTTTCTTCGCATTGTTAACTGCATAAGTGATCGCTTCTTTTTCTGAAGGAATGATCGTTGTTTTCTTGTTCGGGTCCTTCGCCTTTATTCCGGTTTCCAACATTTTTATGAGCTCTTCTTCTGTCTTCCCACGAAGGCGTTTATCCTGACGAATGATAATCTCATCAAACATCTCGGCAGCTATACTACCCACTTCGTTATTGTCTTCTTCGCGCCTATCACCAATTCCTGCTATAATTCCTACTTTTACCGTACAATCTAATTTATCTATGAATTTTTGAAGCGCTCTCATTCCGGCCGGATTGTGTGCATAATCTAACAGGATAGTAAAGTTTTCAAACTCAAATAAATTCAATCTTCCCGGTGTTTGTGACGCCGAGGGGATAAAGGTTTCTAAGGCAGCTTTCATATCTTCAATACTAATTCCGCGAATATTAGCGGCAAGAATAGCAGGCAATACATTTTGGATCATAAATTTAGCCTTTCCTCCATAAGTCAATGGAATGTCTTCCGCTTTCATGATTCGCATCTTCCATTTGCCCCTACAAATGGTCACAAACCCATTTTCATAAACAGCGGTAATACCACCTTTACGCTGTAAAGCCTGTATTCGAGGATTATTTTCGTCCATCGAGAATAAAGCTAAGTTGCAATTAATGGTTCTTCTCATATCATAAACCAGATCATCATCAGCATTTAAGATCGCATGACCATCCGGCAATACGGTTTCGGGAATTACACCTTTTACCTTCGCTAATTGCTCGATGGTATGAATTCCCTTTAAACCTAAGTGGTCTGCCGCGACATTGGTAACGATCCCAATATCACAATTTTTGAATCCCAATCCTGCACGGAGAAGTCCGCCTCGAGCCGATTCCAACACTGCGAAGTTCACGGTAGGATCTTTTAATACGAACACTGCACTCGCCGGACCTGTACAGTCACCTTTCATTAACAAACGGTTTTGAATATACACCCCATCACTGGTAGTGTACCCAACTCGGTAACCACTCATCTTGGCAATATGTGAGATCAATCGAGTGGTAGTGGTTTTACCGTTTGTTCCGCTGATAGATACAATTGGAATTCTTCCAGTATCACCTTTAGTGGGAAATAATTTATCCACTACCGGTGCTGCAACATTTCTTGGAAGACCGGTGGTTGGCGCTAAGTGCATTCTAAAACCGGGACCTGCGTTTACCTCTAATACAGCCCCCCCAGTTTCAGAAAGAGGTTTCGTAATATCGTTCGTGATGATATCAATTCCGCAGATATCCAAATCTATAATTTTTGAAATCCGCTCTGCCATGGAAACATTAGCCGGATGGACAATATCCGTAATATCTTCTGCAGTTCCTCCGGTACTTAAGTTGGCCGTATCCTTTAAAATTAAACGTTCTCCTTTTTTTAATACTGAATCTTCAGTATATCCGGCATCTGCAATGATCGTTTGGGTTAAATTATTCATGGTGATCATAGTGAGTACCTTTTCATGGCCGTACCCTCGGCGTGGATCAGCATTTACAATATCAACCAATTCTTTAATTGAAGATTTCCCATCACCTATGACATGAGCCGGAGTACGCACAGCAGCGGCAACCAAGATGTTATTAATTACCAACAAGCGGTGATCTTCTCCGGTAATGAATTTTTCCACGATCACTCTTCGCGATACATCTTTGGCCGTGTGGAAAGCTACAACTGCATCATCGTAGTTTTGAACATCTACAGTGATCCCTCTTCCATGGTTCCCATCAATAGGCTTAATAACCAAAGGGTAACCTACATAATTACAGGCTTCCTCCAGGCTACTTTCCTTGCTGATTATATCCCCGCGAGGCACTTCAACCTCAGCTTGTTCCAAAAGGTATTTTGTGTCTTCTTTATCACAAGCGATCTCAACGCCAATACTGCTCGTTTCCGAAGTTACCGTCGCTTGAATTCTCTTCTGGCTCGCACCATAACCTAACTGACATAAAGAATATTTATTCAATCGTATCCATGGGATTCCTCTACTTGCCGCCTCTTCGACGATTGAACCGGTGCTGGGCCCAAGCCGTTCAGCCTCCCGTATTTCACGCATTTCCTGAATATCTACCTCAAGATCATAGTCCTCACCGGTAATCAAGGCTTCACAAATTCGGACTGATGCTTCGGCAGCATACCGCCCAACATTTTCTTCAATATAGGAGAATACCACATTGTACACTCCTTTTTCCCCATAACCACGAGTTCTTCCAAAGCCGGTATCCATTCCAGCCAAGGTTTGAATTTCTAATGCAATATGTTCAATAATATGACCCATCCAGGTGCCTTCTTCTACACGTTGAAAAAAGCCGCCAGGAGTTCCAATGGAGCAACGATGTTCGTACATGGTAGGGAACATAGCTTCCAGGCGTTCTCTGAACCCTTCGATTATATTGGAAGGGCGCTCTTCCATTTCCTCCAGATCCAACACCAACACAATCAGCTTTCGCCGCCGTACAGACCAATAATTAGGCCCTCGCATTGCATTTATTTCTAGTATTCTCATAGGGTTTAGCTTTTGTAATTTCCCACAGGGGTAAGATTATAAATATATAATTTTTTTCAAAACAAAAAACGTATTTTTGTCGACAATAAAATTGGCACAATGAACGTAAAAGGAACCCTAATTCCTATAGGTGGAAATGAAGACAAAGGAATTGATGAACACGAGATGTATCATATCGAATTCATAGAAGAGGGAATTTTATCTCGCGTGGTAAAGGAAAGTGGAGGTATTGAGGCAATCATCATCATCATCACAACTGCCTCAGGCATTCCGGATAGAGTAGGACAAAATTATTTGGAAACCTTCAGGAAATTGGGATGTACCAAACTTCATCTAATGGACATCCGTAAGCGCGAAGAATCCGAAGATCCCACTAACCTGGCATTGATCAAAAAAGCAAACTGTGTGATGTTCTCAGGAGGAAATCAGTCAATAATCATTGAAAATATTGGTGGAACTACCTTACATTCAATCTTAAAAGATCGCTTTACAAACGAAAGTTTTGTAATTGCAGGAACCAGTGCGGGGGCAATGTGTATGACACAAGAAATGATCACAGGCGGCAGTAGCACCGAATCGTTTATCAAAGGTGCCGTAGGAATGGACATTGGAATGAGTTTTATTCCGAAGCTAATTATCGACTCACATTTTATTCGTCGTGGCCGTTTTGGAAGGCTCGCGGAAGCCGTTGCAAGATTTCCGGAATTGATAGGCATAGGCCTTGCCGAGGACACCGGATTGGTTATCAAAGAGAATACCTTTGAAGTAATTGGCTCCGGGATGGTGATTGTTTTCGATGCCCGAAAAGCCAAGTATAATAATCATAAAATGGTCGAAAACAGAACCCCTATGTCCCTAACCAACTTAAAGACAAGCATTCTTGCGAGTGGGGATCGATTCAATATAAAAAAGAAAAAAGTAAAGGTTTCCCCTAATGGAATATCAGTAACCGACCCTCAATCTTTGTAGATAGCGATCTCTTTTTTTCCTTCGTGATTTTTTGAAGCCCGGTACATTCCTTCCGTATTAAATGGCGTGGAGATATTGCCTTTGGAATCCACAGCGATAAGTCCGCCATCACCGTCAATTTCCAATATTCTTTTATGAATTACTTCAGAAGTAGCCTCTTCGAGAGATAATCCTTTATATTCCATCAAGCAGGAAACATCGTAAGCCACAACACCGCGAATAAAGAACTCACCACTTCCCGTACAACTAACCGCACAGGTCTTATTATTGGCATAATTTCCAATTCCAATCATTGGGCTGTCACCAACACGGCCCCATTTTTTATTGGTCATCCCCCCTGTAGAAGTGGCAGCCGCCAAATCTCCGTTGACGTCACAAGCAACCGCACCCACTGTACCAAACTTACCCTCCTTATTAACACTGTGATCCAACTGAAATTTATCACTGTCCTTTATGCCTTGCCATTGCCGGTATCTCACTTCATCATAAAAATAATCATCCTTTTCAAGAGAATACCCATTTTTCAATGCAAACCGTATGGCTCCTTCTCCAGCCAGAAAAACATGATCAGTTTTCTCCATGACATCCCTAGCCAACGAAACCGGGTTCTTAATTCCCGAGATCAATGAAACGGCTCCGGCCTGGCGTGTTTTCCCATCCATAATAGCGGCGTCCATTTCATGTGTCCCCTGATTAGTAAAAACAGAGCCTTTCCCGGCATTGAACAAGGGAGTATCTTCTAATAATTTGACTGAAGTTTCAACGGCATCCAATGCGTTACCACCACTCTTCAAAACTTCGTATCCGGCTTCCAAAGCCAAATCCAAAGCCTTTTTATAATTTGCTTCCATTTCAGAGGTCATCAGTCCCCTTACCAGTGTTCCGGCACCTCCATGGATTGCGAGTGAATATTTACTCATACTAATTTTTGATTACAAAGGTCTTGTCCAACGCCGAAGGCTATGGCCGACGGCTGTCCGTAATTTTTACGGCCTTACGCCGTCGGAAAAATACGAATTGTGATTTAAAATGAATCGTTTGGCCCAAAATTTCTTTTGTTATAAAAATTCTTTTTTCTAAAGTCTTCTCTTTACTTTTGAAAGACTTACAAACGCAATCTATGTCCGACAAAAAACGTCTTTTCCTCGTCGATGCCTATGCTCTTATTTTTCGTGGGTATTACGCTTTCATTAAAAATCCGCGTATCAATAGCAAGGGGATGGATACCTCAGCTATTTTAGGTTTTACCAATTCTCTGTTGGATGTTATCAAGCGTGAACGCCCCGACCATCTTGCCGTTTGCTTTGATAAGGGTGGAAGCCATGCCCGCAATGAAATATTTCCGGATTACAAGGCCAATCGCGATGAGACTCCTGAGGCCATACAGATCGCTGTCCCTTATATTGAAAAAATACTGGAAGCCATGCATATTCCTATCATAGTGAAGGAAGGTTTTGAGGCAGACGATGTGATCGGGACACTTGCCAAAAAAGCTGAAAAAGAAGGCTATAAAACCTTTATGGTAACTCCCGATAAGGATTTTGCCCAGCTCGTTTCTGAAAATATCTTTATGTACCGACCTGTTTTTGGAGGCGGCTATGAAACCTGGGGCATCCCCGAAGTTCAAGCCAAATTTGAAGTGGAAGACCCTGTACAAGTGATCGATTTTCTCGGGATGATGGGGGACAGTGCCGACAATATACCGGGACTACCAGGCGTAGGTGAAAAAACCGCCAAAAAATTTTTGAAGGAATACGGTAGTATGGAAGGACTCTTGGCCAACACGGACCAGCTAAAAGGAAAAATGAAGGAAAAAGTGGAAGGCGCCAAAGAGCTGGGATTGCTCTCCAAAGAATTAGCGACAATTATGTTAGATGTACCGGTGGAATTTCACGAAAAAGACTTCGAAATGTCTGAACCCAATATGCAGGGAGTAGCCGATATATTTCAGGAATTGGAGTTCAGAAGATTGATAGATAACTTCTTAAAGACCTTTGCCCCGGAAGAGGTCAGATCCAAAGCTATCACAGCCGACAAAACTGAAGCTCCTATAAAAGTAGTAAGCCCATCTGCCGGAGCAGGCCAATTCTCTTTATTTGGTGGCGACAATGAACCCAGTCAAGAGGCATTGATCACCAGCTCCAGAAATACTATTCAGAATACCGAGCATTTCTATCAAACGGTGCAAGCCGGTATGGGAACCAAATTGTTCGTAGGTAACTTAATGAAACAACCCAGTGTATGTTTTGATACCGAAACCACTGGCTTAAATCCATTGACAGCGGAACTCGTAGGAATCGCATTTTCATGGGAAACTGGAAAAGGATTCTACCTCCCCTTTCCCGAAGATCAAGCCAAAGCCCGGGAGCTCATCGAACTACTTCTGCCTTTTTTTGATGCTGAGCATATTGAAAAAATAGGGCAGAATTTAAAGTACGATATCAAGGTATTGGCAAAATACAATGTGCAGGTAAAAGGCAAACTATTCGATACTATGTTAGCCCACTACCTGATCAACCCCGATATGCGCCATAATATGGACATACTGGCCGAAACCTACCTCAATTATACTCCGGTTTCCATCACCGAACTCATCGGAAAAAAAGGGAAGAATCAGTTATCCATGCCGCAGGTACCCATAGATCAACAAAAGGAATATGCTGTGGAGGACACTGATATTACCCTTCAGCTAAAAGAACATTTTCAAAAGGAATTGGGCCAAGCAAACACTCAAAAATTATTTGATGACATTGAGATCCCATTACTCAGGGTTCTGGCTGCTATGGAATTGGAAGGTATCAACCTTAATTCGAATTTTTTAGAGGGCCTTTCTTCGGAATTAGAAAAAGACATCAAAAAACTGGAGGTGAGTATCCATAAGGAAGCAGGAGAAGAATTCAACATTGCTTCTCCAAAGCAATTGGGAGACATTCTTTTCGATAAAATGAAATTGGTCGATAAACCTAAGAAAACCAAGACCGGACAATATTCTACGGCCGAGGATGTACTTTCGTATTTGGCGAAAGATCATAAAATAATTAGTGATGTACTACACTATCGCGGCCTGGCCAAATTGAAAAGCACCTATGTAGATGCCTTGCCGGAGCAGGTGGAAGAAACTACGGGTCGTGTACATACCGACTATTTGCAAACCGTTGCAGCAACAGGCCGATTGGCCAGCAATAATCCTAACTTGCAAAATATTCCCATCCGTACGGAACGCGGCCGCGAAGTGCGTAAAGCCTTCGTCCCGCGAGACAAAGATCATGTATTATTATCTGCGGATTACTCTCAAATTGAACTTCGCATCATTGCGGCCCTAAGTGATGAAGAGAACATGATCAAGGCATTCAAAAATGGGGAAGACATTCACGCATCTACTGCTGCCAAGGTATTTAATATTCCATTGAAGGAAGTAACACGGGAACAACGGGGTAATGCAAAAACGGTGAATTTTGGAATTATTTATGGGGTATCGGCCTTCGGATTAAGCAACCAGACAGATCTTACAAGAAGTGAAGCCAAAGAACTCATCGATACCTACTACCAAACATATCCCAAGCTCCGTAAATATATGAGTGAGCAGGTAGATTTTGCGCGAGACAATGGCTATGTACAAACCGTTTTAGGACGTCGTAGGTATTTAAAAGATATCAATTCACGCAATGCCGTGGTTCGTGGAGCAGCAGAACGCAATGCCGTGAACGCTCCCATTCAGGGTAGCGCGGCCGATATTATCAAAATAGCCATGATCAATATCCATCAAAAGCTTTCAGAAGAAAACTTAAAAAGTAAAATGCTGTTGCAGGTTCATGACGAATTGGTCTTCGATGCTTACAAACCGGAATTGACAGAACTAAAAGCGTTGATCAAAACCGAAATGGAAAACGCCTATAAATTGGCTGTGCCATTGGATGTTGAAATCGGCGTAGGCGAAAGTTGGTTAGAGGCTCATTAAAAGAACACCTCATCAACCAAAAACCATCAACCAACAACTACAGTACAAACCGATAAGTCGCCTTCAGCAAAAAGGTATTTTGCGGCTGTGCACTTAATAATTGGTTGTCAATAATATTAGCGAAGCTATTGTTGACATCTCCCATACCTGTGATTCCCTGCGACCAAACCAGGAAGATCTCAGAACCCGGGATGTATTCCCAGCGCAACACCAAATTAGATCGAAACTGCACAAAGGCAAAGTCGGGGTTTCCAAAGGAATAGTCGGCAGTCCCATCCGCATCTTCATCCACTAAATAAACACCATCTACGAATGAAATTTGGTCATTACCATACCAGCTAACCCGATCGTTTATATCCTCGGCAACGGGATTGTTCACATAATTGAAGTTGGAGTATTTCGCCTTAAAAATAAAGGGCTGTCCATAATATTGGATGGTCAAATTGGGATTTATGTTGTAATTCACACGTAATGTGGCGCTCATTGACTCATTATCTATTTCCCCTAAAATATATCTCGGAGTTCCATTAAAATTATTTTCTGTCACATATTGTGTCCTATTGGGATTTTCCTCAAATTGAGTAGAAAGTGAAAAACTTAGAACATCCAAAGGTTGGTATCTAAAGCGAAGTTCGTACCTATCTACTGCAAAGTTGTTTTGAGCTGCTCTCGAATTTACATACCCTGCAATAACGCTTAATTTTTTTCGCTGGTCCGTGCCCGAAAATAAATACCAAAAATTCTCATCACTCCATCGCCATCTAGGACCTCCTCTTAGAACAGTATTGCTATAAATACGTGGCTTATGAGCTCCTCCAAACTCGGTCCAATAATTGTTTTTGTAATTTACAAAACCGTTGATCTCATATTGAATTCTATTAAAATTTCCGTCAAAATCGTACTGAGTGAATTGATTTAATCCAACATTGGCCTGACGGAACCAGCTAGTGGGTTTGTTCCACAGCCGTCTTACGTTTGCATATTGAGTATATTGATCGGCCTGTCTTAAAAACCCTATATCATTCAATTCCAATTCCGGAGAACGAAAGTTCCCTCCAACGTTATATCTCCAGTTACCGCCACCGCCTTTTCCAATTTCAAAACTACCTCCTGTACCGGAAAGTGAAGTTCTGGTTGGATCCAATTCAACATGACCAGCATCGACACGCTGAAATAAATGTGTCAAGGATGTTTGTGTCAATGCAATGGCTTCTTCACTTCCATTTACATTACTGAAGGTAAACTTTCCTGTGGCATAGTATTTTCGCTCTTTCCAGTTATGTTTAAAATCGATTCCTCCGGTATAGGCGCTCTCACGTAAAAAATCCAGATTTCCCTCGAGTTTTCGATTAGTTGCAGTGAATATCCCACCTATGTATGAATTTTTATCATTAAAATCCTTTTGTACACGACCCACCAAGTAGTTCGTTAAAGGTTCTACAATTTCTTCACGAGGTTCCCCAACTTCCTCAAGGCCATCTAAAATGGTAGGATCGGTAGTGAGTCTTATTTTGGCGTATTCTTTATCTGTGATACTTTCTAACAATCCAATAGACCAACCATCTTTGGTTTTACCACTAAATTTAGCTGCGCCAAGAATGGTCGTATTTGTTGGGAAGTCCTCAATTTCACCCTTTGACCCATCGGTAGTAGTAAATCCTTGTGGAGTCCGTCCAATTCGGCGTGAGAAGAATACATTATCAGCACCCCCACCTACTCTAAAATCAAATACATTTTTATTTTCTACAAAAAAAGGTCTGCGCTCCGGAAAGAAGATCTCGAACCCATCCAACGAAATTGCTCCAGGATCTGCATCAACCTGTCCAAAATCGGGATTTACTGTTAAGTCTAAGGTAAGATCGTTGGTAATCCCAATTTTAGCGTCAAGACCTACAGTTAAATTGGTGTTACTACCATCCCTGAATTCATTTCCGGGTTCTGCCTCAAAAGTATCGAGTTGAGATACGGTGTAGGGCTGAATTTCCAACTGTTTTTGTGGTTCAATTCCTGAAATTCCTCTCAATTCTCCAAACTCACTCACCCAACCAGGTGGATTGGCAGGCAAAGGCTGCCAAAGAGACCTTTCTTCATTGTTAAAATACCTTCGTGTGGATTGTAATCCCCATACTTGTTCATTTTCGTTACCAAAACGTAACTGACTTAACGGAATACGTAGCTCTGCCGTCCAACCGTCATCATCAATTTTTGTATCCGCATACCAAATAGGATTCCAGCTACCGTCAAAATTTCCATTATTGGAAATAAATTCATCCCCTTTTACTCCAGATGCAGAGATAGTAAATGAAAATCCGGTGCGGTCGTCGTTGTAACTACCTAAATTTATTTCCACCCAATCCCCCGGAAAATCGTCGCGACGCCCCATACGTTTTTCAATGGTTGATGGATCTGCCTGATAGCATTTAAAAGCCACATATAGATTTTTATCGTCGTAAACTATCTTCATTTTAGTTTGCTCGGTTGGAGAAGTACCAACATCAGGTTGAAATTCTACATAGTCTGTGGTCCATTCTACCACATCCCACGCGGCTTCGTCTATATTACCATCGATCGATATGCCTTCGGTATTGGCAATAGAGACTGTAGTGTAGACACGTTTTTCGTATTTGGTAGGAGTGTTATCAGTTTTTTTTTCTTCTGAAGTATTTTGAGGCTGGGAAAATAGAACAGAACTTGAGCATAAAAATGCACTCAAGGTGATTAGCTTGCTGAAGGTCATAACGGTTAATCGTTTTTTGATTGATGTTCAAAGAGACTTATAAAACGTTCGATTGTGACAGAATTATTTGTTAATTAGGATTAATTTAACGTTTCCGAACGAGTATTTTCAAAGACGTAAATAAGTTATCTTTAAGGAATATTTCATGCCGTTATGAGAAAATTAATTTCAAAAAAGAAGCCTGCCTATAAAATTTCATCCGCTTTATCAGATTATTTAACCCGTCATGGGCGGAAAATAAAATCCTCTGTTAATTATGATGATCTACTCCGGTTTCAAGGAGCTGTCTCCATTTTTGATAAATATGGAAATGATACTCTTTGGGTAAGCACATATTATATTGAATCTGAGCGAGAGGAAATTGAGCTCAGCCTAAAAAAAATGTATACTATTCTGCATGCAGATGGAAGTGACTTGGCGTTGCCTTATCTAAATATTGATAGTATCGATTACTGTACATTTGGAAATACAAAGCCGTTTAGGGTGAAAGTGAGAAATATTCTAAACGACAATTACATTTTTCTATACATTAAAAAAGCCGATGCATCCCGAATCTATGGATTGGAACTAGAACACTTATTGTCCCCTAACCATATTAACTTTTTAGTACATGGAGACACCTTGATCGAAGAGCATATTTCCGGGATCCCGGGTGATGATTTTATCGCAAATAATTTACGCGATTGCTCTGAGCAGGACAAAAGGGAAATAGCCAAGGAATTTGTGAAATTCAATGAACGATGCTTCATTCGATTGCTGGGAGACATGCGTTCGTACAATTATGTTATGGTGTTGACCCACGATTTTGATAGAATTCAATATAGAATTAGAGCCATAGATTTTGACCAGCAGTGTTACGAGGGCAATATAAAAGTTTATAAACCACAATTTTTAAAGGAAAACAATGAGTTGGTTGAAATGACATTGAAGTATTTACAAGAAACCTCGATCGAACAATATAAAAGTGAAGAGAGAGCGTTACTAGCGAAGAGGGCCACAAGTGAAAAAGACAGATTGAAAGAAATGATGGATTGTATGACCATCGATACTATATCTACTAAGGAGAAAATTAAGCAGTTAAGAACCGATTTGTTTGCATTGACCGGAGATGTAAATTTTAAAAAATCGTCCAACATGGGTGAAATATTGAACAGCGCATTGGAATTCATTGTGAGAAATTATCAACACGAAAATCCGTATATAGTCTCTTAATAAGTTTGTGTAGAAACTTGATCTGTTTTAAAATTTTTCGACGATTATATTATAAATTAATCCCTTAAAGCATACCCTAATGAAAATTGAAAAAGTATTAGTAGCGAATCGTGGAGAAATTGCCATTAGGGTTTTTCGGGCTTGTACTGAAATCAATTTAAGAACGGTTGCAATTTATACTTATGAAGACCGATACTCACAACATAGGTATAAGGCGGATGAGTCGTACCAAATTGGTGAGAACGATCAACCATTGAGGCCTTATTTGGATGGCATCGAAATTATTGCCTTAGCCAAGGCTAAAAACGTAGATGCTATACATCCCGGTTATGGTTTTTTAGCAGAAAATTCGGAATTCGCACGTCAATGTGCCGAAAACGACCTGATTTTTATCGGCCCTGATCCCGGTGTCATGGATGCCTTGGGTGATAAGATCACCGCTAAGAAGATCGCGCAAAACTGCCAGGTTCCCATCATACAGAGTAACACAAAAAAACTAAGTTCATTAAAGATAGCGCTTAGTGAAGCTTCCATAATTGGATATCCCTTAATGCTGAAAGCCGCATCCGGCGGTGGTGGCAGAG
>Ga0255051_10000650_pt1 | contig 12602 bp, 8 predicted proteins | sample JV7_2_9_MG_FD_181719 | JGI IMG/M metagenome (GOLD analysis project Ga0255051, IMG submission 181719) | Seawater microbial communities from Jervis Inlet, British Columbia, Canada - JV7_2_9 | ecosystem: Environmental > Aquatic > Marine > Inlet | place: Canada: British Columbia | collected 2016-10-06
GATCCCTGGATAGCGCACAAAAGGAGTGGAAATGATGAACAAAATCATTGTGTTACTTTCCATGAGTCTTGCAGTATCAGCCTGCGGGACAGTCCCAACGGCCGCCGACACGGCACAGGAAGGCCCTCGTGAGGTTGATATCGAGAGGACCGAGGTAAAGGCTGTCACCGATGAGTCCGGTCTGGGCACCATAGCCTATGAAGGAAATACCCGCACGGAACCGTGCAAGAAACGGCGAAGGACTGGTTCACATCTCTATACAGTTGGGTGTTCAGGCGTGGAAAGCGGATCGCGACTCGTTCAAAACGGCACCTGGAATAACCTGGGTCGGTACGTGGTGACGGGTGGTGGCCCGAACTAAAACTAACTAAACCGCGAAATCGTTTGAATTACGGGGACAGTCTGCTTATCTAATAAGGCAGATGGACCCCGTATCCTCACTTATCACTCGTCTGGATAAGTAATCTGTCCCCGTGACTCCGAAGGTCTTGGGCGCTTATAACTTTTTGTTATTTATAAGCATATTTAGGACTTACTATGGCTCGCTTTGTTTCCTTCAAGAGTGTATTGTACCGTACGGTCTAGTTTGGCGAGGGGGACTCGCTAATTTCGTATTAGCGAGCAAAAGAAACAAGGGCGCCTGACGGTCGAAAGGGGGAGTTCAGCATCGAGCCTGACAGCTTGAGGCTTTCCGTCCCCGTGATCGGCGTATCTATCCAATCCGTTACTTCAGGCGGCAACCGGCTCTGACGTTAAGACGTTCTCGGGCACGAGAGGTCTCCGGTTTAGCGAGGGTCGGCTAGTTCTTTTCCCCAGGAAATGTTTGTTCGCAGGATTTGCGTGCGGCAGGACCGCGTCCGCAAATGCTGTTGGATTTGACAATGTGGAAGCCGGATACGGCAGGGGGAACTAAAATGAAAATTTTAAGCTGGTTAAGACTTTATATTTCTTTGTTGACAGCAGTTGCGCTGGCCGTAACGGCATTGCCGTTCGCCGCCAGCGTCGCATTCGCTCAGGAAGATAATGGAGCAGATGCGGATGACGAGGTTGAGGAAATTGTCGTTACCGGGTCAAGAATTCGCAGAGCAGGTTTCGATACATTGCAGCCGGCGATACAGATCGATTCAGAATTCATGGACGCTCGTGGATTCATCAACATTGCTGATGCGATCAACGAAGTGCCGACATTCGGTCCTCCGGGCTCCGGGCCGGTAGGCCAGGGAACTGGTGCGGCGGTCGGCCAAAATTTCGTCAATGCTTTTAGCTTGGGGTCACAGCGTACGCTGGTATTGGTAAACGGGCGGCGGGTTGTCTCACAGAATTCGCCCGGCACCACTGGAATCACCTCAGGTCAGCAGGTCGACCTCAATATCATTCCGACGGCACTCATCGAAAGGGTAGAAACGATTTTTAATGGCGGAGCCCCGATTTATGGTGCCGATGCGGTCGCGGCCACGATCAACATCATTCTCAAACAAGACTTTGAAGGTGCGGAATTCGAGGCACAATACGGTATCTCCGATGAGGGGGATGCGAACAATTATTTGCTCAACGGCGTCATCGGCGGAAATTTTGACAACGGGCGCGGCAACGCGGTGGTCGCAGTCGAGTATGCGCGGCAAGATGGTGTGCTACCGGCTGAACGCAGCATCGGCCGGAGAGACATCAATTTTCAGGACAATCCCGACCCGAACGGTCCGAATCAGATATTAGGCGATAACACTGAAATGGTCTGGCAGGTGCCCTTGACGGGCGTACCTTTATTGAACCCGGGTTTTTGGGACGTCCCGGTCGGTGGCGCGAACGGTTTCGTGGATGCAAACGGCAACGGTTTGATTTTCGAAGTGGACGGACAATCTCTCATTTCCGCCACGCCCGACATTATTGGGACGCCGTGGAATATCGTCTTCGGAACGGACCCCGGCGGTTTTGACAACCCGTACGCCATTGCCCTCGGCCGAACCAACACACTGCTGACGCCGAGTGAGCGTTGGTCGACTAACGCGATCGGACATTACGACATTACGGATAACATCCGGGTGTTTTCCGAGTTTCTGTTCGCGCGGTCCGAATCGGTGGATAGGGTAAATCAGCCGCCCTGGGGTGGTGGATTTTTCTCCCCGGGTGCGTCGTCGGCAATCATGGTGCCGTTTACCAATCCGTATGTGACTGCGGGTGTGGCCGACGCTTTACGAACGCAGCTTGAAGCACGCGATTTGAATGGTGACGGATTACCTGATGGTGACGCGAATCTTCTGGACCTGGATCGTGACGGCGTCGCAGATACGCCCGGTTTTTTCCTCACGCGGCAGAACGGCGACATTGTCGGCGACAATCCGAATTTTCGCGATCAGAACGTTTTCCGCATCGTTACCGGATTGCAGGGTGACTTTGAACTGCTGAACAGGTCCTGGGAATGGGAGCTGTCTTACAATTTCGGTCAGACCGACGCGGATACTCGAGTGACTACCTTGAATCCAACCAGGTATCCGCTCGCGCTCGACGCCGTCATCGATCCGGCCACCAATGAGATTGTCTGTCGGTCAACTCGTGATGGAGTAGTCCAGCCTGGTGGGACAGTACTGGCGCAGCCGACCATCATTGACGATGTAGCAAAATGTCTGCCCATTAACCCGATGGGTTTCGGCAATTTTAGCCAGGACGTGCGTGACTACCTGGTTCAAGAGCGCTTTCAAAAGACAAAGATTCGTCAGCAGGTCTACGAGTTAACCGCTAGCGGCGATGTATTCGATCTGCCGAGTGGTACGGTGCAGATGGCTGGTGGTATAACGCGTCGTGAGGAAGAGGCTGGATTTTTCTCTGACCTTGCGAGCGAAACCGGTCAGGAGCCTCTCTTCGAGCAGGCGGTCCTCACTACGCAGGGCGAGTATGAGACGAACGAATACTACGTTGAAGCGCTGATACCAGTCATCGAAAACGGCAGTCGCTGGGACGTCCCTGGCATAGCGTCGTTGCGGCTGGACGGTGCTATTCGTTACGTGGATAACAGTGTTGCAGGATCGGACAATACCTGGACAGTGGGAGCCCGTTTGCGCTTTGATCTGCCCTGGTTCGAAGACGGGTTGATGATTCGTGGCAACGTCACTCAGGCCATTCGGTCGCCTTCCATTACTGAATTCTTCCTTCCCGAATCACCGGCGACCGACCGTGGCGCCGATCCGTGCGATGAAGAGTTTGTCGATACTGGTATCAATCCCGCGGTTCGACGAAGCAATTGCCAGGCAGAACTCGACGCGGCACAGGCAGTGGCTCCGCCGACTGCGCCCATACAGTCGGTGACACTGGATACTTTCATGTCCACCGTTGTCAACGCATCGGCGCCTGGTGTTGTGTCGGGTAGCACGACCCTCGAAAACGAGGTCAGCGATTCCTGGACTGTTGGAATGGTCCTCACGCCCCCACGGATACCGGGCCTGAGATTTTCGGCTGACTGGACGGTGATCGAGATTGATGATGCGATCGAAAACGTCAGTTTGGATACCATCTTTGCAGCCTGTTATGACGATTCCAGTTCGCCCGTTGAAGCGTGCGGCCGGCTTACCCGTAACCCGGACTCGTTCCAGTTGGCCAGCTATCGTGGTGGCTTCCTGAACGCAGCCGAGCGCGACTTCGAGGGGCTGGTTGTTAATCTTGATTACAGAACGGACGCTGCGGATCTACCGTTGATGTCCAATGTCGCCGGTGAATTCTGGATCGCGAGTTCCTACTTCTATACCAATTTGCAAGGGATCGCGATTACGGGTGTTACACCTCAGGATAATACGGGCGAGCGCGGATTTGAGCAGAACATGTGGCAGCTCAACCTGGGCTACCAACGCGAGCGACTCGGCTTCTTGTGGCAGGTGCGCTGGTTGGGAGAGGGCAACGCCGACAATGCGGGTGGGCCCGATCAGGCGTTTCCGTTGAAATACGGTAGTCTGACGATCAATAACTTTACGACAACGTTCGAGTTGTCTGACAGGATCGACTTGCGTTTGGTCATTAACAATGTGTTCGACGAGTTCCCGGGTGACGCTCGAATCGCGTATTCTGGTGATACCTCGGTAACCTCAGGCGGCAACGCCAATTTCTTTGATGATCCGGTCGGACGTCGATACTTGTTCGGCATATCCGCGAAGTTTTAGTAACGCCGATATGTGGAGTTAGGCAAAAGCCCGCCCGGGGAAGACCTGGGCGGGCTTTTTATTGCTGCGCGGCGCGGTCAGGTTCGTTCGACGGCTATTTATTTGTACGGAGGAAATATGATGAAGAATTCTCGGCGCGATTTTCTGAAAGCCACCGGAGCCGGTTCCGCTTTCCTGGCAACTGCCGGACTTGCGACGCGAGCATCAGTTGCGCAGCAACAGGTACCGGCGGAAGACAACCTGCTGAGTGGCGGCGGTGCGCCTGCTGGCGTTACCGAGCAGACTTTTGCAGAAGCTGAAAAGCTTCACGGCCTCGAGTTTACGGCATCGGAACGGAGTCTGATGTTAACTTCCGTTAATGATCAGGTGGAGGCCGCAAAACAAATCCGGGCCCTCGAAATACCGAATGATGGTCCGGCGCCGGCAACCATGTTTAGCCCGCGCTTGCCGCAGACAAAAGTTCCCCAAAATGCCGAGTTTCGCAGATCACCCGGGAATACGCCGTCCGTACCCGACAACGACACCGATATCGCCTATGCGCCGGTCGCCCATTTGTCACACTGGATCGGCAGTGGGCAAATCACAAGCCGCCGCCTTACCGAGATCTATCTTGCACGGATCGACCATTATGACGGGCAGCTTCACGCCTTCGTTACTGTGACAGGAGAGCAAGCATTCGCCCAGGCGCATGCTGCTGACCAGGAAATTGCGTCGGGCATTTACAAAGGTCCACTGCATGGTATCCCTTACGGCCTGAAAGATTTATGCGACACCAAAGGCATTCCGACAACATGGGGCGCGACGCCGTTTAAGGGGCGGATTCCGGAGACGGATGCCACGGTCGTGAGAAAACTACGCGAAGCTGGCGCCGTGTTGCTGGGAAAAACGACCCTGGGAGCACTCGCCTATGACGATCTTTGGTGGGGCGGCCGCACACGCAATCCCTGGAACACTGAGGAAGGGTCCAGTGGATCGAGTGCCGGGTCAGGATCATCGGTGGCTTCGGCACTATCGGCCTTCGCCATTGGTACCGAGACGTTGGGCTCAATTTCCTCGCCCTCGGCACGCAATGGCGTTACCGGCTTACGCCCAACTTTCGGTCGAGTATCGCGACACGGTTCGATGGCCTTGTGCTGGTCACTCGATAAAATCGGCCCGATGTGTCGCACCGTTGAAGACAGCGCTTTGGTGCTTAATTCCATTGGCGGATATGATCCTAAGGACGCTGGCAGCACGAAAGTCCCCTTCACCTTTGACGGTACCGCGGACCCAAAGGGTTCGCGGCTCGGCTATATTCCACGGTGGTTTGACGATGAAGCGATCGGCGATCAAGGCAAACAGATGCTGGATACAATCGAAAAAGCAGGGATGCAACTTGTCGAAATATCGCTGCCGGATTGGCCCTATGGCGCTATGCTGCCGGTGTTGCTGGTAGAGTCTGCTGCTGCCATGGAGCAGCTAACACTTAGTGGGCAAGACGATTTGCTACGCCTGCAGGAGTCCGAAAACTGGCCTAACACTTTTAGACTCGCCAGATTTGTATCCGCTGTGGATTTGCTTCAGATGAATCGTTTTCGGCGACAGGTCATGGAAGTGATGCACGAAGAATTTGAAGGCGTGGATGCCATCATTGGGCCATCAAACGTAACCCCGATGTCGCTCATAACAAACTATACAGGTCATCCCGCGATCACAATCCGTGGCGGTTTCATTAAGTCCAAAACCCGTCGCGACAGTATCGGCGGCGATCTCGATTTCGACGGCCCGCCTTCCGAAAATATGTACGAAGTGCCAGTATCGTTGTCAATTTGGGGACCGCTTTATGAAGATGGCCGTGTCTGCAGTATTGGTATCGCGCTTGAAAAGGCATTTGGGATTGCAGAAAAACGCCCACCGAATTTCAGCTGAATTGGCAATTGGGGCGTGTCAGGGACAGGAGTACGGAGCAGTTCACGACACCCAAAGAATTACGAGAATGATGGGTGTCCTGAAATCAGCGGCTTGATTTTCGTGGGAACTTGCAGCTAAATCTGACAGTCGAACTTAAGATATACTATTCGCGGTGGGGGAATGTCGATGCGCCGCTATACAAAACATGTGTTTGCCACCATTTGTCTGATTTCTCTCATTATTGGAGATGCCGCCATTGGCGGCGAAATCTTTCACTGGGTAGACGAGGACGGTGTTCTGAACTTCAGCGACTGGGCGCCTGAAAATAGTAACGTGGAAGTTGCAAAACTGACCGTCAGTAATGCCAATCCTCCAGGTTATGATCCGGGCGAAGATCAAAACTCGGTTCTTGGGCAGGCAGAGCGTATTAATGCGCGTTGGGCAGCGTTAAATGAAAAACAGGAGGAGCGACGAAAGCAACGGCTCGAGCGAGAAGAGCAGCGTCTGCAAACTGTCGTTTACGATTATCCTTATTACAACGACTCATACTTCTACTATCGACCCGTACACCGACCCGGAATTGGCAATCGGCGACCCTTTAAAGTGCAAAAGCGTCAGTTTGGTGTCTTGAATCAGTTGGGGCTGACAGGCATGCGGCCGCACAGTATCAATTCGTCAGCGCATCTGGCGCGCATCAACGCAGGCAATGCATCCAACGGGAATTTCCGGCCTCGCCGTCCCGGCAAGATGAATCATGCATCGACTTACGGGGAATGGTGAGTCAATTGAAAACACCAACAAATTCCGACTTGAAGATATTGCGGGAAAAAACAGAATAAAAAGAATGACGGGTGTCCTGATATGCCCAAGCTCGTCAATCAAGCTGGGCAGCGAACCTGGCAAATGGGGGACCGCATGATCACACGACGAACATTTATAGGCGGGCTGTCCGGGGCAGCCTTATTGGCGGCTACGCGGGCGTATGCCGCTACGTCCGATCTGACCGAGCTCACGATCGCAGAGGCCTCGACGCTGATCCGCGTGCGGATGATATCGCCGGTGGAGCTGGTACGTGCCTACCTGGCACGCATCGACCGACTCGAGCCGGGCGTGAACGCATACATAACGGTAACCGGCGAGCTTGCGCTGCAGCAGGCACGGCAACTGGAGGCCGAACTCGACGCCGGCCACTGGCGCGGCCCGCTGCATGGTATTCCGATCGCGCTCAAGGACAATATGGACACCGCGGGTATCCGCACGACAGCGGCGAGCGCGGTGCTCGCGGATCGCGTGCCGACGGAGGACGCGGAGGTCTATCGGCGCCTGACTAAGGCCGGCGCGGTGTTGCTCGGTAAGCTCAATCTGCACGAGTTCGCGTACGGTGGCACGTCCGCAATCACGCACTTCGAGCCTGTTCACAATCCATGGAATCTCGAACATATACCGGGCGGATCCTCCGGCGGTTCGGGTGCAGCCGTGGCGGCGCATATGTGTTGTGCCGCCCTCGGCACGGATACGCTCGCGTCGATCCGCTTGCCGTCCGCGTATTGTGGAATCGTCGGGCTGAAAGCAACACACGGACTGGCGAGCATTCGCGGCATCGTGCCTCTCTGCGAAACTCTCGATCACGTCGGGCCAATGACGCGCACCGTCGGCGACGCCGCACTCATGTTGCAGGCGATCGCGGGCTACGATGCGCTGGATCCGATGAGCGTCAACGCTGAACTGCCGGCATATGCAAGCGCATTGCAACAAAGCACCGCCTCGCTCAGGCTGGGCATGCCGCAATCGCCTTACTACGACCGGCTCGATACCGATGTCGAAGATGCCATCGATGCGGCCCTGGTGGTTTTGCGGAAGCTAACTTCCGATGCTCGCGAGATAACCCTGCCCCCACACCCAAACTTCCCGGTTTTGCTGGCGGAATCCACCGGCTATCACAAACAATTTCTCTCCGACCCCGCCAAGCGCAGCTTGTACGATCCCGTAACCCTGGCTCGTATCGATGCGGCAGCGGAATTTTCGACGGCAGACTACGTTAATACCTACCGCGAACTCCTGATTTCAAGAAACACGATCGCTACCGCGTTCGAGGATGTGGACCTGCTGGTAACGCCGACTACGCCGGGATTACCCGAACCAATTGCCCACGCAATTAATCCTGCGCAATCCTCCGGCGGGGAGCCGGCGTTGCGCAATACCTTCGCATTCAATATCTATGGCATACCAACGATCTCGGTCCCCTGCGGTTTCAGTCGCTCCGGACTACCGATCGGAATCCAGATCAGCGGTCCGCGACTCGGTGAGATATCCGTACTCGCACTGGCGCATGCGTACGAGCAGGCCACCGAGTGGCACGATAGACGGCCGCCGCTTACTTGAGTCGCCATTGAAATGAAGTCACGATACCTGCCTATGGTTGTAACTCTTCTTACATAGATCTGACGAATGGCGGCATTCGCGGTGAGCGCGGCTTGGCGAGAAACTCCACTAACTGGTTGCCTCGATTGAGGTGCAATTTTTCTTTCGTGCTGCTCGGTACGGTGGTCATGCTGTCTGGATGTGTCAGTACGAAGCCTGTCGAGGCAGATGTCGATAACGCGTCGCCGGCCCAGGTCGATGCTGCGTTGGAATCGACCGACGATTCGACAGAGCCTGAACCTGACACTATCCCGGATGAAACTGACGCAACACGACAGGTGACCGCCGATCAATGTGCGCCGTCGGAGGTTACCGGGGAGCGGGCCGCTCAAGCCGACTGTGCTGACGACTCAGCTACGGACGGGGCCCTGCTCGATCGCGCGCAAAGCACGGTCTTCGGAGTCGTTAATGGCAGCACCCGTTGGTTCGACGGCTTCTTCGGCGAGACGCCGCTCAATGACGCAGACCACGTTAGTAGAGGCAGGCTGACGGCCAGCGGCTATTGGGATCAGCGTGACCAATTCAGCGGCCGTGTCAATCTGCGAGCCAGGTACGCGCTACCGGCAATGCAGCAACGTGCACGCTTGGTTGTGGGACGCGGCGACACCGACGATCTCATCGACGGAACGGAGGAGCCGTTCACAGACGGGCTGCCCGGGAGCTTTGATTCTGACCGGGACGACGACTGGCTGATAGGGTTAGGCTTCAGCCGTTCGGGCGACCTGAAGCGTGGCTTCGATCTCGGTGTCGGTGTCAAGGTAGCAACGCCGCTCGAACCATACGTCAGACTAACGTACCGCTGGAACAGGATATTCAGAGATACCACGTTGCTGAGCATCCGGCCGCGAGTATTCTGGCAAAGCCAGCGTGGGACGGGAGCCACGCTGCATACGGATCTTGGCCACACTTTCAGCCCGACTTTCCTGGTGCGCTGGGCAAATAACTTTGCAGTCGAGGACGAAATCGAAGGACTTGGCTGGCGTAGCGACCTTCTCGCTTACCAGGGCCTCTCCGATACCAAGGCCCTCTCTTACGGCTTATTTGCCTATGGCGAGTCGGATGCTGCTGTAGAGGTACAAAACTACGGCTTCGAGCTACGCTACCGGCAGCGCATTTACAGAGAATGGTTCTTCATTCAGCTATCGAGCGGCGTCTCCTGGCCGAGGGAACTGCCCATTGAAGTGCGGAAAAGTAACTTCGGTGTCGGAGTCCTGTTCGAAATGCGGTTTGGCCAGTGGTAATGCGAGCAGTAAGACCTGGCAGCGTCAGAACGCGTGACCAACCTCGGTCACCGGCCCGTATGCGGCTGACTCGGCGTACCAGACGCCGCCGTCCTTCACGACAATGTCCACGTGCTCGAGTGCATCGATATTGGCCAGCGGATTGCCGTCGATCACGATGATGTCGGCGAGCTTGCCGGGTTCGATGGTGCCGAGTTCATCGAACTGATCGAGGATCTCGGCGTTGGTCTTGGTCGCAGCGGAAATCACCTGGATCGGCGTCATGCCGCTGTCGACGAGTGCTGACATCTCGCGCCACATCGCTTCGGTGTGCATGTTGAGCGGACTCGCTGCGTCCGTACCGACGCCCATGTAAGCGCCTGCCTCGATGAATTGTCTTGCTGACTTCTGCGCGTTACGCGTTTCCTGCCCGATGTCGTAAAAATAGGAGCGGCGATGGAAGTTTTCGAACGATGCGATGAACTCCTCATAGATGTCAGGTGGCATGTCCTTCTTGTAAACCGGATCGTAAAGGCGTTCGGGAAACGCAACGGTTGCCGGATACACCCAGATGCGATGCGAAATGGTTTGCACGATCGGTATGTTCTTGTGTGCAATCTCCGAGACCAGCGCATCGTCGTAGGGCGGGTTGCGTGCCGACCCGACGTGTTGAAACACGTCGACGTCGGCATTGATCGCGGCGCGAATCGCATCGGGGTTATACAAATGCGCATGCACTTTGACGCCGGCCTTATGTGCTTCCTCGACGACGGCACGGTAGTCTTCCTCGGATAAACCCACCCAGGTCTTGATGACATCAGAGCCTGAGTCGATCAGTTCCCTGGTTCGCTGCGCTGCCTCGCGCGGCGAGTCGATCACGATCTCGTACATATCCGGAATGCCGGCCATGTCGATGCGGGTGATCCACGGGCCCGAGATGGTCAGACGTGGCCCCGGGATCTCGCCGCGGCGGATGCGTTCACGAAATTCGAGGATCTGGAACGGCGCGCCGAGATCGAGGCCGCTGGTTACGCCGGCACGCATCATTTGTTTTGCCGCGATCGGCATGACTTCATCGATACGCTCCATACCGTCGAGAAAGTCGTAGTAGTCCTGGTATTCGCCGTGGCCGATCAGGTCGATGTGCATGTGGGCATCGATAAGCCCGGGCATAACGGTCTTGCCACCGGTATCGATGATGACCGCGTTGGCAGGTATCTCGGTGTCCTGTTTCGAGCCAACGGCAGTGATGCGGCCGTTCTCGAAGACGACGACGGAATGATGGATCGGTTCTGCCTCGTAGCCGTCGAGCAGCTGGCCGCCGACCAGGGCGACCGGGACGCCGGGCCGCAGATTTTCCTGGGCAAAGACGCTTCCTGCCGCGAGTAAGACGAAGAGCCAGGTTGTTATTGTCTTCATGTCCTGAATCCCTTGTTTTCTGCCATTGTAACGGCTGCTAAGCTCGGGATCTGAAAAACAGGGGCAGCATCATGATATTTCGCAAATTGGTACTGGTTGTCGCATTGCTGTTGCCGTTACTGGCGAATGCACAGTCTGCCGACATCGGCGCCAACCCGGACCGCATGGAACAAAGAATTAAGGCGCTCGGTGAATTCGGTGCAAACCCGGAGGGCGGTGTCAGCCGGGTCGCTTTCAGCGACGCGGACCTGGCTGGGCGTGCCTACCTCATGGATCTGATGCGCGAGGTGGGTTTAAAGGTGCGTGTCGACACAGCCGGCAATATCATCGGCCGGCGCGAGGGCAGGGAACAGGACCTGCCCGTCATCATGTTCGGTTCGCACATCGACTCGGTGCCCGGGGGCGGCAACTACGACGGGGACGTTGGCGTGATCGGCGCCATCGAGGCAGTGCAGCTACTCAATGAAAACGGCATTACGACGCGGCATCCGCTGGAGGTGGTCAGTTTCACTGACGAGGAAGGCGGCCTGACAGGCAGCCGCGCGATGGTCGGCAAATTGAGCGATCGCACGCTCGAGGTCACGAGCCACAGCGGCATGAAGATCAGGGACGGCATTCGCCATGTCGGTGGCGATCCCAATCGCCTCGATCTTGCAGAGAGAAAGGCCGGCGAGCTCCTCGCCTTTATCGAGTTGCATATCGAGCAGGGCGCGTTCCTCCACGATGAGAATATCGACATCGGCGTCGTCGAAGGCATCGTCGGCATTCGCTGGTGGGATGTAACGATTGAAGGATTTGCCAATCACGCCGGCACCACACCGATGAACAAACGCTGGGACGCCATGGTGTCCGCCGCCGAACTGACACTCGCCATCAATCATGTAGCAACCACGATGCCGGGCAGGCAGGTCGCGACCGTCGGCAGGATCCGTGCGGAGCCCGGGGCGCCGAATGTTATTCCCGGCGAGGTTGTCATGAGCCTCGAGATTCGCGATCTTGATGCATGGAAGATGCAGCAGGTATTCGAAAGAATACAGGCAGAAGCGAAACAAATTGCCGCTGCGCGGTTCACACCGATTCGATTCAGCGAAATCGATGTCGCGTCGCCGCCGGCGCCTACCGATCAGCAAATGCGGCGCATCATCGCTGCGTCCGCGGACGAACTGGGCATGAGTTTCAAGCTGATGCCGAGCGGCGCCGGACACGACGCCCAGGATATGACGCACATTGCACCGTCCGGCATGATCTTTGTCCCCAGCGTCAACGGTGTCAGCCATTCGCCAAAGGAATTTACGTCGCCGCAGGATATGGCGAACGGCGCGAGCGTCCTGTTAAAAACTGTGTTGGCAATCGATGACGGGGCTTTGGAATAATGGCTTTACGGTTTTGCGAAGGCGGCGGGTGATGCCTCGTCGTCCTTGCTGATCGTATGCACCTCGAGCCAGCTCAATTTTTCCCCGGCATCTGCGTGGCGCCTGATATGAACAGGGTTGTTCCGGCGACAGTC
>Ga0255051_10000651_pt1 | contig 12601 bp, 8 predicted proteins | sample JV7_2_9_MG_FD_181719 | JGI IMG/M metagenome (GOLD analysis project Ga0255051, IMG submission 181719) | Seawater microbial communities from Jervis Inlet, British Columbia, Canada - JV7_2_9 | ecosystem: Environmental > Aquatic > Marine > Inlet | place: Canada: British Columbia | collected 2016-10-06
GTCGGGTTGATGATCGCACGCCCTTTGAATGCTTCTTCGAGCGCCTGCGCTTCAGCGAGATTCAAATTCGGGCGATTTCTGAACTCGAAGAAATCATTCATCGTAATCCACGGCATGCGCGACACGTAGACAACATCAGCACCGATCGCGCCAGCGCCCTGCATGAATGCCGACTGCATGCCATTGAAAGCTGTCATCGTTGTGGTAACTGCGACGATTCCAATGATGATGCCGAGCGTAGTTAGTGCGCCGCGCGCCTTGTTCGCAACGATTGCATGCCACGCGATCTTGAATGACTCAATCGTGTCGAGTATCAGTTTCATGCCGCGACAGCATCCTGGTTAAAAACATCGGATGCGATCTTGCCGTCGAGCAAGCGAATGGTCCGATGTGCGTGCGCAGCAATGTGGTCTTCGTGGGTAACAAGAATGATTGTCTGGCCAGCGGCATGCAGGTCGTCGAACATCCCCATGATTTCGTTACCAGTCCTGCTATCCAGGTTACCGGTCGGCTCATCAGCCAAAATAATTGAAGGGTTGTATACCAGGGCCCGTGCAATCGCGACACGCTGTCTTTGACCACCCGATAACTCGTTGGGCTTGTGCTTCATGCGGTCAGCGAGACCGACCTGCTCAATGGCGTGTTCGGTACGATCACGACGTTCTGCTTTCGGCATACCACCGTAAATCAACGGCAGCTCAACATTGTGAAAAATATTTGAGCGCGGGATCAGGTTGAATGTCTGAAACACGAAACCGATCATTCGGTTGCGTATCTCGGCCAATTCGCCTTCAGACTTGGTAGCGACCATTTCGCCATCGAGCGAGTAAGTGCCACTGGTTGGCACATCAAGACAGCCGATGATGTTCATCAATGTCGACTTGCCCGAACCGGATGGCCCCATGATCGCGACGTACTCATTATTTCCCAGGTCCAACGAAACTCCGCTCAGAGCGTGGATCTGCTCGTCACCCATTTCATAAGTCTTAACGACGTCCCGCAAGACGAGAATCGCACGTTGTTGATCAATTGTTTGTGAACTTACAGGGCTCATAATCATTGCTCCGTTCAGGCGTCGTCCGACCCGCCGTCCTCGTCATTGTTTACGGTAACCTGCGCGCCGTTCTGCAGATCCGTTGATATGGCTCGATAGCTGCCAGTCACAACTTCCTCATCCTGATCGACTCCCGAAATGATCTCGATCAAGTTGTCGCTCTGAATGCCGGTTTCAACCTGCCGTGCAATGACCGAACCGTCGTCTTCGACACAAAATATGATCTCGACAAAACCGTCATCATCGGCGGTGAATCGTTTCTCTGCCTCAGCCACCTCTTCGCCTTCAAGTGTCAACTGATCAATTGTCCGCACTGCGACACTTTGGATGGGCACACCGACAACGTCGGCCTTGGTCTCGGTGCTGACGTCGGCGCTGGCGGTCATGCCGGGGCGAAGTTTGGAAATCTCGCCATCAATAGAGATCTTGACCTCGAATTCCGTCTTCTGGCTCTGCACGCCCTGTTGATCCATGTTGGCGGTATTGGCGATCTCGTAGACTGTTCCCTTCAGCGTTTCGCCGAACAGCGCATCCACCTTAATGCTTGCCTTTTGGCCAACCTGCACGCCGACAATATCGTTCTCGTCAACGTTAACCAGCGCTTCCATTTCGGTCAGGTCCGCAACCACGAGAATGATGTCTTCCTGAAACGCCGAGCCGATCGCGATTTCACCCTGCTCCTTGTTGAGGTCACTGATTGTTCCGGTCATCGGCGAATACACGATCGTCTTCGACAGGTCGTCAGCCGCCTGCTTCAAAGTAGCCCTGGCTTGTTCGACCTGGTCCAGCGCCGAAGCATATCGAGCCACTTCGACCTGGTAGGCCGCATCGTTAGCATCCAGAACCGCTTGCGACTCAAGCTTGCGGGCGACGACGTCACGAGCCCGGTCATAGTCTTTTTCCGCCTTGAGCATGTTCTGCTCAACCAGTGTCGCGTTTGACTGCGCCGATCGCACACTGGCCTCGGCCCGCTCTACAGCGGCCTCGAAGCGCTCGCGATCGAGTTCAAACAGCAGCTCACCTTCGGCAACGAACTGCCCTTCCTCGACGTGCAGTGCAACGATCTTGGCGCTGACATCAGCGCTGATGCGAACCTGCGTTTTCGGTTGGATACGTCCGGTCGCGTTGACCTTTTGGACGATCGTCTCAAGACTTACGCTGGCGGTCTGAACTTCCAGCAGCTCTTCTTCGCCGCCGCTCAAAACGACTTTGGCTACGCCAGCCGTCGCGATCAGCACCCCAATGGCGATCAATATGGTTTTACGTTTCATGTTCCGTCCCAAATATAAAGTGTGAACTTGTGAACTAGTGTTCTAGTGCACTATAACACTAAAGCTTTTGAATGCAAGGACAAGTGCTTAGATGTCACAGCGGCAAATGGTTCTGCCGATATGGCGACCATTTTGTTATTTAGCCCACAGTAATAAGATGCACGAAACCCCGATTTGGTTTGCTGCGCTGCGATTTGCTTTCCGGTGTCCTTCCGCATGGTCGTAAGCAGTTGATTTAACGAGATTTCCGTGTACATTATCGCCATGTCATCGGCGGCAAGAACACGCACGATTCGCCTCCTGGTACGGGTTCTTATCAGCAGCCTGTCGCTGGCGGTATTCGCCCTGCATATCGCGGGCTCGCCACGGCTGGAAATTATTGACCGGGTCGAAAATTATCTCTACGACGTCCGCATACGGTTGACGATGCCGGGTACGGTCGACGACCGAATCGTCATTATTGATATTGATGAGGCGAGCCAGGCCGAGCTCGGCCAGTGGCCCTGGCCCCGAAATACCCTCGCGGCCATCGTCGATCGCCTTTTTGACGACTACAGCATATCCGTGCTCGGGCTGGACGCGTTGTTCGCCGAGGCCGAGGAAAGCTCGGCGGAACGCCTCCTGCAGGAGCTTGCCGCAAGCCCGATAGCCGCAGATCCGGCGGTCGCCGATGAGCTCGCCCGGCACGGCGAAGCGCTCGACAGCAACTATCGCTTCGCGGAGTCACTGATCGCCAGGAATGTGGTGACCGGATTTGTATTCAAAGATTCGCTCGGCCAGAACGAGCCGGAAGCGACCGGGACACTTCCTGCACCTCTCATCCAAGCTGACGCAATTGCCGGTGTTAGCGTGCCGTTCGTCGAAGCCAGTGGCTTTGCCGGTAATCTGCCCGATTTGCAGGGCAATGCGATCGGCGGCGGCTTTTTCGATTCTCCGATCATTGACGCCGACGGTGTTTTTCGCCGCGCGCCGCTCGTGCAGCAATACCGTGGCGACCTGTACCCGTCTTTGGCGCTCGCGGTTGCCAGCGTCGCTCTGGGCCACCCCGCCCCTGGGCTGTCCTTTGCCGGCCGGCAGGATAGCCGCATGAGTGGCGTTGACATTGAAGCCTTTACGCTCGGCGAGCGGCGTATTCCGGTCAACGAACAGGTTGCCGTCTATATTCCCTACCGCGGACCGCAAGAGAGTTTTCCGTTTATCTCGGCCAGGGACGTACTGAGTGGCGCGGCTCCTGCCGAGCTTTTGCACGGCAGGATCGCGCTGCTTGGCGCCAGCGCGGCTGGCCTGCTGGACTTGCGCTCTACGCCGGTAGGGCAGCGCTATATCGGTGTGGAAGCGCACGCCAATCTGATCGCCGGCCTGCTGGATGGCTCGATTCGCCAGCAACCAGCATGGTCCGACGGACTCGAGTTCTTTCTCCTGTTTGTCATTGCATTGCTGACAGCAACGCTATTGCCACGGCTGGCACCATTGTCTGCTCTTGCCCTCGTATTCGTCATGCTCGGCGCCGCGATGGCCAGCAATCTATGGATGTGGAACTCGCTGGCGCTAATCGTGCCGATAGCCTCGCTGCTCAGCTACATACTGATCGCCTCGATGCTGCAGATTACCTACGGTTTTTTCGTCGAGCAGCGCAACAAGCGGCACTTGTCACAGATCTTCGGGCAATACATTCCGCCCTCACTGGTTGAAGAAATCGATGCCAGTGGTGAGCAGATTTCGCTCGAGGGCGAGACTCGCGAACTGTCGGTCCTGTTTTCTGACGTACGCAGTTTCACGACCATTTCGGAGGGACTCGACGCGACCGAACTGACGCGGATGATGAATGAGTTCCTGACGCCATTTACCGGCGCAATACAAGAGCATCGCGGCACGATCGACAAGTACATGGGTGACGCCGTTATGGCCTTCTGGGGAGCGCCACTCGCGGATGAAGAACATGCCCGGCATGCGCTCAACGCAGCGTTCGACATGATTCGCGTCGTCCATCAACTCGACGCTCCATTTCGCGACAAGGGCTGGCCCGAGATCCGGGTTGGCGTTGGTATCGCCAGTGGCGACATGAACGTGGGCAACATGGGTTCCGAATTTCGCATTGCCTACACGGTGATGGGAGACACGGTAAACCTGGGTTCGCGGCTCGAAGGGCTGACAAAACAATACGGCGTGGACATTATCGTTAGCGACCGAACCGCCAGCCTGGTGCCTGACTTTACATTTCGTGAACTTGACCGGGTACGGGTAAAAGGCAAGACAGAGCCGGTTGCCATTTTTGAACCGTTGGGGCCAAGCGCTGAGCTAGCACCGCAAAACGCCGCAATGCTGGCTGCCTACGGGGCTGCGCTTGCCGCCTATCGAGCCAAACAGTGGGACGCCGCCACATCGGCATTCGAGACTTTGCGGCAACAATCGGACGACCTCATATATAATGTATATCTGGAGCGCATAAGTAACTTTAGACAGAGTCCACCGCCAGACGACTGGGACGGCGTCTTCGAGCACTTAAGCAAGTAAATAAGGACAATAATAATGATGGCCGCTGCAACACCTCTATGCCGCGTGATTCTGATTCTTGCGCTGATGATGGCGCCGCTCAGCTTGATCCATGCACAACAGACGATGCGACTTGCTGACAGTGGCGATGCACGCGACTTGTACCAACAGGCCGAATCACTGCTTGCCAGCGGTCACACGCGAAATGCTTACGAATTATTGCGGGCTTACGAATCCGGGTTATCCGGTAATCCGTATTTCGACTATTTGCTGGGTGTCGCGGCACTGGATTCAGGGCGCAGCGCCGAAGCGGTCCTGAGTTTGCGGCGCGCGGTGTCAGGGGCGCCGGATTTTTCAGGCGCACGCATGGAACTGGCACGAGCGTTGTACGATGCCGGTGACTACTCCGAAGCACGCCCGCTGTTTGCGACCCTGCTCGGTGAAAGTCCGCCACCCGCCGTGCGTGAAGTCATCGATGGCTATATTAACGCGATCGATAGCCGGCCAAAGTCGCCACCCAGCCACTTCTCGCCGTACGGTGAATTGTTTTCCGGTCATGACAGCAACGCCAACGGCTCAACTGAAGATCAGACTTTTCTTGGCTTCACATTGAGCCCCGAGAATCTGAAGACCGATTCAATCTTCGTGGAAGCGGCTGCGGGTTTCGACTGGAACCTGCCAAGAAGCACCAATTTTGGCTGGTTTATCGGCGCTCGTGCGGGCTTTCGCGACAACCCCGATGCCGCGTTTGTCGACTCGGGCGTTTTTAGCGGACTCGTGAGTATGAACTGGCGCAGCGGCGCAGTTTTTGGTCGCGCTGGCATCACCGGATACGGTGCCACGCGCGACGGCGCGTCCAACGAAGCATATGGCGGTGTGGACTTCATGCTGGGCCGCAGCCTGGGCGATCACTGGGATATCAGTGTCGCGATACGCAGCGGTGAATTGAGCTACGACGAATCGATCGAAGTGCTGGACGTGAATCGCACCATGGTCACACTCGGCACCTCGTATCGATTTGCATCCCGCGGCCGCTTCAGCATTGAGGCGATCGGCGGCAACGACGACGAACAGCAAAATGGCTCACCGTATGGCAACTCTAAAGAAGGTGGCCGGGTAGGTGTGATAGCACCACTCAACGAGACGGCGTACCTGATTGCATCGTTCGGCAGACTCACCAGCGACTACGACGGCTTGTTCTTTGGCGCGACTCGTGAGGACAGGCAAATAACGTCACTGCTGCAATTCGAGTTTCGCGATGTCTGGACCAATGGGCTGACGCTCGCTCCGCGGCTGCGATACATCGAGAACGAATCCGACGTCGAGCTCTATACATACAACCGAACCGAAGTTGGTCTGATGATTCGGTGGGCACCGCGATGAGTATACGAGACGCATTTCTCCTGGCTATCGCCGCACTCGCTGTGACTGGTCCCGTCCAGGCACAGAATGCCGGCTCGGTTACATTTGTAAGCGGCAACGTCAGTGCGGAACGACAACCAGCCGCCACCCTCGCGAAGGGCGACGCAGTTCTCGCCAGCGACGCCGTAATCACTGCGGCAGCATCAAGGGCACAACTGCTGATGAGTGACGGAGCGAAGATCGCTATCCGTCCCGATAGTCGTATCGTTATTGACGAGTATGTGTACGCCGCTGCCACAGCGGCCGGCAGCGCAGTGTCTTCGACCGACGACAGCAGTGTCATCAGTCTCGTGAAAGGTGGCTTCCGCTCTATTACGGGCCTGATCGGCAAGGACAACCCACAAAACTTCGAGGTCAGGACGGCCGTGGGTGTGCTTGGCATTCGAGGTACGGATTTCGCGGTATTACTTTGCGGCATCTGCGATACGGCGCCTGGCGTTCCTCCCGGCAGTTCTGTCCCGCAAGGTCTGTACATCATGGTGAGCGAGGGCGCGATCGTATTTCGCAATGAAGTCGGCAACATCGAACTGGTCGCCGGCGAATTCGCGTTCATCCCGTTCGATACCCGGCGGCCCACGCGACTCGACGCGGCACCGCCCGTTTTTATTGATGACTCGGATTTTCGCTTCGCGTCGGCAACCGGCGCTGCTGCGGGCGACGATCCTCTGCCGACCGGGTTTGACAGTACGCTTGGTACGCGCCGCGAACCGGTGTCCGGCGCTCCTCCGCCTGAATCGAGCGCTCCGGGCTCAAGTACTCAGGATGACGGCAGCGGCAGGACCGCGCCCGCACAGTCAATCATCGGCATCGACCAGAATGGTAATCCGGTCGATCTGACGCCTGGCGCTGCGCCCGATCCAGGCAATCGTTCGGTCACGTTTTCTACCGGGCCGCTGGGCGCTGTCGACTCGATCTTCAGCGGTGTACTGGACAATACGCCTGGCCAATACCGGCTCGATGGCATTGGCAACCTGACGGGTTTCGACAACCTGTACCCGGCTCGCACGGCGCCGGGCAATGGCAGCTTCGATATCGACAGCTCGACCAACGTCGACACGGGCTTTGACGCGATGACGGTCATGCGCTGGGGTCGCTGGTCCGGCGGCGCGACGACGATCACTTTCAGCGACGGAACTTTCGTCACCCAGGATCTCGGCAATCAAAGTCTGCACTGGGTATCCAGTTCCGAGTGGACAACGCCGGCTGCAATGCCGATTACCGGCATTGCGACCTACTCACTGATCGGGTCGACGTCGCCGACAGACGATCTCGGCAATACCGGCGTGCTTGGCAGCGCAAGCTTTGATGCTGACTTTACGGCCATGAGCGTAGTCAGCTCACTGGCAATCGACATCAACGGTTCCGCCTGGTCCGCCACGGGCAGCGGCAATATCGGTACGGCAGCACAATTGCCCGCGCACCTGTTTCAGGGCAACTACGGCGCCGTGACCATCGACGGCATTACGGCTGGCAGCGGCGTGTTCTCGGGTTTCTTCTCGGCGCCTGGCCCGACTTCCGACCCGACTTACCCTGGCGGTGTCGGCCTGACTTATAGCCTGCAGGACATGACAGGTTTCACTTCGGTATCCGGTGCAGCTGTATTCGGTAATCCGTGAGATTCGATCTCGTCATCGTTGGCAGTGGGCCTGCCGGACTCAGTGCGGCTGCTCACGCCGCGGCGATGGGCCTTTCCTACCTGCTGCTCGAGGGCACCGCCGAGCACGCCAATACGATCCAGCGCTATCAAAAAGGCAAGCACGTCATGGCCGAGCCGGCCGTAGTGCCACTGCGCAGTGATCTGCGATTTACAGCCGGTACGCGCGAAACAGTGCTCGGTGCCTGGCAAGACGGTGTCGAAGAACTCGGCGTCAACGTTCGCTTTGACTGCGAAGTAACCGCCATTTCCGGTGCGCAGCCCGAATTTGCCATCACGCTTGCCAATAGCGAAACGATCGCGGCCAAATCAATCGTGCTTGCTATCGGCATGCAGGGCAATCCACGCAAGCTCGGCGTAACCGGCGAAGACGCGTCGTTCGTTCAGTACACGCTCGACGATCCTGACGAATACAGCGGCGAGACTATCGTCATCGTCGGCGCCGGTGACGCGGCCATCGAAAATGCGATCGGCTTGGCGCGCAGTAATACAGTCATCATCGTTAACCGGCGGGACGAATTCGCCCGCGCCAAGGAAGGCAACCTGTCGTTGATCACGCGCGCGATCGAAGACGGTTCAATAAGGTGTTTTTACAATACCAATGTTGCCTCGCTCGAGCCCGGCCAGGCGATCTCGCTGAACACCGAGACGGGTCAAACTCGCGTGCCGTGTGAGCGTGTAATTGCACGGCTTGGCGCCATACCGCCACGCCGCTTTGTCGAGTCCTGTGGCATCGAGTTTCCGAGCGACGATCCAACGACGCTGCCCGAACTCAGCAACCGCTACGAATCCAACGTGCAAGGTCTGTATGTCATCGGTGCGCTCGGTGGCTATCCACTGATCAAACAAGCGATGAACCAGGGCTTTGAGGTCGTGGAGTTTGTCGCCGGCAATGACATACAACCGGCAGACCACGGTATCCTCGAGCAGAAGTTTCGCGGCTTGCCGTTTGCTGGCGACGTGGATGAGACCTTATCGCTCATTCGCAAACGCATTCCCTTGCTTGCTGATATCAATGGCCTGGTATTGCGTGAACTTGTTCTCGCGAGCGAATTGTTGACGCCGAAATCCGGCGACATCATTTTCCAGAAAAACGATTACACCAATTCGTTTATTTCGATCGTGCAGGGCGAAGTCGACGTCGAGACGGATGACGGCAAGTCCATTCTTCTCGAGCAAGGTCAGTTTTTCGGCGAGATGAGTTTGTTGTCCGGTCGACGACGCTCTGCGACCGTCCGTGCGTCAAGTGACTGCGTGTTACTCGAGTCGCCGCGTCGCGAAATCGTACGCCTGATGAATACCTACGAGCGTGTGCGTCGGGTAATCGATCAGTTCTTTATCATTCGCACTCTGCGCGCCGGTCTCGCGCCCGATGCCGCGTTCGAGGATATCGCCGCGGTCGCAAGAACGGCAGAGCTCAAATCTTTCAATGCTGACGAGGTGCTGTTCAACGAAGGTGACGATGCCACGGGGCTGCATCTGATTCGCAGCGGCTCAGTGTCAGTGTCGCGCAATATTGGCGGACGCGAGGTAGTCACCACTTATGTCGCCGCCGGTAACTACGTCGGTGAGATGGGCTTGCTCGGGCAAGCGAAGCGCTCGGCAACGGTGCGCGCCACGGTCGCTACCGAATCCATTTTTTTGAGCAGCGACGTCTTTCAACAGATGGTCCTGTCGCAGACCGGACTGCGCGAGCGCATGCAGCAGACGATGAAGGAGCGATTGAGCGAAAACCTGCGCATGGAGGCTGCCCCGGATGCCGGCGACCTGATCTCGTTCCTCATGCAACAAGGTCTCGGCGAGGCAACCGATGTTCTGTTGATCGACGAATCCCTCTGCGTTGGCTGTGACAACTGCGAGCAGGCCTGCGCCGAAACGCATGGCGGCACATCGCGCCTTGATCGCTCGGCCGGACCGTCGTACGCGCAGGTGCATGTGCCTACATCCTGCCGGCATTGTGAAGACCCGCACTGCATGAAGGACTGCCCGCCCGATGCTATTCGCCGCGCGCCTAACGGCGAGGTCTACATTCAGGATAGCTGTATCGGCTGCGGCAACTGTCAACGCAATTGCCCGTACGACGTCATCCAGATGGCCGGCGAGAAAGAAAAGGCACCCGGATTGATTGCCTGGCTAATGACAGGCAGCGGGCCCGGACCGGGTGAACGCCAGCCGCTGGCCGCCGGCAGCGCAATGAAGAAAGCCGTCAAATGCGACATGTGCAAGGACCTTGCTGGCGGGCCCGCCTGTGTGCGCGCCTGTCCGACGGGTGCTGCACTGCGCATGAGTCCGGCCGAGTTCGTTAACCTCACCAAGAAGGCGAGTTGAGATGCACGAATCGATTCTCGCCTTTCGCCGCCGCCGCTACCTCTGGGTCGCGATCATCATTACGGCAGTATCGATCGCCGCATACCTGATTCATGACCCGCAGGAACCGCCCAATGGTGGCACGATGCTTGGTTACATTCTCGGCACGCTGGGCGCGTTACTGATCGCCTGGCTTACGTGGTTCGGCATACGCAAGCGCCGCTACACCTCGACTGCCGGCACTGTGCAAGGCTGGCTGTCCGCACATGTTTACCTCGGCCTCGCAGTGCCGATCATCGCCCTGCTGCATGCGGGATTTCAGCTGAGCTTCAATATTCATACGCTGGCTTTCGTAATGCTGATGCTGGTCGTACTGAGCGGAGTGTACGGCGTATTTATCTATCTGAAGTACCCGCAGCGTGTTAGTGAAAATCGCGACGGTGCGAGCCGGCCGGAACTGTTTGATCAACTCGAAGACATCGACTCTCGCAGCAGCCGTGCTGCGGCAGACCTGCCCGCTTCGTTCGCCGCGCTGGTGCAAAGTGGCGCAAGCAGAACCCGGCTCGGCAACACCCTGTGGTCACGGCTTCGCGGCACCGACAACTCGACGATTTCCTTGCCCGACCAGGGGCAGGCGAGCGCAGTTTCAAACGCCGGACAGGAAGCCGCTCTTGACTGGCTGGCCGATGAGCAATCGCGCGCGACTGACGCTGACGAGGCCGCCAGGATCGGTGAGCTGTCCGCACTACTGCGCAACAAGCGCAAACTACTGCGACAAATTCGCGAGGACCTGCGCCTGCAGGCGACGATGGAGTTGTGGCTGTACTTCCACGTGCCTTTGACGGCCGGTCTGCTAGTAGCGCTCATCGCACACATAATTACTGTGTTCCTGTACTGGTGATGGCGTGCAATATCTAATTCGATTCATCACCAGGAACGCAGCCGGCGGCATTGATCACAACGACAAGCCGGTCGACGCGCCAGCAATCACGATTGGTCGTGCAACAGACCAGACCCTGCACTTGCGCGACAAACGAGTACGGCTGCAACACGCGAAAATCGAAGCACAGGCCGATGCCGTTCACATCAGCACCGGTGCGCTGTCGGGTGTTACGGTCAACGGCCGCTCACAACGGGACGCCCGCCTGGTCGTCGGCGACGTTGTGGAAATCGGTTCAAATATCCTGCGCGTAATCGAACCCGATAATGGTGCCGATTTCGCGATCACTTTCGAGCTAAGCGCTGCCGCCAGCAGCGAACATTTCGTTGCTGACTGGAGTACGCAGGCAACCGGGGTTGGCGGCTGGAGCAAGCGACGACTCGCGTGGACGATCGCCGGTATCGTACTGTTGCTAGCCGCCGTATTGCCAAACCTCCATGTAATCAGCCCGAGCGTGTTGCAGGCAGGCCCCATTCACGTTGCGCATGCATCAATCGGCGGCGAGTGCGCCAATTGTCATGTTGACGCGTTCAAGCGCGTACCTGATTCGGCCTGCGTCGAATGCCATACCGTTAACCGGCACGTCGCGGAATTACCGGACACAGTGCTTGGAGAGATTCGTTGCGCAAGCTGCCATCTCGAACACAATGAGCCGCCGCAACTCGTCAAGCGTCACCAGGGACTATGCGCCGATTGTCACGCAAACCTGTCCGGCGACTCAGCACCTGCTACCGCCACTGACTTTCTCGATGCGCATCCAGAATTCGAAGTGAGCCTGGTACAAACGGCAGACGAGTCGAATCTGAGTTTCGATCACGCCGTGCATCTCGATGCGGAGGGCATCGTTACGCCGGACGGTCGACGCGTCGTCGAATGCGCAGAGTGTCATGTTCCGGAGCCGGGTGGCGCGCGCATGCTACCGGTTTCCATGGTCGATCATTGCAGCAACTGTCATACGCTGGCGTTCGATCCCGACGACCCATCGCGCGAGGTTCCGCATGGCGATCCGGCCGATGTCGTACAGGCACTGATCGAGTATTACAGCGCAAGACTGCTTGGCGCAGATCCGGATGCCGTGCAACAACGCGTGCGGCGCCCGGGACAGGCCCTGTCACGAACAGACAGGGACCGAGCTGCAGCTGAGGCGCGCGTGCAAGCGCTGGAGGTCGCGGAGGATCTGTTTGAGCGGCGTGCCTGTGCAAACTGCCATGTTGTCAGCAAACTCGACGGCAATAACGAAGTGCCCTGGCAGGTATCACCCGTACATCTGACCGATTCGTTTTTGCCGCACGCGACTTTTTCGCACGCCGCACATCAGACTGAAGTTACCAGCTGTAATGGTTGCCACAATGCATCGTCCTCGTCGAGCGCTGACGATCTGCTGATACCCGGCATCGATAGCTGCCGGGACTGCCACGGCAGTGGCATCGCTAGCCGCAACACGTAGGCGCAGACTCCGA
>Ga0255051_10000655_pt1 | contig 12583 bp, 11 predicted proteins | sample JV7_2_9_MG_FD_181719 | JGI IMG/M metagenome (GOLD analysis project Ga0255051, IMG submission 181719) | Seawater microbial communities from Jervis Inlet, British Columbia, Canada - JV7_2_9 | ecosystem: Environmental > Aquatic > Marine > Inlet | place: Canada: British Columbia | collected 2016-10-06
GAAAAGGTCGAAAAATCAGGCTTCTCCTCGTCGCCTCCCAGCCGAATTCGTCCATAGCGGCTGAGGCTGAGCCAAAGCAGGTAACATATCGTGCCGATGCCGAACCACTGATAGAAGATGCCGAGGTTCGACGCTATCCAATTGTAGATTTTTTCAATGGCAGGGCCGGCGCGCTCGGGCATAACGCCGAGCGGGATACACGCGGCGATAACGACGATAATTGCCGTGAAAAACAGTACGCGATCAATTTTTCGTCCGTGCATGATGTGATCAGTTGGTGTTGCTATCGCAATCACTGTACCGCAGGCAACAGGACAATGCCTAAACGGCCGGTTGACACGGGAGACAAAAGAATGCACTAAACGTACATGATAGCCCCGAAGTACACGGCTCCAACGAGCCTTGCAGACGCTTTGCAGTTAAAGAAGGAAAGCGGTGCCGAGGCACGAGTGATCGCAGGAGGGACGGACCTGATCCTGAGAATGCGGGACAGGGTCCTGTCACCGTCCCTGCTGATTGATCTGCGGGCTCTTTCATTAGGCAACATTGTGCTCGGTGATGATGAGCTGTGCATTGGCACTTCGGTCTCTTTGTCACAGGTACTCGAAAACACCGATACGCAACGCCTGTTTCCGGCTTTGGTAGCCGCCTGTCGCGAGTTTGCCGGTCCGCCAATTCGGAACCGGGCAACGCTGGGCGGCAATATTGCCAATGCCTCTCCTGCGGCAGACCTGGTACCACCCCTTGGTGCTTACGATGCCAGGGTCGTGCTGAGGTCCGCTGGTGGCGAGCGCGTCCTGCCGTTGCTGGAGTTTTTTACCGGGCCCGGCCAAAGCGTAATCGAGCCCGATGAGATTCTTACTGAAATCAGGCTGCCGCTGATGCCCACCTTATCGGCCGCAACATTCATCAAGCTCGGGCAGCGACGGTCGATGGCGATTTCGCAGGTGAATGTGACGACCCGGCTAAGCATCCATGAGGAAAATGTGGTCAGCGAGGTGCGCATCGTGTTGGGCGCAGTCGCCCCCGTCCCGATGCGCGCGCTTGCAGCAGAACAGATTATCTCGGGTAATGCGTTGTCAGATGAACTGCTTTGTTCGGCAGCACAGAAGGCGGCAGAGGAAATCATGCCGATCTCCGATGTTCGGGCATCGCGCTCGTATCGAGTCGAGATGACAGAAGTGCTGGTGCGTAGAGCATTGTTTGCCACCCGCGACGAGCTGGGAAGGAATGCGACCGATGGCTGAGACACAGATCGCGTTCAATATAAACGGTAATCAGGAGCAGATCGCCGCCGAGCCGAATCAGACGCTCCTTCAATTGCTGCGCGATGAGCTGGGACTCACGGGCACCAAGGACGGATGCAGTTCCGGCGATTGTGGTGCGTGTGTTGTCTTGCTCGATGGCAAGCCTGTGAACTCGTGCATGGTGCTGGCGCTGCAGGCAGAGGGCTCCTCAGTAACGACAATCGAGGGGCTGGCGAAGGACGGTGAGTTGCATCCGGTGCAGCGTACTTTTGGTGAAGCCTGGGCTTTTCAATGTGGCTTTTGCACGCCGGGCATGCTGATTTCCTGTTATGCACTGCTGGAGTCCAATGACAATCCTACGCGCGAGGAAATACTGAGGGCAATTGCCGGCAATTTCTGTCGCTGCACCGGCTACCAGGGCGTGGTCAAGGCTGTACAGCAGGCCGCGGCGGAGCTGCGAGCCACGAACAGCAGCGAGGGGGCTCCTGATGAGTGAACTGGCGATCGTCGGCCAGTGGGCTGCATCACCCGGAGCGGAGGAGATCGTGACCGGGGAGGCGCGCTATTGCCCTGATATCCGATTGCCGGGAATGCTATGCGGCAAACTCCTGTACAGCCCGCATGCCCGGGCGCGAGTCAAAAAACTCGATGTCAGCAAGGCAAGAGAAATGGATGGTGTTTTCGCCGTGCTGACACATGCCGATGTCCCTGGCGAGAACAGCTACCTGTATGCGCAGCCGGATCAGCCGCTTCTGGTCGTCGATGAGGTTCGTTTTCAAGGCGATGCCGTGGCCGCGGTTGCGGCCAGGGATGCTCGAACAGCCGACGCGGCACTGGCCGCGATCGACGTCGAGTATGAAGAGTTGCCGGGCGTGTTCGATCCGCTCGAAGCCATGCAGCGAGATCCGGACAGTGTCATGACGAATCAGGTTTACCGGTCGGGGGACGTTGCGGCAGCCATTGCGTCGGCTGATGTGGTTATAGAGAACACTTATCGAACGCAGTGGGCGGAGCATGCGTTTCTCGAAACCGAAGGAGGTGTCGGTCTAGTCGATGATGACGGTGGCATTACGGTCTATTCGTCCTGCCAGGCACCGCACCGGGACAGGATGCAGATCGCACGTGCGCTGGCGATGCCGGAGAGCATGGTGCGGGTTATCACGCCGTACATTGGCGGTGCATTCGGCGCCAAGGACGAGGCTCATGTGCAGATCCACGCAGGGCTTCTGGCACATGCTGCCCGGAGGCCCGTGCACCTGATTCGCGAGCGCCGGGAGTCGATCCTGACGCACGTGAAGCGCCATCCGTTCGTTGTGGAATATACGACTGCGGCGACCAGCGAGGGCAAGCTGCTTGCGGTGAAGGCCAGGGCGATCGCGGACGCGGGTCCCTATACGAATTCGACGCACGAAGTCTTGAACAAGTTCGGCGAATTCATCGGCGGGCCGTACAAAGTCGAGAACATCGAGGTCGAGAAGATCGGTGTGCGCACCAACAATCCCATTACGGGCGCATTTAGAGGGTTCGGTGCGCCGCAGGCAGCGTTCGTTTACGAATCGCAGATGGACGATCTTGCACGGCAACTCGGCATGGACCCGCTGGAGATTCGCCTGCTAAACGGCGTTGAGACAGGAACCAAAATGTACACGGGCGTGGTCGTTCGGGAAGGGACCGCGATGAAGGCTTCCCTGAACAAAGCCGCAGAAATGATCGACTGGCAGTCGCGCGATCAACTCGAGCGCGAGCCCGCCAGCCATCTTCGCCGTGGCTGGGGCGTGGCGACGATCCTGAAAGGCTCGGGTCTTGGGCGCGGCCTGTCGGATCATGCCGGCGTGATGCTCGAGATGCACCGTGACGGTTCCGTGGTGTTACATAGTGCCGCGGCGGACATGGGCCAGGGAATCACCACGGTCATGGCACAACTGGCAGCCGAAAGATTGGGCGTCGATATGGCCTCAGTCAGGGTCGTCAGGGCAGATACGTCGAAGTCGCCCGACGCCGGCGGGACAAGCGCCAGTCGCCAGGCGATGGTGTCGGGCAATGCCGTGCTCGAGGCGGCAGACTCGATTCGTAATACGCTGCTGAAATTGGCGGCGGGCAAAACCAGGATAGAAATGGACCGACTCGATCTCAAGGCAGGGAAGCTCCTCGTGGACGGCGAGCCCCACGAGCTCTCTGTCAGCGATCTCGCGCAGCGCGCCGGAAACTGGGGTTACCCGCTGCACGCCGAGAGCCTGGTCCACTTTGAATATCCGTCCGACGTCCCGGAAGTGAGCTATCGATACAGTCAGGAGGTTTTTCAATTCTGTACCCAGATCGCCCAGGTGCTTGTGGATTGCGAGACAGGCCAGGTCTCGGTGGAGAGGATGATCGCCGTTCATGATGCCGGGAAGATGATAAACCCGGGAGGCGTATACGGGCAGATCGAAGGCGGTGTCGCGCAGGGTATCGGTTATGCGCTTACCGAAGAACTCGTCGTCCAAGAGGGCCATACACTGAACCCATCGCTGGAAAACTACGTGATTCCGATGGCGCTCGACATACCTGAAATTGAAATGGAGGTGCTGGAATTTCCGGAACCGATTGGAGCACCGCTTGGTGCAAAAGGCATTGCCGAGTCACCGATTATTCCTACAGCTCCGGCGATCCGCAACGCCATCTACGACGCGATCGGCAAACCACTCTACGAATTGCCGATGACCGCGGAGCGAGTGTTGCCCATCCCGGACGGGAATTAAGTCAGGCGCTGACCGGAGGTCTGCGTTCTGACCAGGGTCGAGCTTGTTCGAGCTGACCAGCCAACCTTATAAGTGTCGCCTCGTCACCATAACGACCAATTAGCTGAACCCCAATCGGCAGATTGTCGTCACTCCAGTGCAAGGGTAACGAGATGGCCGGTTGCCCGCTGGCGTTGGCGATCAGGGTGAAGCCCGTGTATTCGCCAAGGCGCGCGATGTGCTGGTCGCGCGTCTCGGGCGTGTAGTCAAAATAACCGAGCGGTACCGGCGGCTGTGCCAGCGTTGGTGTGAGCCAGATGTCAAAGTCGTTGAAGAATACGGCCGCTTCGCGACTGGCGCGCTGCAGGTCCTGAACCGCAAGCAGGTAATCACCCGAACTCTGCCTTTGCCCGTGCAGGTAGGTGCGCCAGGTGGCAGGTTCGAAGAACGCCTCATCAGGCTCGCGGCCGGAACGCCTGGCCCAATCTTTGACGGCCCAGCACAGGAAGCCTGCCCACACGTTGCCGAATGCCTTGAAAAGACGCCCGCTGTCGACCGAAGGTGATGCCTCGACGACGTCGTGCCCCAGCTCCTCACACAATCGCGCCGCCGACTCGGCTGCAGCGACACACTCAGGATGGGCGGGCTTGCCGGTAAGTGGTTCAGTCCCAAGTCCGATGCGCAGGCGTTGCGGCGGACGTCCCACTTCCTCGGCGAACGAACGTTCCGGCAATGCCGGGTTGTACGGGTCTCCTGCCAACGGGCCAGCCGTGGCATCCAGAATCGCAGCGCTATCCCGAACAGAACGCGTAACAACGTGATCACAGAGCAGCCCGTTGGCGACGTCGCCGACTTCCGGTCCCTGGGAATTCCGACCGCGCGTGGGCTTCAAGCCCACCAGGCCGCAGCAGGACGAAGGAACGCGTATGGAGCCGCCACCATCGTTTGCATGCGCTGCCGCGACCATGCCCGCCGCTACGGCTGCCGCCGAGCCGCCGCTCGAACCGCCAGTAGTCATTGCGGTATTCCAGGGGTTTCGCGTCGCACCGAATTGCCGTGGCTCGGTGGTCGGCATCAGGGCGAACTCCGGTGTGTTGGTCTTGCCCAGAATGATCAGACCGGCTGCGCGGTAACGGCGCACCAGTTCGCTGTCCTGCGGTGAAATGTAATGGCCGGCAAGAAGCGCGGACCCCTCCGATAGCGGCGTGCCCTCGTATTCCGCGGCGATGTCCTTGAGCAAAAACGGCACGCCGGCGAACGGTGCATCGAAGGACGCCTCGGCTGCCGCCTCTCTCGCCCGCTCAAAAAGAGGCGTGATTATCGCGTTGAGCTCAGGATTCAGGCGCTCGATTCGATCGATTGCTGCTTCGACCATTTCTGTAGGCGATACTGCCTTGCGCCGCACCAGGTCAGCCTGCGCTGTAGCATCCAGGAAACTCAACTCGTCCATGATCGTATCGATCTCCAAACTCGAGGGGCATTTCGTGCTTGACCGGCAGAGTATGCCACGGCTAAATACCTGATTCGGGTATTCAAAAGGGCTGGCGGAGCCGGGACACATGGATTTCTCGCTGACACAGGACCAACAGGCCGTATGCGATGCGGTGCAAAAAACCTGCGCCGGATTCGATGACGATTACTGGCTCGAGCACGATAAGAGCGGTGAGTTTCCCGAGGAGTTCTACCGCGCAATTGCCGATGGTGGATGGCTGGGCATAGCCATGCCCGAAGAATACGGCGGCGCGGGTCTCGGTGTCACAGCGGCAGCGTTGATGATGCATGCCGTGGCCGGCTCGGCCGGCGGCATGAGTGCTGCCTCGGCCATTCACCTGAACATCTTCGGTCCACATCCGATTGTTGTGTTCGGCAACGCCGAGCAAAGGCAACGCTGGTTGCCGGACCTGATCTCGGGTCGGAGCCGGTCCTGTTTCGGCGTCACCGAGGCGGACGCCGGACTGAATACGACATCGATCAAGACACGCGCCGAGCGAAGCGGCGATGGGTATGTTGTCAACGGCACGAAGATCTGGACGTCTTCAGCGCAAGTGGCCGACAAGATCATACTGCTCGTTCGAACCACACCGAAAGAGGAGTGCGAGCGCCCGACGGAAGGCATGACCATGTTCTTCACGGACCTCAACCGCGACTATTGCAATGTCCAGGCGATTCCGAAGATGGGCCGCGCGGCGGTCGACTCGAACGAGGTCTTTATCGATGCGTTGCCGGTACCAATGGAAGACCGGATCGGGGAAGAAGGCCAGGGGTTCAAGTACTTGCTGCACAGCCTGAATCCGGAACGCATTCTGATCGGCGTCGAGGCAATCGGTATTGGTCAGAACGCGCTGCACCGTGCAACGCAATACGCGAAAGAGCGGGAAGTATTCGATCGCCCGATCGGCCAGAACCAGTCGATTCAGCATCCATTGGCACAAAGCTGGATGGAGCTCGAGGCGGCCTTTCTTATGGCAATGCGTGCCGCCGCCCTGTACGACAACGGCGAGCCCTGTGGTGTCGAAGCCAATGCTGCAAAATACCTCGGCGCCGAGGCTGGATTCCAGTCCTGCACCCGTGCGGTGATGACACATGGTGGTATGGGTTATGCGAAGGAGTACCACGTCGAGCGATTGCTGCGCGAAGTGATGATTGCGCGCCTGGCGCCGATCAGCCCGCAGCTCATTCTTTGCAACATCGCCGAAAAAGCGTTGGGACTGCCCAAGTCGTACTAAAGACTAATTTCGAAGCGCAAGCCACTCATCGCGAAGTTGATCACGAAATTCCGGCGCCGCAATCTCAATCAGAGCTTCGGCCCTGGCGGCTGCCGGCAAGTGTCGAACATTTCGCACGCCGTGCTCCGTAACAACAATGTCAATGTCCGTGCGGCAGGCGGTCGCGGCGGTACCGCGCTGCAGAGCAGCAACTATTCGTGATTTCTTGCCCTTGGCCGCGGTTGACTTGAGCGCCACGATCGAGCGACCACCGCTGGACAAGGCTGCACCACGCATTGTGTCTACCGCGCCGCCGGGGCCTGTCCATTGCTGGCCACCGAGCATGTCGGCACTGACCTGGCCGAACAGATCGACTTCCACGGCCGAGTTAATCGACACGAAATTATCGATCTGGCGTATGACGCCCACATCGTGGGTGTAGCTGACCGGTCGGATCGCAAGCTCCTGCGCGCCACCTGCCCACTGGATCAGAGCCTCGCTGCCCAGCGTCGTGCAGGTTACGATCTTGTTCGGCTCCTGGCTCTTGTAGCGTCCGGTGATATTGCCGGACCTGGCCAGCGCCATGACACCATCGGTGATCAGGCCCGAATGAACGCCGAGATCACTCTTGTCGGTCAGCGCATCCAGCACTGCGTCGGGAATAGCACCGATTCCGATCTGGAGACAATCGCCGTCGTTGATCAGTTCGGCGACATGGCGGCCAATCGCAACGGCGGCCGCATCGCCCTTCTGTTTGGGGAAGACCGGCACCGGCCTGTCACAGGGAATAGCATAGTCGAGCGTGTCTGCTGGCCAGCTTGGCGCATCCCTGGGAGCCACTTGTTGTTCATTCAATTCGGCGAAGACCATACCGGCCTTGTCGAGTACAGCGGGCAGGAAGTCGGCGCTGATGCCTGGCGATATGACGCCATCTTGTGCCGGCGGTAACTGGGTCAGGACAGCATCTACTTTCAGGTCTTTCTCGAGGTAGTCAAAAATAGCGCTGTACTGTAGCGGGACGAAATCCGTGCGGCCGGACGCGATCGACACCCTGTTCTCCGGCGTTGCGAAAAACGCTGTCGACCTGGTTTCAGGATGCAAGGTGGAGAAATCGAAACCATTCATACCGGGGATGGAAACCGATATGAAATGAACGCCGGCACACCGCTTACCCTGATTCGCCAGGGCAGCAAGAATTTCCCTGGGCTCGGCTGTTGCACCGGCGACGAAGATATTCATACCGGGCTGCAGGAAACTCGCTACCTGGTCCGCTTCGATCCAACGCTTCATCGTTTCAACGATCTCCATACCCGTATTGAGTTAGCCAATTCGAGCAAGCATACTGCTTGTTCCGTTCACGAGGATACATAGATGGATGTTGGACTGTCACTTGGGATAAGCCCGCGCGAGCCGATTCTTCACAATGTCGAGGTGGTACAACAGGCCGAGGCGCTGGGTTTCGACAGCGTCTGGATCGCCGACGTACAACTGTCGATGAAAGACTGTTTCACGGCCCTTGCCCTATGCGCTGTCAATACGTCGAAAATCATGCTCTCGACCGGAGTGACTAATCCGGTTACGAGACATCCGAGCATTATTGCGAACTCGTTTACGGCGCTTAACGAGGTCAGTAACGGGCGCGCCATTGTCGGTATGGGGACCGGCTGGACGGGCGTATTCCCTATCGGCCTGAAGCCCGCCACGATCAAACACATGGAAGAGTCGGTCAACACGATTCGCAAGCTCTGCTCAGGCGAAGAGGCCCCGGGCGGCGAGAAAGGGCCTTACCATATGGTCACCAGCACGGGCCCGATCCCCATCTATATTGCCGCAAACCAGCCCCGCATGCTCAGGATGTGTGGACGGGTCGCAGACGGCGTGATTCTGATGGGTGGCGCGAACGAGGAGTTCGTAAACTGGCAGATCGACCTTGTCAGGGAAGGGGCGGAACAGGCCGGCCGGTCAATGGATGACATCAAACTGCATCTGTGGGCCAATATCTCTTTGTCCGATGACCATGATCAGGCGCGTGACGATGTCAGCCACTGGGTTGCGTCGCAGGCGGAGACCTTTAGCAAATGGAAGGAGCTACCGGAGTTCCTGGAGCCTTACAAGGCTGATTTCGAAGCCGCATCGAAATCCTATGATCGGCTCGAACACATGTCGCAACACGCCGGACACAAGCGTGTCGTTTCCGGCGAACTCATCGATTACCTGGCGTTCGTCGGCAGCGCCGGTGAATGCCTTGAGAGAATGCGTAAGCTCGAAACACTCGGGCTCCACGGGGTCACGCTGTCGTTTCGGGCCGGGGGCCGGCAGCAACGCATGGAGGCACTAAGCGAAGGAATCATCAAACCCCTCAAGGGCATATGAGCGAGCGCCCGACAGCAATTCTCATTCACGGCCTATCCGAAACACGTGAAGTGTGGTGGCGGCAGAAATCGTTTCTCGAGTCATCGATGCGTGTCATCAGTTATGACATTCGGGGTTTTGGCGAAAGTCCGACCGGCGCTGCGGATGGCACCGTGCGGCAAATGGCCGACGATCTTGCGCAGCTGTTGAGCGCGTTTGAGACAGGGCCAGCCTGGCTGGTAGGTTTCTCCATGGGTGGCGTCATAGCACAGCGATTTGCGCTGGATTTTCCGGACCTGACCAAGGGCCTGGTACTGATAGCCAGCTCCTGTGCTGTTGGTCGCGGTGGCCAGAAGTTTTTTCATCATCGCATCGAGCAGGTTACAAGCGGTGGCCTCGAGAGTCTGAAAAAAACCAACGACGGTGATGCGCGTGGCTGTTTCCACACGGGCGACGAAGAGCTCATCAATGAGTACAAGGAACTGCGGGTCGGGGCGGTCCGGGACCCGGCGGGCTATCTCAATGCCTGCCACGCGATGCTGAATATTGGCGACAACCCACTGACGCCGGAGTTGAGCGCCCTGTGCTGCCCCACGTCGGTAATCGCAGGCGAGCATGATCCTTATTGCCCGCCCAAGGCATCGAAGATGATCTCTGATGCAATACCTGACGCCGTACTTACGGTTATTGAAGACGTCGGCCATTGCATGCAGTTCGAGGCAAGTGACAGGCTGAATGTTCACATCGCAGATTTTGTTAGTGGACGAGAAGCATGAGCGCACAAGAAAGCGAACCACTGAAGTGGGAAAAGCAAAATGAAGTCGCCGTCCTGACTTTGAACCGACCACATGCCATGAACTCTTTCGACATGGAATTGATGGCCGAGCACAAGCGACGTCTCGAAGAGTTCGAGGCCGATGACGATCTCCGTGTTCTTGTTTATACGGGCGAAGGGCGAGCGTTCTCTACCGGTATCGATATCAGGAAAGCGCCGGATTTTCTCTACCGCGACGCAGAAGACAGGCACCGCACATGGGTGACACCGTGTTCGATGGGAATCAGCAAACCCACGATTGCCGCGGTCAACGGATATGCCTTTGGCGGGGGCTGCGAGCTTGCGCTGGGCTGTGATCTGCGCATTGCATCCGAAAAGGCCATTTTCGGGCTTCCCGAGGTGTTATTGGGCGCCTTACCCGGCGGCGGTGGCACACAGACGCTGCCGAGGCTGATAGGTCTCGGAGACGCACTGCTCCTGATGCTGACGGGCGAATCCATTGATGCGACAGAGGCATTGCGGCTTCGCCTGGTGCAGAAGGTGGTGCCCGAGGATCAGTTGATGGAAGCGGCGATGAACACGGCAGAGGCCATCTGTCGTGGTGGCAGGAATGCTGTACCAATGATCAAGGAAGTCGCTACGAAAGGGCTCAATCTGCCAATCGATGAGGCGCTTTGGCTTGAGCAGGTCTATTTTCAACGCAACCGTGAAGAGGCGATCGATGAGATCGAGGAACGGTTACGAGCGTTTCAGGAACGAAGCAAGAAGGGCAAGAAATAATGGACCTGGCACTGGATAAGAAGACAGCCATAGTAACTGGCGGAGCGTCCAACATCGGCAAGGCGATCGCTGAAGGATTTACAGCCGAAGGCGCCAACGTCGTGATCGCGGATGTGGACAAGAAGCAGGCCGAAAGGGTGGCGGCAGAACTTGCCGCACAAGGTGACGGCGAAGCCATATTCATCGAGGCTGACGTCACGAATGCGACCCAGATCGAGGCAATGGCGCAACAGGTGCTCGAGCGCTTCGGGCAGATCGATGTGCTCGTCAACAATGCCGGTTGGACGGCCAACGACCTGTTCCTGAATAAGCCCGTCAGCGATTTTGAGCGTGAGATTGCAATCAACCTGTGGGGCCCGATCAACTGCATCAGGGCTGTCGCGCCATCGATGATCGAGCGCAGCTACGGCAAGATCATCACGATAGGTTCCGATGCGGGCCGTGTTGGTGAATACAATGAGGCCGTCTATAGCGCATGCAAAGGAGGAATCATTTCCCTGAGCAAAGCGCTCGCGCGCGAGTTCGGCAAGTACAATCTAAACGTCAACGTGGTGTGCCCGGGGCTGACTCTGCCGGAGAGTGCGGATGACGCAGGCGCCGAAAGCCTGTGGCACAAAGACAGCCATCAGAGCCAGATTTTTCAAAACGATGAGGTGCTGGCAAAAGTTGTACGCCGCTACCCGCTGAGGCGCCATGGCGTACCGAATGATATCGTTCCGCTCGTGCTGCTACTGGCGTCGGACAAATCGTCCTACACTACGGGTCAGGTTGTTAGTGTGAGTGGCGGCTACGCAATGTAAGGATATCGCGTTGAACACAAACAACGACATCCACGAGATCGTGCTCGACAACCCCGGGCGCAAGAACGCGCTTTCCTATGCTTTGCTGGACGACCTGAGCAAAGAACTCACCTCAGCCCGGGACAACAACGCGCGCGCAGTTATCATCACCGGCGCCGATAATTCTTTCAGCGCTGGCGCAGACTTTGCGGATCTCACCGGCACCATCGATGACATGGCGATTGATGAAGCGATAGCAAACATCGTGACGCAGATTCGCGAAATGCCGGCACCCGTGTTTGCGGCGGTCGAGGGGCCGTGCATGGGCGGTGCGGTGGACATTGCGCTAGCCTGTGATTTTCTCGTTGCGTCGGAAGAGTCTTTTTTCGAAGTGCCGGCAGCGCGCCTGGGCCTGCTTTACAACCCTGATGCCGTAGGACGATTGCATGTCCGGCTAAGCGGATTGATTCTTCGTCGCATGTTGCTGTTGGGCGAACGATTCACAGCGGCAGAGGCGGCTCAGGTCGGGGTTGTCTCTCACCTCGTCGCGCCAGGCGCGGCACTGGATGAATCGGGCAAGCTCGCAGAGCGTGCTATTGATGGCAGTCGCGAGGCGGTCGCTGCGACAAAGAGCCTGCTCGTGGCACTCGAAGACGGCGCAGCGGACCTCGCACACTGGGAGAAGGTTCGCAGAGAAATCCTCGACTCGCCGCAACGTCGCGAGTCGGTTGCCCGCGCGAAAGAGTCGACGGATAACTAGTCGATTGGGTAGCGCTGCAGCACCGGCGACAGGGTGGCCTTCAATTCGTCGAGATAGGGCTCGTAATTTCTCCAGTGCTCCAGGGCGGCATTGTAAAGTGGTTGCCTGACCTGTTCAGAGCTCGCCGTTCGAACGGCGCGCTCCGTCTGGTGAAACTGCAGGCAACCTTCCTCGAACGGTAGCTGACAGTAGTCGAGCATGCGACGAACCTGCTCCTCGATGTCGGTCACGACATCTTCGTACTGAACTCGCAATACTTTGCCAGGCAGAACCTCATCCCAGTGATCCATCACGGCAACATAATCGCAATAGTACTGACCGACATTCGCGAGGCTATAGGTAAAGGGTTGTCCACGTGCAAATAACTGGGTGTAGCCGCTAAAGCAGGCAGCCATGGGATGGCGCCGCGCATCGATGATCTTCGCATTTGGCAATATCAGGCTGATCAATCCGACGTGGAAGAAATTG
>Ga0255051_10000659_pt1 | contig 12563 bp, 18 predicted proteins | sample JV7_2_9_MG_FD_181719 | JGI IMG/M metagenome (GOLD analysis project Ga0255051, IMG submission 181719) | Seawater microbial communities from Jervis Inlet, British Columbia, Canada - JV7_2_9 | ecosystem: Environmental > Aquatic > Marine > Inlet | place: Canada: British Columbia | collected 2016-10-06
CTTAGCCTGGTGGCCAGACGCTCCAGCTAACGACAGATAACAAACAATACATACAAGGCAACGATAATTTAAAACGTAGTTTGGCGCGATGCTGGAAGACATACAATGCGTACTGTGGTTTGGTGCGTTGCTGGTGCAATTTGTTTTAATGGAGAATAATATGAAAATGCTAATTGGATTGTTAAGGTTTAAGTGTCTGAATTTATTCAGGGATTTCTTTAAGCTATATGTAAGAAGCAAATACGATGTAACTGGTGATGTTTGTTTTGTGTATAGTCGTGATGGAAAGACACTGTTCTATATGACAGATACTATTAATGGACAATGTGCTGTCAGTGATAAAGCATGTGAATTGATTAGAAAACAATGTGGAGAAAACAAACTCATGGAGTATGGACTGCCACAACCCGAACAACTTATACCTAGATTGGTTCTTGTTCCTACCTTGTCGATGCTACAGGTGCTGGGTGTTAAAAAGTTTATAAAGTTCCTGCAAGACTGGCCAGGTGACTCTAAGGTTGGAGACATAACAGTAATGAAATATTCAGTAATGCAATAGGAGAGAATGATGAAAGTTAATGTCTTCGTCTGGAAGGCGACCAAGAAAGAATTAGAGATAGTTAATAGCGTTCTAAAATTCATAGCCACAAAAGCCAATGTGCCATTAAACTTCGACACTAAAGATTTATCATCATTTAATGTTGACAGTATAATAAGTCCAACAATATGTTTCGGCGGATCGGCATATACTCATACACCATCATCAAAAGACACATGGAGACTACCAAGTATACTGAAGTTGGAGAATACATTACCTAACAAAGAGTATAGGGCGAAAACATTTTCGCACCTACAAGCTATTGTTGCTAGATTAATAGATTTGTACAAAGAAATCGAAGAACCACTAACAACACATGTGGAAACTTCTGAAGGTGTATCGGTTGGTGTTGGTCTCGGCGACATACAACTAACAGAATCAGAAGTAACTAATCTATTAAAGATTAAACAACTACTCAATGGAAGTAAGATTGTGCTAGTTAAGGGTGACGTTAGAATAGAGGTAGAGTAATGGAATGTCCAAAATGTGAAGGTGGTGAGATACAAATAGGTACAGGTATGCCCTCGTCTGATGGGGATGAATTGTGGGAGGTGGATACGTGCCCTCACTGCGATGGTACGGGGAAGATAAAAGAGGGTGATTGGTGGAAATGTGAAGTTATACTGCCACCAGATGGCGGATCAGAAATGATGGTATTAGAGTATTGGGCAGGAAAGTTCCGGACACAATGGAAAATGTTTAGACCAATTGCCCGTATGAGAGAGGTAGAGTGATGTCAATAGGTTGCACAAGATGTGAAGGGACCGGTTTCTTGAATTTGTGTCAGGTGCCGGAGAAGACCTTGGAAGCATCCGACAGTTCCAAGTGCCCGAGCGATGTGATTCTGGCCTGGATGCGCGCAAATGAAGACCACGACGTAATGGTATGCGATTGCTGCGGCGATGGTGAAAGCTGGTACAGCATTCCCGGCGAGCATTACAACGATGAGGACCCTGAAGGGCCTGACGGTCCGTATGCGAGCAACGGCGGGCTCTGCCATTGTCACTGAAAGAGGTTGAATAATGGATTGTTTGGAACAAATAGAATGTTATATGTGTGGAAAACCTGAACACATAGCAAAACCTTTCTTTAAGTATTATCAACATTATATGTGTACTGCTTGTATATGTACTGCTTGTATGTTCCAGGATTTACTAGACAGAATAGATAAATTAAAAGACGAAGAGTGTGACCTAAGGAGACATTATGCCATATATTACACAAGAAGACAGAGATAGGATTCAAGAATCAGTGGATTGTTGCCCGTCCCAATTTGGAATTGTCGCTAGATCAGCTGGTGAGTTAAACTATGTACTCACTAGTATTATTGTTGAGTATTTAGAAGAGAACGGTTTAAGTTATGCGACTTGTAATGAAATTATGGGTGTGCTTGATTGTGCGAGGCAAGAATTTTATCGTAGGGTTGTAACACCTTATGAGGATAAGGCCATTAAACGTAATGGAGACGTATACTAATGAGTGACATGAGAGAAGATAGATGTGAGACCTGTACTTTATGGGTAAGCTATCCAGAGATATGTTCTGTTACTGGTAATATCTTCTATCGTCATGCCCATCCAACAGGTTGTTCTACTGAAGAACCTTGGGGATGGTGTCATCTATTTCCAAATAGCATACATAAAAATGGACATGATTTCTGTGGACAATGGAGAATTAAGAAATGAGCGCGAGCAAAGAAGAGATTGCTAGAAAGCTACAGGGGACACAGGAGTTCTGTGATGCAGTTGCTGTTCATCTCAAGACAAATTTCTTTGTTGAAGGCAAGACAATGGAACACTGGAAGAAATACTTTAAGGTAGATATCCCAGATAACATTGCATTTGAGAATATAATTGGCCTATCACAAGAGATATGGATGAAGTATCAAAGAGCTGCATACTTTAGAGACTCTCAGCAGGTACAACTGGCTATCATGGAGCAATCTAAGAGCGATAGATATAATACAACATATAATGATATAAGATCAGACACGCAAGAAAAGACAGGGCGACCACTAGCTGCAGAGTCATGTAAAATTGCAGCCACGTTGGCAGTAAAAGATTTAGATGGTGCTATTAGTAATCAAAAGGTTATTCATAATTTTTGGGTAAAGACTTGTGATACTTTAGTAGAACTTCGTAAACTACTAGAACTAATGGGATATGCATTGTCTGGTGACGCCCGGATTCAAAGAGACATGGTAATTAGAGGAGATGGACAATGACAGTTATTGCTGCATTTGATGATGGAAACACGTATTGGATAGCTTCAGATAGTGTTGGTTCTGCCGGCAATATGCAATATGAGCTTGGTTCTAAGCTGATTAAGAAAGGTGACTATGTTATAGGATTCTCGTGGTCTTATAGAGTTGCGGATATTATCAGAGAGTGCAAATTTCTACCGGAAGCCATCAATGGGATGAAGGACTTAAGACTTCTTAGAGATATCATTAAAGCTTTGATAACCAAAGATGGAGCAGGCGAGGGTGATGGTCAGAGTAATGGTTCTAACGGTTCCATGACTGAACATCCAGTAGACATTGTTATTATCTCTCCGTCTGGTATGTATACTATTGAAACAGACTATCAAATACATAAGGTTATGTCTGGTTATGCGATGACCGGGTCGGGAACAGAAGTAGCAGCTGGTGCACTGTATAGCTGTAAGAAGTTAAATGTACATGGCAAAGATGCTGTTAGACTAGCTGTGACCTCAGCTATGACTCACGTCCCAACATGTGGAGGCAAGTGTCATATTAAATCAGTGGAGAAAAGATAATAAAAATGTTTAATAAAAGTATTATTGCTGGTATGTTTTTTATAGTGGGTGGTGTATTTGGATTTGCAACACTAGACTATACCACAGAAAGCGATGTAATATTTACACCGAAGCCACAGATAGAAATAGAAACAACAGAAAAGGTAGTAAATATCTGGCAGACAAAATACAACAAGTGTATTAAGAGTAAGAGAATTTTAATACCAGTACCTATCTATAAGAATACAGACAGGTGTGAGGATGAACTAGAAGAGACACTAAAGGCACTTGAGGCTATCAAGTCTTGGTGTAATCCATATTGTGGAGTGGAACTAGAAGAATGTCTTCATTCACTACATGGTATTAACAATTATACTTTTGATTTAGGAATTCTATAACGGAGGTTGTTTCAAAATGAAAACTCGTAAGGTTGATGTGCGCATTACAGAACCTGATGGCACAGTTGTATTTGACAAGGACCATGTAGAAGTACCAGAACAATGGTCTGATAGAGCTGCAACTATTGCTGCATCCAAATACTTTGCACATGAAGAGTACAGTGTGCTTACAGTATGTGGACGTATAGCTAGACAACTTATGATGTGGGGACTAGAACAAGAATATTTTGACACTGAAGAAGAAGCTAATGAGTTCATGAACTCTGTAGAAGATATTCTGCTTAACCAAAGAGCTGCATTTAATAGTCCAGTTTGGTTTAATGTGGGTGTGGCGGAAAATTCTAATCAAGTTGCAGCTTGCTTTATCTATGGTGTTGAAGACAACATGGAAGACATCCTTGAACATGTTAAACGAGAAGGTCTAACGTTTAAGAATGGCTCTGGAGCAGGTGTTAACGTAAGCAAACTAAGAGCCAAGGGAGAGATGCTAAGCAATCGTGGAGTAGCTAGTGGGCCAATTAGCTTTATGAAAATCTGGGATCAGACAGCTGGTTCTATTAAAAGTGGAGGAAAAACAAGAAGATCGGCTAAGATGGTTGTCATGAATATAGACCATCCAGATGTAGAAGAGTTTATTGATTGTAAACTGCTCGAAGAGAAGAAGGCTCTAATACTTGTGCAGAATGGGATTGACCCACAAGAAGCATATGACACAGTAGCCTTTCAAAATGCGAATCACTCAATCATGGTAACAGATCAATTTATGAATGCAGTTTATGATGATTTAGATTGGAACCTTTATAACCGTGGCGACGGAGAAATCAATAGGACAATCAAAGCCAAAGAATTATTTAATAAGATGGCTAGAGTTGCTTATGCTACTGGAGACCCAGGTATCCAATTTCGTGACCGCATTAACATAGACAACCCGGTACCGTCTTTGGGAGATATTGATGCGCCCAATCCATGTACGGAGCATGTGGCTATTAACAACTCAGCTTGCAATCTAGCATCAATGAATCTAGTGGCATACCTAGATAAAGATGGTAACTTTGATGATGAGCAATTTAAAAGAGATGTTTATACAATGATTACTGCTCAAGATATTATGATAAATCCTGCAGATTATCCAACTGAAGAGACCAGAAAAATAGCTGTAGAGACACGTCCATTAGGATTAGGCTTTACTAATCTTGGTGCACTATTAATTATACAAGGCATACCTTATGATAGTGATGACGCAAGAAGTGTGGCTGGTTATATAACAAACATGATGACAACTGCAGCATATAATATGAGCAGTGAATTAGCTAAGAAGGTTGGAATATACAAGCATTACGAAGATAATAAATCAACAAACATTAGTTTAGTAAGTCAGCTAACAAGGAACCAAACAACAATAGCTAAAGTAACAGCACATGGACTAAGAAACTCACAGGTAACATTGTTGGCACCCGCAGGAACCATTAGCTTTCTTATGGATTGCGATACAACTGGCATCGAACCACTGTTTGCACTTAAAGTCACTAAACAATTAGCTGGCGGTGGAACAATAGACATATTACCAAAGTGTTTATTAGAAGAACGAGATGTGTCTGTACTTAAGACTGCCAATGAAATACATCCCAGAAATCATATTTTAATGATGGCAGCATGTCAACAACACCTTAATGGTGCAATCTCCAAGACCGTCAACATGCCACATAATTGTACCGTGGAAGACATCGAAAATATTTATATGCTGGCGTGGCAACATAAACTAAAATCAATAGCAGTCTACAGAGATGGCTCTAAGATGCTACAGCCTCTGACAGCAATAAAAGACGAAGAAAAGATTGAAGAAGTCGAGGAAATAGAAGAAGTAACAGATGCAGATGAGGATAAATGGACTGCCTTTAGAAGAAAACTACCAGAGACACGCAGGTCACTAACACATAAGTTTAATATCGCAGGTCTAAAAGGATACCTTACCTGTGGTACATATAACTCTGGAGACCTTGGAGAGATATTTATTCGTACTCCGAAGCAAGGCACAACAGTTGATGGTTTGATGGATGGTTTAGCTACGGCAGTTTCACTGGGGTTACAGTATGGTGTACCACTAGAAACATTTACTAATAAGTTTATAGGTTCTAAGTTTGAACCCGCCGGGATAACAACAAACGAAGACATTAGACTTACACAGTCTGTACTGGACTATATATTTAGATGGTTAAAATTAAACTTTATGGATGAATATGATGATGATGATCAGCTTATTAGTGATACACCCCAACTACTTGGCAGTACAGTGAGAACAAAAATTTCTTTCGATGGACCTCCGTGTCCAAAATGTCAAACAATTACAGAACGTAATGCTAGTTGTTATGTGTGTCCGCAATGCGGAGAAACCACAGGTTGTAGTTGACTTTTGCACTTAATCCTGACTATCTTTATATTGAGGTGACAGTATGAATAACAAACATCGATTTAATGCTTTGGCTTCTAAGATACAGAAACGTTATCCCAAGGTTAAGATTAGATATAAAGATGGACACTGGTTCTGGAAAAGACTACCTGGTTCACTTAGTACAAACGGTACTGCATTAGGTAATACCATCTGGCTAAATAAGAAAACATCATATAACCTTAGAAGACTAGCACACGAATATCAGCATATTGTAGATATGAAAAGTATGGGTCTTGTGGGATTCATGTCAATGTATTTACATCCACAGTTATTATCTGTGTTCTGGTTTATAACAGCTATCATGGCGATATTCTTTGGGCTCAAATTATTTACAATAATATTAGCAGGTGTAGGGCTCTTGCTATTATTACCTTGGCCATCAAGGTCGAGGGCTTATCTAGAGATGAATGGCTATCTTATGTCTATGTATGTGGCATCCAGACAAAACAAAGATATGTTGTCATATGGTGATTTTGTTGTTGACACTATGCGCAGCTGGTTATATTATAAAATGGTCTGGACAAAAGTACGTTCCCGTAATTTAGTACAGGATGCATTTGATGTTCTAGAAGACGAAGAGGCCATTATTAACACTAGTGTAGCGTTTAGAGATGTGAATGAAATCTTTACAAAACAGACCATCGTATGAAGAAGTTGACGAAGCAGATAGATACGCCCAATTAAGTAGCAGATCAGATATTCTAAGTAAGAGCTTTACCACTGATGTGTGGATGAAAGTTATTACTAGAGCTATAGATGATGTAGCTCTGTATGAGTTTATGCGCCAAGAAGGAAAGAAACTTAAAGAAGAAGAGTTGGAATTTGAAGCATCAGCTAAGTCATTCTTGTTTAATGAGAATGAAAAGATATTATTTGATGACTATCTAGTAGATGTCACTTGCCAAAAATGCAGGCAGGTATGGAAAGAAACCATGAGTGTCATCGCTGGGTCAAATATATCTTGTCCTAAATGTAGGCGTAAGATAAGCTGGAAACATGCGAAATACAAAGTAACCAAAGACCAGATTATAAAAGACATATCGTTAAAAGAACTAATATCTTTGTGGGGAGTAGAAGATATCAAAGGATTTCGTGAAGGTTGTAAGCGTAGAATACAAGAAATCATAGACAAGAAAACTATTACACAGAAAAAGACAGAGTGTAATTTAATATTAGAAACGATAAACAAGAACTTAAAAGATATTGAACTTAACCTATCGAACAAGTTAAATAAGAATGAAATCGTTAAAGCCAAAGCAGAAAGATTACAATCTACTGTTGATGATCTTAAGTGTATTAAACAAATCACTAGCAAAATGCTAATCGAATAATCTAACAATTCCAAACAATTAGAGGTAGAACATGAGCCCAGAAATGACGAACGCTCTTGAGATAGTTCTCAAGACTGTAGCAAAGAAGTATGGCAAAGGTTTAGTAATGAAGCTAACCGATGAGCCTGTGGTAGATCTAGACAATGTAGTTCCAAGTGGTTCGCTTGCTCTAGATAGTGCATTGGGTATTGGCGGGTACCGTAAAGGTAGAATCGTAGAGATTTTTGGCCCAGAATCCAGCGGGAAGACAACTTTATGCTTACACGGTATTGCCAATGCACAAAAACAAGGTAAGATATGTGCATTTATAGATGCAGAGCATGCCCTAGACCCAATATATGCAAGTGGACTAGGTGTTGACCTCGAGAAACTACTGGTCTCGCAACCAGACTATGGTGAGCAAGCATTGGATCTGGTAGACATTCTAGCTAAATCTGGAGAAGTTAACCTAATTGTAATTGATTCTGTCGCTGCCTTGGTACCAAAGAACGAACTAGAAGGAGACATGGGGCAGTCTCATGTTGGACTACAAGCTAGAATGATGAGCCAAGCAATGCGAAAGCTGGCTGGAACAGTTAATCAAACTGGATGTATCATTATGTTCGTTAACCAAATTCGTATGAAGATTGGAGTTATGTTTGGCTGCTTCCATTATAACGCAAGAGTTCTACTAGCAGACGGAACAACAGAAAAGATTGGTAAAATAGTTAATAATAAGATGAACGTAAAGGTGATGTCCAAAGCAAAAGACGGGCGAATAGAACCAAAACGTATCATCGACTGGCATGATAATGGATTAGCTAACAAATTCTATAACATCATTGTCAATTATCCACATGGTAATGGCAGATCTAGTTTACCTATAGGAGATGACCATAAAATATTTACACCTATTGGAGAAAGACTAGCATCAGAACTAAAGATTGGTGACGAAGTGTTAGTCCGTAGTCAATCTTACCTTTCTAAACAACAAAAAGAGGTCGCCATTGGCACATTCTTAGGAGATGGCAGTCTTAGAGTTAATGACGCACAAAATACAGCAAGTCTAAGACTTGGACACGGACAAGCTCAGTATACATATTTACAATACAAAACCAGATATCTGGGCGATGATTTCATGGGGAATTTTTACAAAACAGGTAACAATGGGTGGGGATGCGATTCACAATTTAGCAATGAGCTAGTATGGCTTGCTAAATATAAATCTGGCAAATCTATAAGATTCGTTGACCAAGATCTTTTAAATAGTATTACATCTAGATCGGTTGCAATTTGGTACTTAGATGACGGAACTTTCTCAGGAAGTTACAAGTATTGGGGTTGGGGAAAGAGCGAAATTTCTGCAAAGAACATGGAACAGTCTTCGAAAGAAGCAGTAGTAGAACGTTTTGTAGAACTTGGATTGCCCCGACCTACAATAACAAGTAAAGGTTTTATGTTTAGTGGAAAAACCAACAGAGATTTTCATAAGATTATCGCACAATATGTTCCTGTTTGTATGACATATAAGATACATCCAAAATTTAGATGGAAATGCACACAAATATTTTCAGATTCAAGACCAAATCCTAACTTTTGTATTACAAATGAGTTAATACCAGCAAAAATTGTTGATATATACGATAAACCTATAAGCAAAAACACACATAAGTTTGACATTACAGTAAAGGATAATCAAAGTTACTTTATAGATAATGTTTTAGTACACAATAGTCCAGAAACTACATCGGGTGGCAATGCTCTTAAGTTCTATGCATCACAACGATTAGACATTAGACGTATCGGTAGTATCAAAGAAGGAGACAGAATCATCGGGAACCGAACTAAGGTTAAGGTTGTAAAGAATAAGTTAGCTCCACCATTTAGGATAGCTGAATTCGATATTAGATTTGGAATCGGTATAGATAAGATTGCAGAACTGCTTGATTTAGCCGTTGAAGATGGAGTCATTAAGAAGGCTGGTGCCTGGTACAGTTACAATGGTGAACGTGTAGGACAAGGTAGACCAAACTCTATTGCACTACTCAAAGAAGATGATAAATTAAGACTAGATATCAAAAGAGAAGTAATGGAACTACGAGGATTAGTATGCGACACACAAGAAGAGACAGAATCACCGGACACATCAGAAACCTCAGAGACTTGATCGACGACGTTCCCTCCTATGAACAATACGATATCGAGTTCATCGTTTTCGAATTAAACCAAGAAGTTGATAAATTAGCAAAGACGTTAGAAGAAATGGATAAAGAAAATGAGTAAGAAAATTGTATTAACAGTAGAAAAATCTACAAACTCTAAAACAGGACCAGTTGCAGTAACGTATGCTCCTATCCAATCGTGCCCAAAGACATGTCCGTTCCTTGACTCTGGGTGCTATGCACAACATGGACACTGTGGTATTCATCTTAGACGGATGAATAAAAACGCTCGAGAAGCTAACATGACCCGCCCAATAGACATTGCTAGAGTAGAGGCCAAGGCTATCTATACCATGAAGGCAGACAGACCACTACGCTTACACATTGTAGGTGACTGCAAGACACCCAGATCAGCACAAATTGTTGCTACTGCATGTAAGGATTACACAAAACGAAGTGGACATAAAGTCTGGACTTACACACATGCCTGGAAAACAATCCCAAGGTCTAAGTGGGGAGACATCTCTGTACTTGCTAGCTGTGAAACAGTTGCAGATGCTAAGTATGCAATGAGTCGTGGCTATGCAGCCTCTATGGTTCGATATAAACCATTTAAAAGACCATTTGTATACAAGGGTGTAAAGATGGTACCTTGTCTAGAGATGACAAAGGGTATCAAGTGTGATGAGTGCAAGTTATGCATGAAAGACGACAAGCTTAGGAAAGACAAAAGGGTAGTCTGTTTCTTCCCTCATGGTAGTGGGCAATCTGCTGCCAAGCGTGCAATATTCAAAGACCGTGATGCTGGTAATGAATAATGGAACCATTAAACTACAGAACAGCGATGGAGACAGTTGTCTTTAATCAATTTCGGATAGCCTTCAAGGCTGGATGCAATAGATGTGTGTTGTCATCTGATAAGTGTAATCCTATTGTATATAGAGGGAGTCCTGAATCAGATATACTTCTGGTTGGTGAAGCGCCCGGCAAGGAAGAGGAAGAACAGAAGCTTCCACTTGTTGGGCCAGCTGGTAAGATGCTAGATAGTATTATGAAGGCACTTGAGATCAGTACTGAAAAAGACATGGTTATCATGAACTCTGTGTTCTGTTCTCCACTCGGCGACACACCCACAGAGTTTCAGATTGGACAGTGTTGGCCGTTTGTTGAGAGAGCAATTCGTCTACTTAAGCCTAAGGTTATTATCGCTTGTGGCGATATTGCACTGTCACAGCTAACACAAGATACTACTGTGCGTATGGGCTCATACGAAGGTAAGTGGAAAGACTTTATCCGTTCCGGCGATAACCCATTAAAGATACCAATGTTTACGATGACGCATCCAGAAGAGATACTACGTAAAGCAGAATGGCCAGACGAACAAAGAGCAATTAAAACTAGAGTATGGAAGTATATGCAGTACTTTAGAGATACCTATAAGGATAAGATCAATGACACAAGTACAACGTCCAGCTGAACCACAACTATATGTATTTAGTAATGATTATGATTGGGTTATCGCAGAATCTAAAGAAGATGCCTGGGCTATATGGTGCAAGTATAGTGGTGAAAGACGTGAAGATTATGACAATGACGATGGATTCTTTTGGTCAAAAGTAGATGATAACGCAAAGCTTCTTATCTCACTAGATGATGATATGAGTAAAGCAGTATGGAAAACAGCTAAGCAATGGGTCCATAGTGTTGGTAGAGGCTTCCTTGCTTCTACGGAGTATTAAAATGAAAATAAGTCATTTGTTTATAGCATTAATTATTTGTTTGGGTATATGTTCAATGATTAAATGGGCATTCTTACTAGCTATACTATGTCTGGCACTACTAGTACTTAAGCTGTCTAGCTGGTGGCACGCCCAAACCAAAACAAATTGTAAGTGTGATTCAAAGAAGAACAACTCATAATATCATTATGAATAGGACCCATAGATATGTCAAATCCTAAAATAGATTCAAATGGAACCAAACGTTGGTATGATTCAAATGGTAAATATCACAGAGATAATGACCTTCCAGCTTGTGAATATTACGATGGTACTAAATGTTGGTATAAAAATGATAAACGTCATAGAGACAACGATCTACCAGCTATAATATATGCTAATGGTAATAAATTCTGGTATCAAAATGGTAAACGTCATAGAGATAATGATCTACCAGCTTGTGAATATGCTCATGGAGACAAGCTCTGGTATAAAAATGGTAAACGTCACAGAGATAATGACCTACCAGCTATTGAATATGTTAGTGGTACTAAAGAATGGTATCAAAATGATAAACGTCACAGAGAGAATGACCTACCAGCTGTTGAATATGCTGATGGTTCTAAAGAATGGTTCCAAAATGGTAAGCTTCACAGAGACAACGATTTACCAGCTTGTGAATGGTCTGATGGTACTAAAGAATATTGGATTAATGGTAAAGAAGTAGAAACACCAATTAATGTAGCGATTACGAAGACTTGCAGCAATACACATACAGACAAATGTGAGTATTGTGGTTCACCAGCTGTAATTGGTCTGACAATTAATTGTAGCAATGAAAATTGCTACCTGTTTAAAAGGTAAAAGGGAAGAAATGACAGAAAAGATTATGGTCTTTAGCCGTATTTATATGGTAGGTTTTAAGAATTTATCAGAAATATCCACTTCATATAGAGACATACAACACTTAAAATACGTATGTGGAACAAACTCTTCCTTTAGAAATAGAGATAAGATGGAAGTTGATGAATCTTATAAACAAATTATTCCATATATAGTTATCCGCCGAGGGAAGAAAATTCTGTCATACATGCGCTCTAAGACTTCTGGAGAAGGCCGCTTGCATAACAAGTGGTCTATTGGAGTCGGCGGACACATCAACCCTATTGAC
>Ga0255051_10000660_pt1 | contig 12559 bp, 11 predicted proteins | sample JV7_2_9_MG_FD_181719 | JGI IMG/M metagenome (GOLD analysis project Ga0255051, IMG submission 181719) | Seawater microbial communities from Jervis Inlet, British Columbia, Canada - JV7_2_9 | ecosystem: Environmental > Aquatic > Marine > Inlet | place: Canada: British Columbia | collected 2016-10-06
ACCCGATTTAACCCAGGCTTTGTCCAGAGTTAACAGTTGATGCAAGGCATCAAAAAACAGATCTTCAGGAAACTCCGGAATCGCCATACGATGGGATGATCTATTGATACGACTAAAATTTTCATCCGGGCGAAATAAAAATATATCCCCCGCATCATCTTTATAAGCTTTCATTCCTTCAAATACGGCTTGTCCATAGTGGAATACTTTCGCCGAAGGATAGATACTCAAAGGGCCATATGGTTTAATAGTTGGATTTTGCCATTCACCATTTTTATGGTCGCATTCAAACATGTGGTCGGTAAATGTATTTCCAAAAACAAGAGAATCGAAATCTACTTGGTCAATTTTGGAATCGAGATTTTTATGTACGGTAATGGCAAGATCTTTTATTAGATTCATAGGCAGAATTTAGTCCTGCAAATTAGGTAAAAATTATACTATAAAAAATGTAAATTTTTCATAAAATTGCAGTATATTATATGTTTATCTAAAAATCAACGAAATAATGAAATTTATTGCCCTTTTATTTACCCTTAGTCTATTGCTTTTGAGTTGTAATGAATCAAAAGAAAAACAGGATAGTACAACCGATATAGTTGAGGAAACTCAAGAAATCGCCGCGAATTACAAAAGTTTTGGTGAAAAAATATCCGATGAAAATATCACCTCCACGAATCAAATGATAGCAAAATACAAAGTCATGAAAGAAGGAGATACGACCAATATAAAATTTAAGGCAAAGGTGAATAGTGTTTGTCAAAATAAGGGTTGCTGGATGCGTCTCGACATGGGTGAAATGGAGTCTCTCGTAAAATTCAAGGATTATGGATTTTTTATGCCTAAAGACATCGCAGGTAAAGATGTTATCGTGCAAGGTAAGGCATTTGTAGAGCAAACAAGCATTGAAGATTTGAAGCATATGGCCGAAGATGCCGGAAAGTCCCAAAAGGAAATTGATGCTATTACAGACACCGAAATTTCTTATTCTTTTATTTCTGAAGGCGTATTGCTGGTAGAAAACCAATAAGGATGAAACGTGAATTCCTCACCACCAAAGATGGATCGGTGACCATTCACTTACCCGATTGGAACGAACAATACCACTCTATACATGGTGCTATTAATGAAGCAAAGCACGTTTTTATAGAAAGTGGGTTTCGGTATTTTATTTCTTCGGAAGAAGAACAGTTAGATAATATCACCATTCTCGAAATAGGTTTCGGTACCGGGTTAAATGCTTTTTTAACCTTTTTGAATGCTGAAAAGCACGGAGTTAAAATTCATTACACCGGTGTAGATGCCTTTCCCGTGATCGCTTCGGAATTTACACAGCTTAATTACCCGGAACTATTGGCTGCTTCTTCCGAAGTATTTAAAAAACTACATCTAACGCCTTGGGGAGCACCGGAGATCATTTCCAAATATTTTACACTCACAAAGCGAAAACAATTTTTTTCCGATATTAAAGCTAAAGAGAAGTATCATCTTATTTATTTCGATGCTTTTGGCGCAAGAGTTCAGCCCGAACTCTGGACTGAATCCATTTTTAAGGCCATGTATGAGGCATTAAAGTTCAACGGAGTTTTGGTTACTTATTCCGCTAAAGGAAGCGTGCGAAGAGCCATGCAAACCGTTGGATTTACCGTAGAGCGCCTTTCCGGTCCGCCGGGCAAGCGTCACATGTTGCGGGCAGTAAAGGAGTAATTTCGTTTAATTGTTTAATTGTTAATTCCAACTTTCAGCTTCGGACTTCCGTCTTTATTCTTTTCTCCGTACCAACTGCTCATTACTCATTAATCATTACCCACAACCTTAATATTGAGTTAATCTGTATTGCCGAAGATCGTTGAAGTATTAATTTCGTACAAAATTGCAGTTCAATGAAGATCTTAATTGCGGGTGCGACAGGGTTAATCGGTAAAGAATTAGTTCGTCAATGCCACGAAACGAAGATCTCTGTTCATTATTTAACTACGAGCAAAGATAAAATTCTGCAGCAAGAGCACTACCGTGGGTTTTATTGGAACCCTGAACAAAATGAAATTGATAGAGCCGCTTTTGATGGGATTACAGCCATAGTAAATTTGGCAGGGGCAACAGTAGCCAAGCGCTGGACCCCTACTTACAAAAAGACAATTTTGGAAAGCCGAATTAAAGCGGCTCAGATCTTATATGGATCCTTACAAAAAATGGAACACGAGGTCACTCAATACATTTCGGCCAGTGGAATTAGTATTTACCCCAGCTCTACACAGCATCTATACACCGAAAAGGACTCGCAACTAAGCGATACGTTTCTCGGGAAAGTAACAATGCAGTGGGAAGCCGATGCAGATCAATTTGAAGCATTGAATATTAAGGTGGTCAAGGTTCGTACAGGAATTGTTTTGAGTGGTGATGAGGGAGCCCTTCCCAAAATAGTAAGGCCCATTAAAATGGGATTAGGGGCCTTTTTGGGGAGTGGAGAACAATGGCAATCATGGATCCATATCAAAGATATAGCCGGGATCTACCTATTGCTGTTGACAAATCACAGCTCGGGGATATTCAATGGTGTGGGTCCAAGCCCTGTGAGCCATAAAAAGATGACACAAGTTATTGCCGCTCACCTTCATAAAAGATTGTGGTTGCCAAAAATCCCCGGGTTTATGATAAAATTATTGCTTGGAGAAATGGGTACGCTAGTGCTGGAAAGTCAGTTGGTAGGCGCCCAAAAGATCATAGAAGAGGATTATCAGTTTCGTTATGTGAACTTGGAAAAAGCCATAGAGGATCTGTTGTAAAAAAAGATCAATTTTCGACTCCTTTTAATCTAACAATATTCAATTTACGAGATCTTATTAATTGGGAATCGTCTCTATGAGCAAAAGCAACATGAGTATGTTAATGATTTAATTGAAAATATAGTAGTGACATTTTGACATTTTACAAGAAATGGCAGTACTTTTGCTCCCTTCAGTAAAAAATAAAAAATAGACTCATCAATGAGCAAAAAAAATAAGAACCAAGAAACCGTACCTGCAGAGGAAGTAATTACGCAAGAAAAGAAAGCTTCAAAAAAGGGTGGTAAAAAGGAGAAAAAGGATCCTCTGGTTGAATTACAGCTTGAACTGGGTACCGAAAAAGAAAGGTACTTACGCCTCTTTGCGGAATTTGAAAACTACAAACGTCGCACTGGAAAAGAGCGAGTTGAGTTTTTTAAAACGGCTAACGAGGACGTGATGTTGTCCTTACTTCCCGTATTGGATGATTTTGATCGTGCTCTAAATGAAATTGATAAATCCGATGATACTAATCTAAAAGGTATCCAACTTATAAGTAGTAAGCTTAATGAAACTTTGAAACAAAAGGGTTTGGAAGCCATAGAGACTATACCGGGGGATGTGTTTAATGCAGACATCCATGAGGCTATTACACAGATACCGGCTCCCAGTAAGAAATTGAAAGGAAAGATCATCGATGTTATTGAAAAGGGATACACCCTCGGTGAAAAAATAATTCGCTACCCAAAGGTGGTGATAGGACAATAGTATGAAGGAAGATTTTTATGACATTCTAGGTATTTCTAAAAATGCGACCGCTGCCGAAATAAAAAAAGCGTATCGTAAAAAGGCGATTGAATTTCACCCCGATAAAAACCCTGGTGATGCAAAAGCTGAGGCAATGTTTAAAAAGGCGGCCGAAGCCTATGAAGTTTTGAGTGACCCTGACAAGAAATCACGTTATGATCAATTTGGTCACCAGGCCTTTGAAAGTGGTGGCTTTGGTGGTGGCGGAATGAATATGGAAGATATCTTTAGTCAGTTTGGAGACATCTTTGGTGGTGCGTTTGGAGGTGGCGGATTTAGTGGTTTTGGCGGTTTTGGTGGAGGGCAACGTAGGGTGAAAGGAAGTAACTTACGAATTCGTGTAAAACTAAACCTCGAGGAAATAGCCAATGGCGTTGAAAAAAAGATCAAGGTAAAACGAAAGAAAGTAGCCAGCGGAACTACCTATAAAACTTGTAGCACCTGTAATGGGCATGGACAGGTGACCAAAATTCAAAATACCATTTTAGGCCGTATGCAAACTGCGGCAACTTGTAGCAGCTGTAAAGGCTCCGGTCAAGTTATTGATAAAGCCCCTGCTGAGGCAGATATGTATGGGATGATCTCAAGTGAAGAAACCGTTTCTATAAAGATACCTGCCGGTGTCGTAGATGGCATGCAATTAAAGGTTTCGGGGAAAGGCAATGAAGCGCCGGGAAACGGAATTACGGGCGACCTTCTCGTTGCCATTGAAGAGCTCCCACACCCTTATTTGCAACGTGATGGAGATAATTTGCATTATGACTTGTACGTGAGTATTTCTGAAGCCGTTTTAGGGTCTTCCAAAGAGATCGAAACAGTAACAGGAAATGTACGGATAAAGATAGAAGCCGGTGCTCAAAGTGGAAAGATACTTCGTTTAAGAAACAAAGGTATTCCAAGTATAAACGGCTATGGAACAGGAGATTTACTGGTTCATGTGAATGTCTGGACACCCAGATCACTGACTAAAGAACAGAAGGAATTCTTCGAACGAATGAAGGATGACGAACACTTCGAACCCAGACCGGAAAAGGAGGATAAATCGTTTTTTGAAAAAGTAAAAGATATGTTTTCTTAATAAAGCAACTTTTAATTTATTTTACTTATATTTGAAAGTCGCTAATCTTAAAAGCGATAATTTTTCTTTTTCATAGCAATTTTTTTCCCACCCTTTGAGTAATCTGAGGGTGGGTTTTGTTCTTTAGGCTTCTTTTATAAATGAAATATGTGCTTCGTATTTTTAGTCTGCGGATTTCATATTCTCACAGATAAGGATGTAACAATTGAACAAACTCAAACACAAACAATTATATCAATAATAAGACTTCGATACTTAGTAAGGATTAAATATATTTACAGCTTACTTTTAATTTATGGACAACCTGCTTGTTGCAAATAACATTTCAAAATCCTTTGGTGATTTTCTTGCGTTGAATGACGTAACAATAGAAGTGCCTAAAGGAAGTATATTTGGTTTACTTGGACCCAATGGCGCCGGGAAAACCACCTTAATTAGGATCATAAATCAAATTACTATGCCGGATACGGGTAAGGTATTTTTGGATGGTGAAGCCTTGCAACCACATCACATTCAAAATATTGGGTACTTGCCGGAAGAAAGAGGTTTATACAAATCCATGAAAGTTGGAGAACAGGTGATGTATTTGGCGCAGTTAAAGGGACTTTCTAAAACTGAAGCTAAAATGCGGCTGAAGAATTGGTTTGAGCGTCTTGAAATTGGCGATTGGTGGAACAAAAAGATTCAGGAATTGTCCAAAGGAATGGCACAGAAGATCCAGTTTGTGGTAACTGTAATTCATGAACCAAAGTTGCTTATTTTTGACGAACCTTTTAGTGGCTTTGATCCCATCAACGCAAACCTTATCAAAGATGAAATATTGAAGTTAAGGGATGATGGCGCAACAGTTATTTTTTCCACTCACCGCATGGATTCCGTCGAGGAAATATGTGATCATATTGCACTTCTCCATGAGGCTGACAAAATTCTAGACGGCAAGTTGATCGATATTAAAAAGCAATATAGATCCAATACCTATGAAATTGGGTTGATAACAGCTAATAAAGAAGCGGTTTCAAATGCATTGAAAGAAAGATTTGAGCTTAGTTCTGCCGATTTTAAGACCATTAATGATGAACTTCAGTATAAAGTAAAGATCCCAAATGGAGGTTCGTCGAACGAATTGGCGAACTACCTAAGTAATTTAGGTCAGATCACGCATTTTGTGGAGGTAATACCTACTGCCAATGATATTTTTATTAAAACCGTTCAAAACAACTAAAATTCCGGAGAAATGAACCATCTTTCCCTCATTATCAAGCGCGAATATCTTACTAAGGTTCGGAATAGGTCTTTTATTATTATGACATTTTTAAGCCCGTTGATCATGGTAGGGCTCATTAGTTTGGTGGCCTATCTATCGCAGTTGAATAACGATACGGTGCATACTATTTCGGTCCTGGATGAAAGCGGATTATTTTTGAATCAATTTGAAGATGATAACAATTTAAAGTTTCAAATGCTTACCGATGTATCTCTGGAAGTTGCCAAAAAAAGAGCCGAAGAGGGGGAGAATTATGGTTTATTATTTATTCCGAAAATAGACAGTATCGAAGAACTTTCGAAATCTATCACTTTTTATTCAGAAGACTCTCCTTCGCTCACCATCATGAGTGATATTGAGCGTAAAATTGAAACTAAGGCGAATTCTTTGAAGTTAAAAGAAGCGGGTTTCGATTCCGAGGAAATTAAGAATTTAAGATTGGATATTGATACACATTTGGAAACTTTTAGAGGAGAGGAAACATCAAAACTAGGTTCGGTATTGAAACTTGTTTTTGGTGGGTTTGCAGGATATATGCTGTTTATGTTTATCATTATTTATGGTAATATGATCATGCGTAGCGTGATTGAAGAAAAAACCAGTCGTATTATTGAAGTGATCATCTCTTCGGTAAAACCTATGAAACTCTTGTTGGGCAAGATCATCGGGACTTCGTTGGCCGGTGTTACACAATTCTTCGCATGGATGATCTTATTGAGCGTGCTTAGTTTTGTGGTCTTCCTGATCTTTGGAATCGATCCCTCTGCAATGCAAGCTGAACAAATGAATACAGCGGTAGAGGCCTCTGGAAATAATATGGATAGTTTGGTGGCCGAAGTTTGGACGGAATTCTGGAAATTACCTATCTACAATCTTATCATTATGTTCCTTCTTTTCTTTATTGGAGGATATCTTTTATATGCCTCGCTATATGCTGCAATTGGTGCGGCTGTTGATAGTGAGACCGATACACAACAGTTTTTGTTGCCAATATTGTTACCGTTGATATTGGCTGTTTATGTAGGTTTCTTCACTGTTATTGAAGACCCGCATGGGACTGTATCTCAGATATTTTCTTTTATCCCTTTTACGTCGCCGGTGGTGATGTTAATGCGCATTCCATTTGGTGTACCCATAGAGCAACAAATTCTTTCCGTAGTCATATTATTTGCTACCTTTATAGGGACAGTTTGGTTTGCCGCAAAGGTCTATCGCGTTGGCATCTTGATGTACGGAAAGAAACCGAGCTACAAGGAAATTATCAAATGGCTTAAATATTAATAGTGCAGGAAGGCGTTTCAGAAAAAATCACCGAAGTTATAACAGAGGACATTTGGGGAACCATTAAGGACATTCTCAACTGGGGCATTCATATTGGTCAGGGTGAGAATAAGGTCCATATTACCGTTGGATTATTACTAATGGTTGTTCTTGCCTTCTTTGTGACCAGTTTTTTACTTAAATGGGTGCGTAAGATCTATACACGCAAATTGGATGAGACTGATACCCGCAAGTTTATAAGCTTTTTCAAGTTTATAAAATATATAGTTTACATTATTGTTGTCTTTTCAGTATTGAGCTTCGCAGGAGTTAATATCACTCCTTTATTAGCGGCATCTGCAGCCCTGTTATTAGGTGTGGGTTTGGCTCTTCAGCAGATATTTCAAGACGTTATTGGCGGAATTTTGATCATGGTCGATAAATCGCTCTTGGTAGGTGATATAATTGAAGTAGATGGCGAAGTAGGTCGAGTGATCGATATTAAAATACGCACAACCAGGGCGATCAAGCGGGATGATAAAATTCTCATTATCCCTAACCACAAGTTTATAAATGAATCCTTCTTAAACTTCACTCAAAATCACAAGACTACACGTGAATTTGTTTCCGTTGGTGTCGCATATGGCAGTGATACTCCAAAAGTAAAAGAATTGCTTTTGGAGAGCGTCTCCGATGACAGTCGAATATTGAAAAAACCAAAACCATTTGTTTCGTTCATGGATTTTGGAGATTCAGCTTTAATTTTTAGGATCAATTTCTTCATTTCAGATAGTTTTATCGATCCTTATATCAAAAGCGAGATCCGCTTTAAAATTGACGCGCTTTTCCGCGAAAACAACATTACTATACCATTCCCACAACGGGATGTTCACATTATTCAGGGGAACTCATTTCAGAGAGACAAGAAAGAAGAATAATTTTATTGCTTTAATACAATTATTGTGACTATACCGTTTATAATGGGATTAGAAGTGATTCAAATAGGAAGAAGCTGTTCAAAATAAACGACGAGAACACTGTTTATATTAGAACCGGAATAAAATTTAAAATTTAGAAATGTCAAAAATATTAATTATAGAAGATGAAGCAGCCATTCGCAGGGTTCTAGTTAAGATCTTATCGGAAGAAAGTGATACCTACAAGGTTACTGAAGCAGAAGATGGGTTAGCAGGGATCGACCTTATAAAAAAGGAAGATTACGATCTCGTACTTTGCGATATCAAGATGCCCAAAATGGATGGAGTTGAAGTGCTGGAAGCTGTTAAAAAAATCAAACCCGAAGTACCCATCGTAATGATATCGGGACATGGAGATTTGGATACGGCGGTCAATACCATGCGATTGGGTGCCTTCGATTATATTTCGAAACCACCCGATTTAAATAGACTGTTGAATACCGTTCGTATTGCTTTGGACCGAAAAGAGTTAGTGGTTGAAAACACCCGTTTGAAGAAGAAAGTGGGGAAAAAGTATGAAATGATAGGTGATTCTGCCGCCATCATGCAAATAAAAGATATGATCGAAAAGGTGGCCCCTACGGAAGCCAGGGTGCTAATCACAGGTCCCAATGGTACCGGAAAGGAGCTGGTAGCTCACTGGCTGCATCAAAAAAGCGAACGTTCAAAAGGGCCTATGATCGAAGTTAATTGTGCAGCCATCCCCAGCGAATTGATAGAAAGTGAACTCTTTGGTCATGTTAAAGGAGCTTTCACATCCGCCAATAAGGATCGAGCCGGCAAATTTGAAGCTGCCAATGGAGGTACCATATTTTTGGATGAGGTAGGAGATATGAGCCTTTCAGCTCAGGCTAAAGTGCTTAGGGCACTTCAGGAAAACAAGGTGCAACGCGTGGGTAACGATAAAGACATTAAGGTAGACGTCCGTGTGGTAACGGCAACTAACAAAAACTTGAAGAAGGAAATATCCGAAGGAAGATTTCGCGAAGATCTGTATCACCGTTTGGCAGTAATTATAATAGATGTTCCTTCTTTGAATGACCGAAGAGATGATATTCCAATACTCATAGATTATTTCGCCAAAAAGATAGCGGACGAGCACGGAACGGCACAAAAACAATTTGCAGCTAAGGCAATCAAGCTATTGCAGGACTATGATTGGACAGGAAATATTCGTGAATTGCGCAACGTCGTAGAAAGATTGATTATCCTCGGAGATAATAAAGTAAGTGAGAGTGATGTAAAACTATTCGCAACTAAATAACAAATGCTGCCGAACAGGCAACTTTTGTTATGTTATTTCTTCCAATCACAATCATCCAGGGCATTGAGCAGGTTGTTTATCATTTCCCTTGCCTTGGATGCATAGAAAATTTTCGTTGCCTGCAGTGATTCCGATTCCAGATCTAAGAAGGTACGTTCAAAAGGATCTTCTGTGAGCGATACTGTTTCTTCACAACCTATTGTTTTCTTAAAACTAAGGATAGCGGATTCAAGTTGTTGTAGCGAAACTTCAGCATCGGCTTTGATCATTTTTTGCTCCCTAAGCATGGTCTCCTTCTGTATTTTAAGTTCCTCTTTTAACTTTTTCTGTCGCTTCATCTGTTCGTCCAGCTTTTTTTGCCGCTCCATCAATCTCTTTTGCTGCTCGACTAACAGTTGCTCTTGCTCAATGAGATTATCCACATTTTCTATGAGGATAAATTCCGGGTTTTCTACACTGCAGATATCCAAAGCGATTATGATGGAATGTGCATTCTTCTTTGCTCTGTTTACAAATAATCGTGTGGTCTCAAACTTTTCTTTTTCCAGAGCCTTGTTCAAATTTTCCAAGGCTTCATAACTTGCGTTATTGGCCTCGATACATCCGCATTTTTCAGTGGAAATCAGAACTTTTTCGATGGCAATCTTAGATCGCTTGGCAAATTCTTTCAAATGTTCAATATTATTCGCTTCCATGGCCGATTCGGCATGCTGAAACCCATAAGTGGCATCCTGATAGGCGAGATGACATTCGGCAGAATTGTTAGGGACGAATGATAGAAAGAAGCTTATAAAAATAGTAATTGTATACATCATATATTCTGTACTGATTAATTTGTAGGAAAAATCCTAATAATTCTCACAAAAACCAAATATTTTCTACATAAAAACGAAAAAAATCGCTCTTTTTAACAAAATGGGCATTTAAAAACCAACCGATTGCAAAATAAACTGTGCTATGGAACTTTTTTGGATAATAGCTGAGTAAAATTTATTCGAAGAATCTTTTCTATCTTTAGCCACATTATTAATGAATTGATGCATGAATCCTATAAACTTTTCGGAATATAAAATTGCAGATAAATTATATATTTCCACAACCAAAACGTTTGAAGATTTTGCTGCCACCAAGAATGTACTTGAAGATAAACTTGAGGCTACGAGGGAAAAACTTGGGAAATTACAGGACACCCTCTATGCCCATGGAAAATATTCAGTATTGGTATGTTTACAGGGTATGGATACTTCAGGAAAGGACAGTTTGATTCGAGAGGTGTTCAAAGATTTCAATGCCCAGGGTGTGATCGTACATAGTTTTAAAGTACCGACAGAATTGGAGCGTAAACACGATTATTTATGGCGACATTATATCGCCTTGCCTACACGTGGAAAATTTGGTATTTTCAATAGAACGCATTATGAAAATGTTCTTGTTACCCGGGTTCACCCTGAATATATTTTGGACGAATATCTACCTGATGTGAACGAATTGGAGGAGATCAATGATGAGTTTTGGGACAAACGTTTCGAACAAATAATCAATTTTGAAAAGACCATCGCTCAAAATGGTACGATTATTTTTAAGTTCTTCCTGAATATTTCCAGGGATGAACAAAAATATCGTTTGATCCGACGATTGAATAAGAAAGAAAAGAACTGGAAGTTCTCTCCCGCCGATCTAAAAGAACGTAAACTTTGGGACCGGTATATGCAATGCTACGAAGATGCCATCAACCGTACTTCAACACCGTTTGCCCCCTGGTATAATATCCCGGCAGATAGTAAACCCGCGGCACGTTTATTGGTAGCTTCCATTTTACTTAATGAATTAAAAAAATACAAGGACATAAAAGAACCTGAACTCGATCCAGAAATAAAAGCACATATCGCCGATTTCAAGGAACAACTCGAACAAGAGTAAAGTCCGAAATTATCCATGTCACTAAATCGATTCTCGGATGTGGGATGTTTGAAAATTGATACAAAAAAAATAAATTGATGAAAAAAATATTAATTCTCCTCTTCCTGACTATTTCAATCATTTCTGAAGGTTTTTCACAAAATGTAAATCCCGAAGATTCCCTCACCATACGTAATATCTACGATATGGCTTTACTAGACGGGAAAAGCTATGACTGGTTGGATGATCTGTCCAATCAAATTGGTAGTAGGTTATCCGGATCCATCGGAGCTGAAAAAGCTGTGGAATTCACCAAGGAAGAGCTTGAAAAGTTAGGTTTGGACAAGGTATGGTTACAGCCTGTCATGGTTCCAAAATGGACGCGAGGTATTCCGGAATATGCTTTTATCGAAACGGCACCGGGGATCACCAGTATTCAGGATATATGTGCTTTAGGTGGATCTGTGCCTACTCCGGATGGAGGTCTTAAAGCTGAGGTAATCGAGGTACAAGGGATTGAAGACTTAAAAAACTATGGAAAAGAACGAATTAAAGGAAAAATTGTTTTTTATAACAGGCCTATGCAAGCGGATCTGATAAATACTTTTAATGCCTACGGTGGTTGTGTCGATCAACGATACACAGGAGCCATGGAAGCAGCGAAATACGGTGCGGTTGGAGTTGTGATTCGCTCTATGAATTTACGTCGTGATGATCTACCCCATACCGGATCGATGACCTATGGAGATACTCCCGTACACCTGAGAATCCCGGCCTGTGCTATTAGTACAAATGGCGCTACGTATCTGAGCAGTGCGCTAAGTTTAAAACCAGATCTTAAATTCTATTTCAAACAGAATTGCAGAGTTTTCCCCGATGTGAGATCGTACAATGTCATTGGAGAAATTAAAGGCAGCCAATTTCCTAATAAGTATATGATCGTTGGTGGGCATCTTGATTCATGGGACCTGGGAGATGGATCTCACGACGATGGCGCGGGATGCGTTCAATCCATGGAGGTACTACGCTTACTCAAAAAAATAAATTACAAACCAAGACATAGCATTCGGGTGGTCTTATTTATGAATGAGGAAAATGGCCTCCGTGGTGGAAAAGAGTATGCAAAGGAAGCGAAACGCAAACAAGAAGAACATGTCTTTGCTCTTGAGAGTGATGCCGGGGGTTTTACACCGAGAGGATTCTCATTCGATACCAATGAGGCCAATTTTGCTCAGATAAAAAGTT
>Ga0255051_10000662_pt1 | contig 12556 bp, 9 predicted proteins | sample JV7_2_9_MG_FD_181719 | JGI IMG/M metagenome (GOLD analysis project Ga0255051, IMG submission 181719) | Seawater microbial communities from Jervis Inlet, British Columbia, Canada - JV7_2_9 | ecosystem: Environmental > Aquatic > Marine > Inlet | place: Canada: British Columbia | collected 2016-10-06
CGACAAAATCCTGCAGGGTTATGCCGCCAGCATCGGTACCGAAGACACCTTCGTGCGCACCCCTGTTGCCGTGTTCTTCGGCGAATCGGGGAAGACGGTTCCAGACCCTTACTTCGATGGCCAGGGCCCTGACCGTACCGGCTGCACACGTTGCGGTGCCTGCATGGTCGGCTGTCGCGTTGGCGCGAAGAATACGTTGCTGAAAAACTATCTGTGGTTTGCAGAAAAGGCTGGCACCGACGTTCTGCCAAACCTGCAGGTCACCGATATTCAGCCGCTTGGGGCTGGCGACGGTAGCGCGGGTTACGAAGTCCACATGCACTCGCCCGGCTTGTTTCGCGGCAGGAAGAGAAAACTGACAGCGCGGGCGATCGTGGTCTCCGCCGGAGCGCTGGGGACCAATCAGCTGTTGGCTAACTGCAAGAACAGCGGTTCATTGCCCAATATTAGCGACCGGCTTGGCGAACTTGTCAGGACCAACAGTGAGTCGGTTCTCGCCGTCACTTTACCTGACGATTCACTCGATTCATGGCAAAGCGTGGCGATCAGCTCGAGTATTCATACCGACAAAGACACACACATAGAGGTCGTTACCTACGGCAAAAAGGGTGACGTCAACGGCCTCTTGTTTACACTAATCACGGGTGACGGTACGCGCTGGACACGTGTGTTTTCATTGTTGCGAAATGTGGTCCGTCATCCCGTCAAATTTGCCAGGACATTGTGGCCGTTCGGCTGGTCGCAAAAAACCCTGGTATTGCTGGTCATGCAAAGCCTGGACAATGCCATCACATTTCGAGCCAGGAAACGCTGGTTCGGTAGCGGTGTGCGCCTGAGTACGGAGCAGGATGCCGAGAAACCGAATCCCACGTACATCGACGCCGGCAACAAGGCGGCCGAGTGGATCGCGGAAAAACACGGCGGGGTAGCGCAAAGCATGTTGCTCGAGGCGACGGCCAATATTCCGACAACCGCACATATCCTGGGTGGAGCAACAATTGGCAGCGATGCAGAGTGCGGGGTTGTCGACCGAGATCAACGCGTATTTGGTTACAAAAACCTGTTGATCTGCGATGGCTCGGTTGTGCCGGCGAATCCCGGCGTGAATCCGTCGCTGACGATCAGCGCGATGACGGAGCGAGCTATGTCAAAGATTCCAGCGAATGGCGCCTGAACTCAAATCGAAGCCGGTGTGCTTACCATTTACCGTCAAGGTCACCGAGACGCTTGAAAGACTCACCGATCATGACGCCGAGTTCTCGATTTTCTCCGTCATCGAGGTGGATGCCGGGCCGGCCATGTGCGAAGCGGTAATTACAGACGATGGCAACGTCACCGACATTCCAGTCGATTGGAACACCAAAGCGATCGTATATATCGACGAACAGTCGTTTTTCCTCGAATGTCATTTCGCTGAGGTCGCCAAACGTCAGCTTCAGCGGCCGCTGATCGTATGGCAGATGCATGACTTTGGGCCAGGTGTCGAACCACATGCCATCGTCGGCAATGCTGCTGTACAAAACGTTGCGATCAAGCTGCGGAAAGTACTCGAACGCTGACACGTAGTAACGAGTTTTGAGCATTCGGTTGGCGGCCCATTCCGTCTCCAGGCCGCGTTCGCGAGCACGCTGCTCGGCGACGGCAGGGTCTTCGGTCAACATCGACTTTTGCCAGTGGTTGTAAACGCCAATTTCTTCAGTTCCGGCAAAAAACTCACGGTCGGTAAGATCGCGGTGGTAACAAAGCCCCAGCTCTTTCAGCTTCTGGCCGAAGTCAGTTTTAAGTATCGCGTCGGTCGCCTGCATGTTGTCGGAGACGAAGGTCTGGCCCTTGTTTGTCACTGTGCTGCGGGCAAGAAAGCAGAGCATCTTGGTGCTGGTGCCGACGTAAGCCATCTCATGGTGGTAGTGCAGCCAGGCTTGCAGCGGCGCGCCGACTTCATAGACGTTTGGCTCGATGTCGTCGCGAGGATTGGCGCCGCCCTCGTAGCGCATCTCATTTTCCATCACGAGCTTGCCGGCCAGGCGCATTTTCTGCAGATTCGTCAGCCGCGTATGGACGAGATACACCAGTCCGACCTCGTCGAACATTTCGTTCATGCGTTGTGCAAGTTCGCTGCCCGGCGCCAGATCTGCGTCATCCATATCGTAGTCGGCACAGTCGATGCTGAATGACTCAGGCGGCAGCGCTGATTCACGCGTCCACCAGCGGGGTTCAATGATGTCTGATAACGGGGCCATGGATGCGCTCATACAAAATCAGCCTTCACGTGCTTTTCTGCCACATCGCGAAGATCATCCGGGATCGTCACGGCGCGGCGCTCTTTCAAGTCAAACAATACTACGACACCCTCAAGTGTCGCCGCTACATCACCGTTGCTGAGATTGATCATTTCATAAGAAACGGTCATCGATTTGCCGCCGACTTTCGCGAGCTCCGCGCGGACTTCAAGCAAGTCACCTGCGTTCACTTCATCCTGGTAGTTGATCGTATGCCGTACATCGACCCAGCCAAGTTCCCCGGTTTCATTTTTGGCGCCATTCCAGCCGAACAGGTGATACAGGAAATGGTAGGAGGCATCATCGAACATCGCCATGTAAAAGCGCGTGGTCATGTGGCCCATAGTGTCGCATTGCCACGGTTGTGCAACGCCTTTATTGACGGAAATCACGGTGCTTTCAGGCCCAGCGTTGCGCGTGCTTCGACCGGCGTTTGCACACTTGCGCCCATGGCTTCGACGATAGAGCGGGCTCGTTCGACCAGCTGCGCATTCGATGCGAGCACACCTTTTTCAAGGTACAGGTTATCTTCGAGACCGACACGTATGTTTCCGCCAAGCAGCATCGACTGCGCGACCATCGGCATTTCCATTGCGCCGATCGCGAAGCCGGTCCAGTTGCAGTCGTCGGGAAGCTCATTGACCATCGTCTGGAATACACCGGGCGTCGCCGGCGCACCCCACGGGATGCCGAGACAAATCTGAAACAGCGGCGGGCTGTCGATCAGCCCTCGTTCAACCATGTGTCTGGCAAACCAGACCTGACCGACGTCGAATACTTCGAGTTCGGGTTTGACGCCGATTTCCTGCAATCGCTTCGCGCCAAGCTCGAGCATCGACTGCGTCGACACGTAAACATAGTTCTGGCCCATGTAGTTGAAGGATCCGCAGTCCATCGAACAAATTTCGGGCAGCAGCGCCTCGACGTGTTCCATGCGCTCCATCTGACCAACGCAATCGGTGTCATCCGTGAAATTGAGCGGCTCGTCGTCGGGGCCGAGAAACAGGTCGCCGCCCATACCCGTCGTCAGGTTGAGAACAACGTCGGTGTCGCTTTGGCGAATGCGATCGACAACTTCGCGATACAAGCCAACGTCGCGCGAGGGCTTACCGGATTCCGGTTCGCGCACGTGGATGTGTGCAATCGCAGCGCCGGCTTTGGCGGCTTCAATTGCGGCCGTGGCAATTTCGTCCGGCGATTTTGGCAAGTCGGGATGTTTCGCGGCCGTGTCGCCCGAACCCGTGACGGCGCAGGTAATAATAGGGTTGCGATTCACTGCTTGTTTCCTGAACTCAAGCGAATGTAGCTACGACGAGTTGCGCGGCCGTCGAGACCGCGGCACGTTTCATACCGTCAGAATTGTACGGCATCGCTATTTCAGCGTTTCTGGTCACAGCGACCACGCCGGCGTCGCCGCCAAGACGTTTTACTTCGTCGAGCATTTCCCCAATCGCATCGTGTAAGGCGATGCCCGACCGATAGCGGAACGCAATCGCGGCGGCACCGCCTGCCCTGATAATGTGCTCGCCCGTGCCCGTGCAGGAGATGGCGATATTGTCGTCGGCCCAGGTACCGGGGCCTATAAGAGGTGTGTCTCCGATGCGGCCATGGAGCTTGCCGAAAGTGCCACCCGTGGAGGTCGCCGCCGCCAGGCCGCCGCTGGTGTCGAGAGCCACGGCGCCGACCGTGCCATGCGCGATGTCCTGAATGTCGTCGCTGGTGACGCCGACGGGCAGCGTGTAATAGTCCGTCGGATCAGGTACTTCGGCAAAGCCGTTCGCGCGGCCAAATTCCAGTGCGCCGTGCCCTGCGAGCATGACGTGCGGCGTCTTTTCCATCACGCCACGCGCGACCTGAACCGGGCTCACGAAATCCCGCAAAGCGGCGACAGCGCCGGCCTCTCGGGACCTGCCATCCATAATTGATGCATCGAGTTCGACATGACCGGCTGAGTTTGGCGCCGAACCGCGGCCAGCCACGTAGAGGCCGCAAACTTCGAGTTCCGTGACAGCGTGTTCGACGACATCCAATGCGCTGCGACCTGATTTCAACCCGCTTTCGCATTCACGGGCAAGTTTGGCGAGGTGCTGCTCAGTGACCGCGTAGTCACGTCCGGCTACGGGTCCCGCGCCACCGTGCAACGCCAGCGCGAATTGCTTTTTCGTACTTGTCATCGCAAGTGCCCTTTGCCGGTGACCATTTTCCTCCGCAACATGCGATTCCGCAGGCCGCTCGGAGGGGCCGTAAACGACGTAATGAAGGGAGTGTATCGATGTGAGCCGGATACCGACAGCTTTGGCTTCGAACAGCAACAAGCACGGTTGTCCTCAAGAAATTACCCGTAGCGCAGTGCGTCAAGATGTGGCTACGCGGGTCTCTTATGGCCATGAACTTTCCTTTCGTTCCTCATGATTTTTGGGCATTTTGCAATCGGCACGTTTCATGCGAAGCCTTAGGTGAAGCAGGTATCAGGATGACTGCGCGGCAATCCTGTTGTTTTTTTACGACACCTAATATTCTGTAAATAGGTGCTTTTCCTAATGAACGTGCTAAAATCACCACACTAATATACGATATTGTATGAGCTTACCGATCGTTCCCTCAAAGCTGAGGATACGGGCATTACCCGAAGGCGATCGTTTCTGTTGAACATCAAAGTGGGGACATCTCATGAGTAAACCAAACTGGTTATCCAGCCATTCCTGGATACTTGCGCTTTCTATTGCGCTAGTCATTCCCGAAGGCGTTTTTGCACAGGCGCCGGACGACGAAGCCATGATAGAGGAAATTGTGACTACGGGTTCGCGCATCAAGCGCAGTGACTCCTCTAGCATCAGTCCTATCTCGGTACTTACCGCGGAAGACCTTAGTGTGTCAGGTAACCTGACATTAGAAAACTTTGTTCAGGACATGCCAGCCGTGAATGGCGGTGACTATGGGACCGGTGTCAACAACCCGCCGACGGGTCTTGCATCCGTTTCTTTGCGTGGACTGGGGCCTAATCGCACCTTGGTACTCGTCAATGGCAAACGATTTGCGTCTGCATCCACTGGTGGATACGTTGACCTCAATACGATCCCTACGGCGATTGTAGACAGGATTGAAGTTCTACGTGACGGCGCATCTACCGTTTATGGCACTGATGCCATCGCCGGTGTTGTCAATATCATCACCAAAAAGGATTTCGAAGGTGTGTCTCTTGATTTTGGTTATGACGTCACCGACGAAGGTGACGGCGACATGTACAATGCGTCACTGGTTTTCGGCAACTCTTTCGACAGGGGCAACTTCATTGTTAGTGCACAGGTCAACAAGCGAGAAGAAATCCGCCAGGGTGACAGAGGTTTCGCTGAATGCCCATTCTTTGATGACGGAGTTCAGACGATCTGTGGTGGCAGCGCGACAACAACGCCCGCATCGTTTACGCCGCTAGGCGCAGATTCAGCTTTAGGTGGTTCGGTTCTGGACGCAGGGGGATTTACCCGGCGTTTTGATCCAGGTCCTGATGCATTTAACTATGCCGCTCTGAGCTATCTGACAACACCACAGGACGTTTTCAGCGGCTACGCAGCAGCGAACTATGAGTTGTTCGAGGCCCCTGCATTGGGCGCCGTTAACGCCACTCTGGAAATGAACTTCTCAAACCGTATATCTGATCAGTTACTGGCGCCTGTCGGAACCTTTGGTGGTTGGCAAACCTCGCAAACGCATCCGGACAATCCCTTCGGCGATGTCCTTTGTGCAAGCAATCCTGAGTGTACGGCACCGCAGGCTGTAGCGACGTCCAGACGGTTGACCGAATCAGGAGGTCGTAATTTTACACAGGACGTGAACACATGGCGTATTGGCGCCGGGCTTGACGGTTCATTCGAAAATGGCTGGACATGGGATGTCAATTATACGGTTGCCAGATGGATCGATAGCCAGCGGGATGAAGGTCGACCCAATCGTCCACGCATTGAAGCTATGATGGATCCTGACCTGTGTGCCGCCAGGACGGATGGTTGCCCGGGTGTCTATAATCCTTTCATCAGCGACAGCATGACCGACGCTCAGGTTGCCTATGGCTTTCTTGGTGTAAACACTAAAAACAGATCCGAGCTGAATGTCTTGCAGTTAAATGTAGCCGGTGACATGGGTGGTTTTGAAATGCCTGGTGGCCAAATTGGTTGGGCGCTTGGCTATGAAAATCGTCGTGAGTCAGCCTCATCCCAACCGGATGGTGGCGCTGCCATCGGTGCCGTTGCCTTTACTCCTGGTGAAACGACGGCAGGGAAGTTTGAAGTTGATGAATTCTATGGCGAGGTCGTTGTGCCAATTCTCTCAGGTGCACCAATGGCAGAAATACTGACGCTTGAAGCATCGGCTCGCTATACAGACGTCGACTTCCTTGAAGACACGGAAAGTGTATTTAAAGTTGCTGTAGAGTGGGCACCGGTCGAAGACATCCGCTTGCGTACCACCTATTCCGAAGGATTCCGCGCACCGAATATCGGCGAGTTATTCCTTGGTATACAGCAATCTGCTGAATCCTACACTGACCCCTGTCGAAACTATGGCACGTCCGGAGTGGATGCCACCACCGTTGCAAACTGCCAGGCTGACGGATTGGCCCCGGATTTTAATCTGGCGACTTTCCAGGCAACGACGCTGCAAGGCGGTAATCCAAATCTTGAGCCGGAGACTTCCGAGTCACTGACTTTTGGTGTTGTATTCACGCCGAGCTTTCTTGAAGGCCTGAGTTTGTCTATCGACTACTTCGACATCGAGATTACAGACGCGGTTGGCACTGCGCCCACTTCAGAAGTCATCTCGTCTTGCTATGCAAGTGCTGGGTTCTCTGATCCCTTGTGTGCTTTGATTGTTGGGCCTGCTTTCCCTGGTGTTGATGAAACGCCATCGCCAGCAGCACCACTTCGTCGAAACTCCAATCTGCAGGTATCGGGTATCATTGCATCGAACGCCAACCTCTCTACCTATGAAACCAGTGGTGTCGATTTCCAGGTTGACTATGGCTTTGAGACCGACATCGGACTTATCGACTTGCGCGTAACGGGTACCTACCTCAGCGACTACGATTACCTGCCATTCGCCGGCGGAGAAACAGTGAAACTTGCCGGTTTCTTCGGCGGAGATCCCTTCTATGGTAGCCCAGTTACTTTTGCTGAATGGCAGACGAACTTCGGTGTCACCTTAACGCGTGACAACTGGGGCGGTAACCTTTCTGCCAGGTATATGAGTGAGACGGATGATATTTCTGGTGCTCCTGGAAATCTGTCGAATGTTGCTGATTCGGTCACCTACTTTGATATTCAGGGATATTACAACTGGGGCGATATGACCTTCACATTGGGAATTCGTAACCTGGCTGACGAGGATCCACCATACGTCACCGCTTATGATGACATGAATACACTCAATTTCAGCTACGACACTCAAGGTCGTTACATCTATGGACGGGCATCGTTAAATTTCTAAGGTACGTTATCGATGACAAAAAGAAGACCTCCAGGGGAAACCCTGGAGGTTTTTTTAATGTATTCAGTAATCACGTTTAATATCGTTAAATGAAAAAACTGCTATTACCACTGTTGTTCTTATTCATTCAGCCCGCGCTCGCGGATGAAGAAGCGTTGACCGAATGCAGGCAAATCGACGAGATAACGGAGCGGGTAGCCTGTTATGACAAAATCGTGGATTCACATGTCCCGATAGATTCGAGTGACAGAGTAGAAACAACGCCACCGCCTGAAACAACCTCACTGCCTGAAACAACCTCACTGCCTGAAACAACCTCACTGCCTGAAACAACCTCACTGCCTGAAACAACCTCACTGCCTGAAATATCCGAATCCAACGCGGTCCCGGATGCGGAGTCCCTTTTTGGCACGAACGATGTTGAAGCCAAACGTATCGTTGAGACATCACTGGCAATCAAACAAATAAGCCAGATTGAAGCAAAGGTCACCAATGTTCAAAAATCAGCGTACAAGAAAATTACCGTGACCCTCGACAATGGACAAATCTGGCGACAGCTTGACAATCAGCCCATGCCCCTCAAGAGTGGCGAGACAGTGATCGTTCGTAAAGCCAGCCTTGGTTCATTCCTTATGCAGAAACAATCCGGCAGTCGCAGTATTCGTGTGAAGCGTGTGAACTAGCGTAGCCTTGACTCCAGCCCTTGCAGTTTCCTGGTGTATCCAGCAATCAATTGTGCTTTCTCAGCAGTATCTCTTGCCTTCCTATAGTCTTTTGCAGCAAGGTCATATGCCTTCATCTTATAGTGAACGAGGCCCCGCAAAAAATAGAACTGATGCTCATCCCTTTTTAGTCTAATTGCTTTTGCCAGGTAGGCCAGCGCATCCTCAAGCTCATTCTGTTGATAGGCAGTTTGTGCCCGAAAGTAATGGTAATAGGGATTATGATCCCTGTAGTACGCCACTCTCTTCAAGTAGTATTCGGATTCCTCCTCACGTCCCAGATAATGAAGCGTACTTGCCAGATTCACCAGTGCCGATTTATGGGAAGGTTGGATTGACAGGGCTTGTTGGTACGACTGTTCTGCCATGTCGTAGTGTTCATGTCGTGAATACAGTGCACCCAGGTTTACCCATAACCCGGCGATTGCAGGATCCGTTTCAATCCCTTTCTTGAGATATCGGAACGCATTTTTTGAATTCCCTGCCAGCATAGACTCGACTGCCACATTGCTGTAATACAGCGCAATAGCATAATTATCAGTCACTTTTGTTGTGTCGTAATTGCCATTGTATTCAGCCGTATTGAAATCCACCACGTAATCTCGCAAGAAATTAACATCACTTCTAATTCCTTTAACCAAGACGTTGATGTGATTATTCAGCAAAATCATTTCACCATCCGCTCTAAAGCTGGGAGGGATATCGACCATTTGGAATGTCACATCAAGGTCTGCCTCACGGGCGAGTGAGGCAAATAAGATTGAAAAGGAGAGACAATTTCCCTGACGACTCTGAAAAGTCTCGATCGCCGTAGAAGTAAGATTTGGGTCATAGTCCAACGTCAATAATCCATCCTCTATCATGCCGCGGATGAGTTTTCTTAGCCTTGAACGTGCCTGTGGATCGCCTTCCACCTTGGAGGCGACATAGTCACGCATTTCATCATTGGGCACCAAGATTCCATCTGTCCTGATGTCCGAAATATCGATGAGTTCACCAAACAACACCTGCCCGGATAACAGATCATCGGTTGAGTCAGGAGCGTTAACGACAAGGGGTGCACAGGCAACTAGGCAGATACCTACAAGTATCAAGAAAAGTACATATTTCATTGAGTCATACATCTAAGAACTGACAGTTACCATCTCCATTTCCAGTAGGATGTCGCGATTAAGTGCAAGATGATATTACAACAATCGACGGTGTTCCTAAAAACCCGTCCAGATGGGCATCGTTCCTGTCGCCACAGCCCAATACTCCGGAAATGCTGCTTTTCGCCCAAGAATGATGGCAAACTCGAGCCGATTCAGTCGTAAGCTTGACATTCGTGCAAAAACCACTCCACACTGGGACAAGCAGCAAATCCAGGGGGGAGCATTGCGGATAAGGCCTGAAATATTTCTGGCGGTTTTCTTGACGATGTTTGCGTCCACGAGCGCATACTGCCAGACGATGTATTCATTCGAGACCGCCGAAGACTTTTTCGCGCCCGCCGCCAATTGGCCCGCCTGGCAGGACACCCTGGACCGACATTATTCCGAGCGTGAAGCTATTCACCAGTGCCTGAGCGACGCAGAGGCCTGCACGCGGCGGCTCAGGAGTCTTCGGCATATCCTGCTGAAGGGCGCAGACCTCAGGTTCGAGCAACAGATTCGCCTGGTGAATCGCTACATCAATATGCAGCGCTACAAGGATGACCGCGTCAGCTCGCAGTCCGTGGCCGGAAACCAATGGGAGACCCTGACGGAGTTTCTGCAGCGCGGCGGTGACTGCGAGGATTTCGCGGTCGCGAAGTATTTTGTCCTTAGAGAGTTCGGCGTTGACGCTGAGGACATGCGCATCGTCATAGGGCGCGAATCGCAGCGTGCCAGCCATCACGCGATGCTCGCAATCAAATTCGACGAAGGCGTCTGGCTACTCGAGAACGATAACACGATACATCGCAACGGTTACCAGGATATCAACAGATTCGTCTATGCGATCAACGAACAGGGAATTTGGGATCACGAGAGAAGGGATTAGACAACAGAAGAGGAAGTGAAGATGAATAGACTACTATTAGTGTGTGTTTGCTGCGGGTTTTTTTCGTCGGTGGCCATGGCGCAGGACGCCTATAATGAGTGGCTGGCGATGCAGGAATTCCGCGGGACCGAGATCGAACTCATTCGCGTCGCGAGCGAGAAACCTCTGGTCGCAACAGAGGAGACCGATGCGGAAGTCGCGAGTATCCTAAAGGAAGTCGAGGCACTCGAGGAAGAAATCAGCGATCACGAGAAAATCGAAGATTCCTCATAGCAGGCCGATTGCCTCGGTTCGCGGCAAAAATTACTCGACCAGCATGGGTCTCTAATGAGCCCTGTGCGGAATCTGTTCGTTCAGTATTAATGCGCGAACGTATTTGACGGGTGGCGATCCGTAGGAAAGTACCTGGTCGTGATAGCGTCGAAGCGTGAACTCATCTCCCCAGAGCTTCTCCATCGTAGCGCGCAGCCCGAGGTGTTCCTGGTAACCGACAAAGTAGGTCGACAGCTGTGCCGAGGTCAGTTGCGCCCGCACCCATTTACCGGCCGCCTCCCGCTCTTCCTGGAAGCCGCCCTCGACCATTAGATTCATGGCAGATTCGCGGGTCATGCCGTCGACATGAATTGCCGAGTCGATGATGGCGTTGGTTACCGCGCGCAGATACCACTTCAAGTTAATCAATTTCATTAACGGGTCGTGACCCAGGTAACCCTCGGCAATCATCATCTGTTCGGCGTACACGCCCCAACCTTCAACGAAAGGGCCAGACCACAACACGCTGCGCAACGTTGAGGGATGACGATTGCTCAGCGCCAGCTGCAAGTAGTGCCCCGGCACACCTTCGTGAATAGTCAGGTCCTGAATCGACAACATATTGTATTCACGCAGAAAGGACTCCACTTGTTCCTCGGTCCAGTCCGTGGGCAACGGGGCCACGGCGTAAAACGCGGACTGGTCCTTGTCGAGCGGGCCGGGAGGGTCGAGATACGCTACCGTCACGCCGCGCTGGAACTCCGGCATGATGATGATTTCAACGGGTTCCTCAGGTATCGTCACGATATTGTGTTCGATCACAAAATCTGTCGCTTGCTGAAGATACTCCTTGGCTACGCCAACGATGCCGCCAGGCGGTGGTAGTTTCTTGTACGCCTCCTCCAACGCGGCGCGAATGATCGCTTGTTTGTAGGCTTCATTCGGATTATCAGGAAAGGTCGTGAACGGATGTTTCGCAACGTAAACCTGCTTCGCAACGTCGTACATTTGATTGCGCACTGCTTCGTATTCTTGTTCTGCTCTTGCTGTGATCTCCTTGCGGTTGAGTGGCGAGTTCAGCGCGAACGCAAGCTTGGTATCATAGAGTTCCGCACCAACGCGGAAATCACCGGCCGCTCGTGGCAACAACTCTTCCTCCAGCCAGGTCTGGTGGTCGGCTACGGCGTTCTTGGCGACCTCGATGGCGGCATTGAGTTGTTGTTGCTGTTCGGTCGAAATACTGTCCATCACCGGGATGATCATCGACTCGATGATGGAGACCAGTCCCTGGTTTTGTTGTACCGCAGTCTCGGCATGAATCTTGGGAACGCGCGCAGGCTCAATGGACGCGCGCGCTTGCTCCAGAAAACGCGGTATTTGCTCGAGGCGCGAGGCTGCGCTTGTCAGCCGTTGTTCGATTGGTGCAAAGTCACGCGCGACGAGGCCATAGACCGCACTACCTGAGAGGTTGACGTAATAGAGCGGGTTCCAGGCCCATTCCTGTAACACATTCAACGACCAGAGACTGGATTCAATCTCGTGCAGCAGTAACTCGGCGTCTACCTGGTTTGCTCGTGATAACTGCTCTCGGTCGATACGGCTTAACGCTTTAACATATTCGCTGAGCAACTCGCGCGTCTCCGCTCGCCCCGCATCGTCGACCTCATCGAGTAGCCCGTCGCTACTGTGCTCACCAATCAACGTCGCCTTAACTGGAGACAGATTGCCCAAGTCACTGATGTACTCATTGGCGAGGTTTTCGAAGGCCTCGTCGCTGGCGGTCGCGGCTATCGCGGTTCCGGC
>Ga0255051_10000663_pt1 | contig 12554 bp, 10 predicted proteins | sample JV7_2_9_MG_FD_181719 | JGI IMG/M metagenome (GOLD analysis project Ga0255051, IMG submission 181719) | Seawater microbial communities from Jervis Inlet, British Columbia, Canada - JV7_2_9 | ecosystem: Environmental > Aquatic > Marine > Inlet | place: Canada: British Columbia | collected 2016-10-06
GTACTTGAGAATATTATCCTCGTCGAGCCAGGTGGTGCGCACCGCGCCCGGTGCATCGATGCCGCGACCCCACCAGATGGGTTCCTGGTCGTGCTGTACGATGAGGCATTGATGGGTATAGAAAGACCAGCCATCGTAACCGCTCAGCCAGGCCATATTGGACGGGTCGACCACCAACAGGCAATCGATGCCCTTATCAGCCATCGCGGTCCGGGTGCCGTCGAGTCGTCGTGCATACTCTTCCAGCGAGAAATTCAGTTTTGCATCTTTTGGCATGGTTTTGCTTCTCTAATCCGGAAATTTCATAAATTTGCGCGAATATCGCGCAGGATATTGTTTTCACAAGGAAATTCCCGAAGAAGCCTCGTATCAGTGATTACGAGCGACTGAGGGAATATTTCTTGTGGAATCAATAGACAAGCGAGATCGTGCATTAGTGTGAATTTTCCGGGTTAGGTGGCGAACTGGGTGCCGGCCCGGTGCTGCTGGCAACGCTGAAAGGCGAGGGTGGCAATCGCGGTATCCTGGATGCCGGTTCCCGTCAAATCGCACAGGGTCACTTCACTGCCGTTATCACGGCCGGGCTTCTGCTGTGAAATTACCTGTCCCAGCTCGGGAAACTCGGCTGTCGCTGAAATCATCTGTTTGTCGATGGCGTGATGCAATTCGCCCAGCACCCTGACCTGTGACAGCCGATCGCAAAAATAGTTGGCTCGCGTGGTGATAATTTCAGGGTCGATTTCGTTTTTATGCTCGCTGTCGGCACCCACGGCGGTGATATGTTGCCCCGTCGCAATGTGCTCGGCCAGTAGCAGCGGCGTGGTCGAGGGTGTCGTCGTGACGACGATGTCGGCGTTAGCGGTAGCCGTCGCGATATCCGCACAGGCGCGCACCTCGATATCGAGGCGTCGGCTCAGTTTTTGCGCGGCGGCAGCGGCCTTATCCGCGTCACGCGCCCACAGGGTTGCCGATTCGATATCACGCACCAGGATCAGTGCCTCGAGTTGCAGCTCGGCCTGCGAGCCCGCGCCGAGAATCGCCGCGCTGCGGCTGCCGGCGCGCGCCAGGTACTTCGCCGCCACGGCGCCGGCGGCGGCGGTGCGTATGTCGGTCAGGTAGCCATTGTCGAGTAGCAGCGCTTCGACCATGCCGGTACGCGTACTGAACAACACCATCAAGCCGTTGACGCTGGGCAGGCCGAGACCGGGATTGTCGAAAAAGCCGGGGCTGATCTTGATTGCAAGGCTATCGACACCGGGTATGTAAGCCGTTTTAACATCGATTTCACCGTTGTTTTCAATGATGTCGAGACGCATGATCGGCGGCATTATGACGGCTCTGGTGGCGAGCGCGTGGTAGGCGTTCTCGACGCACTCGATGGCCGCGAGATCCAGTTGGATATGGCTGCGAAGTTCCGCTTCGGTGAGAATTCTGATATCGGGCATTAGCTTTCCTGGGTATCCTGACAAACGATGCTGCGGTGAAGTTCCATGTCAATGTTCTTGCCGCTCAACAGCACGATGGTTTTCCTGCCTGGCGCGACCTTGCCGGCCAGCAGCGCGCCGATACCGACGGCGCCGCCGCCTTCGATGATGACCTGTTCGCTGAAATAGGCGTGGCGGATACCCGCGGCGATTTCGTCTTCACCGAGCAGCACGATTTCGTCGACGTAGTCGCGCACCATGGCGAAAGTCCACTGGTTGTCGAGGCCGATGCCGCCTCCCAGTGAATCGGCGAGCGTCGGCAATTCTTCTACTTCGACCGGTTTGCCCGCCTGTTGCGAGGCCGCCATCGCCGCGCCGCGTTCCATGGAAACACCGATGATGCGTACATTGGGGTTCTGCGCCTTGACCGCGAGCGCGATTCCGGAGATCAAACCACCGCCGGAAAGTTGCACCAGCACCGTGTCGACCTCGGGTGCCTGTTCCAGCATCTCCAGCCCCAGCGTACCCTGGCCGGCGATGATGTGGGGGTGATCGAAGGGCGGAAGCATCGTATATCCTTCCTCGCTGACCAGCCGCCTGGCTTCGACTTCGGCCTCGTCCTGGGACTTGCCGATGATGCGGGTTTCGGCGCCGAGCGCGCGAATACCCTCGAGTTTGTTTTGCGGCACCAGTTCCGACATGCAGATGATGCAGGGCACGCCGGCCTGGCGCGCCGCGTAGGCCAGGCCGCGGCCGTGATTACCGGTCGAAACCGCGGTCACCCCGGTGGTGCCGGGCGCGAGCTGCAGGACCGAGTTCATCGCGCCGCGCAGCTTGAATGCGCCGGTCGTTTGCAGGTATTCATGAGCGAGCAGGATTTCGCTGTCAAAGCGGCTCGACAAGGCCTGCGAAGCGGTGATGCGCAGGGGCTGGATATGCGCAGCGATACGCGCGTGCGCAGCCTGGATGTCGGCGAGACTGATTGGGTCGCTCATGCGCTTTTCCTGTGGCTATGCAGCAGCCGCGCGCACATCAGGTCCAGATGACCGCCGCCGCCGTTTTTGAAAATCGTGATTTCGTTATCGGACTGTCGTCCCGGATGACCTTGCCGACAAAGATCGGAGAGGTCGGCGAGCACGTCGTCTTCGCGGATGACGCCGTTGGCCAACGGGATCATCAGTTCGCCGATGTGATGCAAGGTAGTTGCGCGCGCATCGACGAACAGGCTGCCGCGCCGCAGGCACTCGTCGTCGGCCTCGCGCATGTCCGGGGTATAGGCGCCGATCAGGTCGACGTGTGCGCCGGGCTTGAGCCATTTCCCCTGGAGCAGGGGCTCATTGCTGGCTATAGCCGAACAGATCAGGTCGGCCTCGCGGGCACCTGCCTCGATATCGGCAGTTGGCGCAAAGTGAATACCGGGGAACAGGCTGGCGAGTTCGGTAGCTAGTGTTTGCGCCTTGCTCATGGTTCGATTCCAGATGTTGACGCGTTGCAGCGAGGGTCGAACCTGGCAGTGCGCGCGCACCAGGTGGAGCGCCATCTGCCCCGCACCGATCATGAGCATGGACTCGACGTTGTCGCGCGCTAGCAGCTTGCTGCCAAGGGCTGAGTCGGCGGCGGTCTTGACCCAGGTCAGCGCGGTGCCATCGAGACAGGCGATGGGGGTGCCGTTGACGCCCTCGAAGAGGATGTACACGGCCTGGATCGACGGCCATTCGCGCGCCTCGTTGTTGCGCGGGAATATGGTGATGACTTTCGCGCCGACGGCTTTCTCGGGTTGCCAGCCGCCGCGGATAAAAAAATGGCTGACATTGCCTGCGGCGTCTTTCGACTCCATCAGCATTTCGTCGACCAGGCCGATGGGTTCACGATGCAGTGCTGCCAGTTCATCGACCAGTAGCGGAAATGGCATGCAGTCCAGAATAGTGTCGGCGTCGAGCATCAACATCGGTGGCTTGTTCCCCAGGAGCGCGGCAGGTTGTAGAATCGAATCCTTTGTCAGGCGTGTGGAGTTTACTTAAATCGCGTCGGCTTTAACAATTCAAATTTCGAGGTGAGCTGTGTCCGAATTTAAAAATGATCTGGGACAGCCGATCGGGTTTCCGATGAGCGACTGGCAGTGCTGTGAACACCCGCGCGGCGCGATCATGCAGGGCAGCCTTTGCCGGCTCGAACCGATCGACGCCGAGCGCCATGCAGCCGACTTGTTCACCGCGTTCAGCCTGGACCGGGAGGCGCGTAACTGGACTTATCTGCCCTACGGGCCATTTTCATCCGAGGTGGATCTGCGCGCCTGGATAGCGAGCAGCTGCCTCGGCGATGACCCCTGTTTCTTCAGCGTGATCGACCTTGCCAGTGGCAAGGCGGTGGGGGTTGCCAGTTACATGCGCATAAATCCCGCGAACGGCGTTATCGAAGTAGGGCATATCCATTTTTCACCGCGCATGCAGGGCAGGCCGATATCGACCGAAGCCATGTACCTGATGATGCGCCAGGTTTTTGATGTGCTCGGGTATCGCCGCTACGAATGGAAATGCGATGCGCTGAACCAGCCGTCCTGCGACGCCGCGCGGCGTCTCGGGTTCATGTTCGAAGGTATTTTCCGCCAGGCCCTGATGTACAAGGGGCGTAATCGCGATACCGCCTGGTTTTCGATTGTGGACCGTGAATGGCCGCTTGCCAGGGCGGCGTTTGAGGCCTGGCTGGCGCCTGCCAACTTTAGTGACGAAGGTAGCCAGATCGAACGCCTGTCGGCGCTGATGCAGCCATCGCTGGCTTCTTTTCGTTAGCAGTAGATCTTCCCTGAGTCCGACAGGCTGCTAGCCGGAGGCTTGCGCCAGGGCTTCGAAGTCGAGCATCGTGCGCGCGCTGCGGCGTACTTCGATCCAGCGGAAACGAATCGAGTTTTTGACAATGGTTTCGTCCCGTTCCTTGAGCTCATCGGCAATTGGCGACCAGTAAAACAGCGCTTCCGGGCTCTGGCTGAAAACGGTTTCGTCATCGCGTTCCAGTTTCCAGTCACAGTTGCTGATTCGCTGTACGATTTTTTCGCGGGCGCCGGCAAAATCGCTACCGGCTTCTTTCGGTTCCCCGGTTTCGGCGAGCAACTGCTGTAGCGCCGACGGCAACAATTTCTGGATGGCGGCCTCGTCCAGCTTGCCGGATTGATACATGCACTGACCCGCGAACAGGCTCAGATCCGATACGCAGGCAAGCCAGATATGCCACTTGGCGATGTTGATCGACTGCAGGATGTCGGGATTTTCAAACATCTCCGGAAAGCGGGTGCCGGCGCGGGTGCGCAGGTAGCCGTATAGCGAGGTCTGTGCGACGTGGCTCGCGCGCGTGCTGAGAAAGGTCGCGAGCGAATCACGGTCGCCGATGACGTCATGCTTCTTGTTTTTACCGATGCCCACGTAATCGGCCATCATCTGCCAATAGCTGCGCGTGAACAGGGGGTTAATGTAGGTTTTGACTAATTCGTGTGATTTCAAAGTGTTTCGTCTATTTGTTACCAAATGTAACAGTAAATTTTCAGGATCGGAAAAATATGCCCCAATTCGACCTAACTTGCTACTAAAACCGGGCTTTTATCTAGTAAATAGTATCAATTCTGGGCATATTGGCGGCGCGATACAAATATAAATATTACACAACCATAACGTTAACGTTGTTTTTACCTATCAATTTAGGGGGACTTATGACTGATACATCCAAACGGGAGGAGCATTGGCAACGCACCAAGACGCTGATGATTATTACTCTCACCATCTGGTTTATCTTCTCTTTCGTGGTGCACTGGTTTGCTGCATCTCTTAACTCGGTTACTTTTTTCGGATGGCCGCTCGGTTTTTACATGGCCGCGCAAGGTTCGGAAGTCGTATTCGTGATCACCTTGTTCTGGTTTGTTAAAACCCAGGACAAAATCGACCGCGATTGCGGACTGGCCGAGGAGGACTAGATCATGGCGAATAATTCAGGTGGCAGTTCTTTTATAGAAAACCTGCCAAAAATATATGGCATGTATACCGGGGGATTCCTGGTATTCGTTCTTTTAATGGCAATTCTCGAGCAGATGGGTGTCGGATCAGAAACCATTGGTATTCTGTTCGTAGCCTTCACCATCGTGATCTATGCCGCAATCGGCTTCCTTTCGAGGACGATGGCGGTCGACGCCTACTACGTGGCGGGTCGACAGGTTCCCGCGGTATTCAACGGTATGGCGACGGCGGCGGACTGGATGTCGGGCGCCTCTTTCGTGGCGATGGCCGGTGGTATCTACTTCGGTGGACACGGTTATCTCGCGTTTGTAGTTGGCTGGACTGGGGGTTATATCCTGGTTGCGTCGCTGATGGCGCCTTACCTGCGTAAGTTCGGTTGCTACACGGTACCTGACTTCATCGGTACGCGTTACGGCGGTAACCTGCCGCGCTTCCTCGGTGTTGTGGTACTTGCGGTAGCGTCGTTTACTTATGTAACCGCGCAGATCAACGCGACTGGAACCATCGCGGCACGTGCGTTGCAGATACCTTTTGAAGTCGGTGTCTGGTTCGGACTGCTCGGTATCCTGCTGTGCTCCATGCTCGGCGGAATGCGTGCGGTTACCTGGACCCAGGTAGCACAGTACATCGTACTGATCATCGCTTACCTGGTACCGGTGTTCTGGATGTCCAACAAGCAGGGCTTTGGCCTGATTCCCCAGTTCGTCTATGGTGACGCGGTAGCCCGTATTACCGAACTGGAGGCATTGCATGGTCTCGGTACGCTCGATCCTGTAGCTGGCGCCAAGGGTGGTTTGAAAGCCCTCTCGGTTCCGTTTGCAGCAGCAGGCGATTCCGCGATGGCGAGCTGGAAGTTCGTCACCCTGGTGGCCTGTATGATGATGGGTACGGCGTCACTGCCGCACATCCTGATGCGCTACTTCACCACGCCTTCAGTTAGAGCAGCGCGTCAATCTGTAGCCTGGTCTCTGATGTTCATCTTCCTGCTCTACTTCACCGCTCCTGCATTGGCGACTTTCACCAAGCTGCAGATTCTCGATCCTGAACTTGCGACCGGTATCATCGGCAAGTCGATTGCTGACGTGCAGGCGCTGGATTGGATCCAGAAGTGGAGTAACGTGGGCTTTGCGCAAATCATCGACGCGAATAGCGACGGCATACTGCAACTCAACGAGTTCTTTATGCGTGGCGATATCGTGGTGCTGGCGACTCCGGAAATTGCGGGTCTCCCATACGTTATCTCCGGCCTGGTGGCCGCGGGTGGTATGGCGGCTGCGATGTCAACCGCGGATGGACTGCTGCTGGCAATAGCCAATGCGCTGTCACACGATCTGTACTACAAGATCATCGACCCTGAAGCAGAAACCAAGAAGCGCCTTCTGGTTGCACGGGCATTGCTACTTGCAATTGGTGCCGCGGGTGCCTTCGTAGCGTCACTGAAGCTGACCAGTATTCTGGGAGCGGTGGCCTGGGCATTTGACTTTGCCTGTTCCGGCCTGTTCTTCCCGATCGTTCTGGGCATCTGGTGGAAGCGTGCAAACCGTCAGGGCGCCATAGCCGGTATGGCCGGTGGCTTCCTCGTCGGTACCTGGTATCTGTACATGGTACGCTGGGGTGGTATGGATCCATGGATCGGTATCGATCACCTGCGCTTCGGTATCATCGGTATGCCGGTGAGCCTGGTGTTGATGGTCGTGGTGTCATTGATGACGCCCGAACCCGACGCAGAAATTCAGGCGATGGTCGACGAAATTCGTATACCGTCTGGAGAGTCTGTACTCGGAAGATCACACTAATAATAAAGTAGTACTTATTAAGCCGGGGCATCGCCCCGGCTTTTTTATTTGGTGCGCCCTGAGGCCGCAATAGCGGCGTTACAAATTTGAGCGAGACGCTCATTTACGGTGGCGAAGTTGTCATCCCCACGCAAGCGAGGGATCTTGCAAATGGGTTGCAAGTTTACTCGAAGCGCTCACACACATTGTGTAAACTGCTGGCTGTCGTATGCGTTTCGCCGTGGGTTGTCGCAGAACCTGCTGTAACCGCGAGTGGCTCTTTATTATGTTTATCGTCAGGATAATTTGATTATGGTGGAAGTTTTTCCAATCTGGGTGATCATTTCCGATTACCTCCTGGGTGTGGTGATGTGGACCCTGCTCGGTCGTTTCGCAATGAACCTTTTCCTGCCCGAGGACAGCTCGTTCTTTTTCATGAAGTTCTTCGTCAGGTCAACCAATCCGATCCTCAAGGTATTCAAGCCGGTGACGCCACCGTTTTTGATTCAGCCATTTGTACCGCTTTACGTCGCCTGGTTTTTCTTCATGTTTCGCTTTTACCTGATGCCGTGGTTGCTCGGCTACTCGGTGATGGGCATGCTGTCGTTTCCGCTGGAAAGCGAATTTGCACGCGGCGCCGCCAACCTGGTCGGATTCTTCCTCGACTAGGCTGCACGAGGCGGGAGGGTTCGCGCCCGCCCATCCTGAAACGGGGAAAGTTTATTCACCCGTCAGGCGATCAGATGTTCTTGCCAAGATAAAAATAAACCGCGCTATTGTCACCCTCGGCAAATCCGTAACCGAATGCAACCGGGCCCAGATTAGTGTCGGTGCTGATAAAGATGCTGGCTGCCGTGATAAGTTCGTCATACTTGATCGAATCTGACGCCTCCCATACGTTGCCTTTTTCGAGGCTGCCACCGACATAGATGGGAAACCTGGTCAGATTGAAGAGGCGCCTGCCGAGGTTGTACTGATAGGCAATCGAACCAAACACCTTGTTGTTGCCGACCAGCGCGTTCCTGTGGTATCCGGACAGATTGAGGAATCCGCCGAGTTGGGCATAGTGAACACTCTGGTCTTCCTCGCTGTCGAGGTAGGTGAACGAGGCCTTGCCGACGAAGCCGTGATTGCCGTTGGTGACGGCGGCTTTCCATTCCATCAGATACTGGGTAGTGGCATAGTCTTCGTTTAATTCGCCATTGTCGAAAATTGGATCGCCTTCAACATCTTCCACGCGGTGAATTGCGCTCAGCTTGAACCGACTGCCGCGACTCGGGAAGCTGAAGCGATCCAGCGTGTCGTAACCATAGCTGAGGAATACACCGGGACTCTTGTAGTGGATTTTATCCGCAAGAACCACCTCGTTGTCGATGTCACCCTCCTCGATGATTAAACCGGACTCAACCACGGCTGCCGCGGTTAGCTTGTATCCCAGGCTAAAATCGAGCTGGTGAATATCGAAATCGACAACAAATGCGCGCTCGTTGTCTCTGAAGAAATTACGACCCTCTCTGCGGAACTCGTAAACTATCGAGCCGTAAAAACGTTGGGCCTGATCAATCGGCAGGTAAAGTTCACTGCGAAAGCTCGAATCGGTTCCGAGGCCAAGTTCGTTGCGCCATTCACCATTGTTGTCGGTGATATGACCGAGGGTGTAGGCGATGTCGAAATTGATGACCGAGTCCAGGGAAAAGTCGTGTTCAAAACCCAGGCCCACGTCAAAGTAATTCGGTCCCCAGGATTTTTCGATGACCTCGACGACAAGCACACGGCCGTCGGCGCGTTGCTCGAAAAATGCATCGACGAGTTCGAAGCGACCCAGTGAGTAGACCCGTTCGACGGCTGCAAGCAGTTCCTCGGTAGTGATCACCACACCGGCCTCCAGGGCGAGGGCGTCGAGTATGAACGCCTGGTTGTAACTCGAACGATTGGAGAGGATGATCTTCGCGACCGGCTGCTTTGCTTCCTCGATCAGGGCTTCCAGCTTTTCGCGTTTGCGTTGCTGGTACTGTAGATACTGCTGTGTATCAATTGACAGGTTCTGCAGAACCTCCAGTTGCCTTTGCGCGGCGATTTTACCCTTGTCGTAGGCTTTGCTCAGGTCGGAAAAATCAGAGGTACTCAAGTGATCGATATCGGGGCGGATATAGATATCGTCATCACCGAGCAATTCCTTTTGTTCTTCGAGATTCTTGACGGTGAGGAAACTGGTGATCTGGTTCAGTACCGAAAGTCCGCTTCTGATTTCGTCGACATGCTGCATCGGTGAGCTGATATCGATTGCTATGATGATATCCGCGCCCATTTCCCTGACCTGCGAGACGGGGAGGTTAGCCGCCATGCCGCCATCCACCAGGTACTTGCCGTCGAGCACGACGGGGACGAGGGCGCCCGGCACCGTTGCCGAGGCCTTCATCGACTTGATCAGGTTGCCCTTGCCCAGCACCGCCGCCTTGTTGGTCGCCAGGTCGGTAGCTACCGCCCGAAATGGAATCGCCAGGTCATCGAAGCTGTCGAAGTTCGGAATATTGCCGACCGATCTGCGATACGCAGCCGACATCGACTGCCCGTACAGCAGGCCCCAGGGGAAGCGGATTTCCCCGTTGCGGTAACCCATCTGCAAGCCGACATTGAATTTGTCATGTACTCGCTTATCGCGATACTGCAGTTTCGCGCGGTCGATCGTATCGGAAAATCCACGCCCCAACTCGGCGTTGTACATGATCTCCCTGATCTCGGCGCCGCTGTAGCCGAGGGCGTACAGGCCACCGACATAGGCGCCGATGCTGGTGCCGGCGATGTAGTCGACCGGAATATTATTGGCTTCAAGAATTTCAATTACGGCAATATGAGCACTGCCCTTGGCGCCGCCGCCGGCCAGTGCCAGGCCGATTTTGGGCCGTTCCGCCTGTGCGTGAAAGCTGGCGAGGAGTAGCGCCAGCAATAACAAGGCACGACAGGTTTTCATAATTTCGATTGCACCACGGCCCCTCCTGTAAGACAGCCCCGAATGCAGTACGGATGAAAGTGTAACAAATCAGTCGATGACGATTAACTCGCGCGCAACCTGGCTTAGTCGTTCGCCACCCGTTGCGGTGACGACAAAGGGCTCCGAAACCGCCGCGCCGTAGTCTTGCAGCCACATCCCCGACTGGAAGTGAAAGCACATGCCTTTACGGATATGGAGAAAGCTTTGCTGTAACTCATGCTCGGGTCTCACTGCGAAAAAACTGACAATCGTCGCTGTTCGGATAACCTGACCAGGCATCGGAAACTATGCGCTTTCTTATTAGCCGCGATTATTCGATTGCTGGGCATGGATTAAACTGCATTAACCAGAATCATTCCATAAAAAACCACCCGCGATACGGGGATTGTATGGAATATTGCATCGGTAAGATAAATGCCTTGCAAATTAAGGCTTTAAGCGGGTTGATTAGTTGCAATTCTGAGGTAGAATACTCGGCCTGATTTTATAGTCGCGTAGCTCAGTTGGTTAGAGCACCACCTTGACATGGTGGGGGTCGGTGGTTCGAATCCACTCGCGACTACCAAAACATCACGTGGCCTTTGGTAGGGGTCACCACTGGAGAACACCATGCCTCAGATTACCCTTCCTGACGGGTCTAAACGTCAGTTCGACCACGCTGTTTCAGTAATGGATGTCGCCAACGACATTGGCCCAGGTCTTGCCAAAGCAACCCTGGTGGGCAAGGTCGACGGCGAGCTCGTCGATGCTTCTTACCTGATCGAAAGCGACGCTGAAGTTGCAATCATCACCAGTCGTGACGACGAAGCGCTCGAGTTGCTGCGCCACGACGCGGCGCACGTGATGGCGCAGGCGGTGCAGGAGCTTTATCCCGGCACCCAGGTGACGATCGGGCCCGCGATCGAAGATGGCTTCTACTACGATTTCGCGCGCACGGAGCCTTTCATGCCCGAGGGCCTGGTCGAAATCGAGAAGCGCATGCACGAAATCGTCAAGCGCGATCTACCGATCGAGCGCGAAGTGCTGGATCGTGAAGCCGCGATCAAAACTTTCACCGACCTCGGCGAAACCTACAAGGTCGAGATCATCGAGCAGAATATTCCCGAGGGCGAGGAAATATCGATTTACCGTCAGGGCGACTGGTTCGATGTCTGCCGTGGTCCGCACCTGCCGTCCACCGGCAAGCTCGGCAATGGCTTCAAGGTTATGAAAGTGGCCGGCGCCTACTGGCGCGGCGATTCCAAAAACGAAATGCTGCAACGCATTTACGGAACCGCCTGGCCGGATAAGAAACAACTGAAAGCTTACCTGCATCGAATCGAGGAAGCGGAAAAGCGCGATCATCGCAAGCTCGGGCGGCAGCTCCAACTGTTTCACCTGCACGAAGATGCGCCCGGCTCGGTATTCTGGCATCCGAAGGGATGGACCCTGTTCAACCTGTTGATTAACTACATGCGCAAGCGCCAGGACGATGCGGGCTACGTCGAGGTCAATACGCCGGACGTGATGGACCGCAGCCTGTGGGAAACCTCGGGGCACTGGGAAAACTACCGCGAGCACATGTTTGCGACGCAAACCGAAGACGAGCGAGTGTTCGCGCTGAAACCGATGAATTGCCCGGGTTCGGTGCTGATGTTCGCCCAGGGTCTGAAGAGTTATCGCGACCTGCCGTTGCGCATGGCGGAGTTCGGCAAGGTACACCGCTACGAACCTTCGGGCGCGCTGCACGGATTGTTGCGGGTACGCCATTTCACCCAGGACGATGCCCACGTTTACTGCACCGAGGAGCAGATGGAGCAGGAGTGCATCGACGTCATCGCACTGGTGCTCGATATCTACAAGGACTTCGGCTTCGAGGATGTCGTCATCAAGTTTTCGGACCGGCCGGCGAATCGTATCGGCTCGGATGAAATATGGGACACGCTTGAAAGCGCCCTGACCAACGCGCTGGACAGCATGAACCTGGAATACAAATTTTTCCCTGGGGAAGGCGCCTTCTACGGACCCAAACTCGAATTTGTGCTGCGCGACGCCATCGGCCGGGACTGGCAGTGCGGCACGCTGCAGGTCGATATGAACCTGCCGGAGCGTTTCGATATCTCCTATGTCGCCGAGGACGGAAACCGGTATCGGCCGGTCATGTTGCACCGCGCTTTGTTCGGCTCACTGGAGCGTTTTTTCGGAATTCTGCTGGAACATTACGAAGGCAAATTTCCGCTCTGGCTGGCGCCGATTCAGGCCGTGGTGATGAATATTACCGATAAACAGGCGCCGTACGTCGAAAAAATCGAAAAAATGCTTAAAAATCAGGGAATCAGGGCTATTTCCGACTTGAGAAACGAAAAAGTGGGGTTTAAAATTC
>Ga0255051_10000664_pt1 | contig 12541 bp, 11 predicted proteins | sample JV7_2_9_MG_FD_181719 | JGI IMG/M metagenome (GOLD analysis project Ga0255051, IMG submission 181719) | Seawater microbial communities from Jervis Inlet, British Columbia, Canada - JV7_2_9 | ecosystem: Environmental > Aquatic > Marine > Inlet | place: Canada: British Columbia | collected 2016-10-06
TCGTTACCTCCACGACCGCTCCGATTACTACCGGCTGAAACGATAACTGCCGGGTGGGATTCGCACCCACTGAGAAAACACGCCTTTTCACGGCGCACAATAAATTCGGCCCTACAAACGAAGACAACCGCTATAATGCGCGAAAACCTGTAGCGCCGAGAACTCCGAATGACTACCATCTGCGAAATTAAAGACCTGCAAAAACTAGCCCGCGCACGGGTGCCGCGAATGTTTTACGAGTACGCCGATTCGGGATCCTGGAGTGAATCGACTTATCGCGAAAATGAGAGCGATTTTAACGATATTAAATTGCGCCAGCGGGTGGCGGTGGACATTACCGATCGCTCGGTCGAAACGACAATGATTGCTCAACCGGTAAAAATGCCAGTCGCGCTCGCGCCGGTTGGACTTACCGGCATGCAACATGCCGATGGCGAGATCAAGGCAGCCAGGGCCGCCGAAAAATTCGGTGTGCCGTTTACCTTATCGACGATGAGCATTTGCTCAATCGAAGATGTGGCGGCAAATACCAGCAAGCCTTTCTGGTTTCAGCTGTACGTGATGCGTGACCGTGACTTCATCGGCCGTTTGATCGACCGCGCCAAAGACGCCGGTTGCAGCGCTTTAATGTTAACCCTCGACCTGCAAATTCTCGGGCAGCGCCACAAAGATATCCGCAACGGCCTGAGTGCACCACCCCAGTTTACTATCGGGGCAATGTTGCAGGTGCTCAGCCGTCCGCGCTGGTGTCTGAATATGCTAACTACCCGCCGACATAGTTTCGGCAATATCGTCGGCCATGCCAAGGGTGTCGGTAATTTGTCATCGTTATCGTCCTGGGCCGCCGAGCAATTTGATCCCAGATTGGCCTGGAGTGACATCGACTGGATTCGGGAACGGTGGGGTGGAAAACTAATAATCAAGGGTATCCTCGACCCTGAGGATGCGAAGATGGCGGCCAAAACCGGCGCAGAGGCGATTATTGTTTCGAATCATGGCGGTCGTCAGCTTGATGGCGCTCAATCCTCAATCTCCGCGTTACCTGCAATCGTCGACGCCGTAGGGAAGGATATCGAAGTACATATTGACGGGGGAATTCGCAGCGGTCAGGATGTATTGAAAGCGATTTGTCTCGGTGCTAAAAGCACGTATATCGGCCGTGCTTTTGTTTATGGGCTGGGTGCCCGTGGTGAAGCCGGTGTGAGCGAAGCGCTGAATATTATTTACAAGGAACTGGATACGACAATGGCACTGTGCGGGGAGCGGCTATTATCGAATCTTGGACATCATAATTTGCTGAACCCACCAAATTGAACGGGGCGAGTAGGTAGATTATGCTTGCAGAGTCGAATTTATTCGGCCAATAATTATTAAAGACGTGGACGATAGATTGTTGAAACACAAGCGGACGAATGAATTCGACCCTGCAGGTAATATCCCCTCAATCCGGGGAAGAGGCCTTATCGATATCGCGTTGACGTAAATCCATTCGCCGAACCTTGCCGGTGGTGGTCATCGGCAATTCGTCGATAAACTCGACTTCACGTGGATACTCGTGTGCGGAAAGCCTTTCACGCACCGACATCTGAATTTCTTTGCCCAGATCATCATCTGCTTTAAAACCGCGGGCCAGTACGATATACGCTTTGACGATTTCACCGCGCAATTCGTCGGGTTTACCAATCACGGCTGTTTGCAGCACCGCCGGGTGTTTCATCAGCGAGTCTTCAATCTCACCCGGTCCTATGCGGTATCCGGCGCTGCTGATAACGTCATCCTTGCGCCCGACGAACCATAAAAATCCATCGTCATCACGATATCCAATATCACCGGTGCGAAACCAGTTATTGGTGATTTTTTCTTTGGTCGCTGCCTGGTTATTCCAGTATCCAAGAAACATCACCGGATCATCACACCACGCGGCTAGTTCACCCTGTTCACCCACCGCAAGGACCCGGCCTTCATCGCCGATCACATCGACACGGTGGCCCGGGTATGGTTTCCCCATTGAACCGGGTTTTGGCGTCATGATCGCCGAACAGTTTCCAACCAGATAATTGAACTCAGTCTGACCCCACATTTCATTAATTGTCAGGTCTAGCGCTTCCTCGCCCCAGTGGATCAATTCTTCGCCAAGTTGTTCACCTGCACTCATTACCGCACGTAATTGCAGCGAATATTGTTGCTTGAGGTTAGCGATCGAGCGCAGCATTTTTAATGCGGTGGGTGGAATAAAAGCATTAGTCACCGAATATTTACCCATCACACAACTCACACGCTCTGGATCGAACCCGGCTCCCTCATATGCCAGAACCGGCATGCCATAATTGAGGCTCGGCAGCAATGCATCCCATAATCCACCGGTCCATGCCCAGTCGGCGGGAGTCCAGAACACATCGCCTTTTTGGGGGAAGAAATTCTGCGACATTTCGAAACCGGTGAATGTTCCGATCACAGCACGATGTGCAACAAGGGCACCTTTAGGCGGACCGGTAGTACCCGATGTATAGATCAAACAGGCGGCCTCGTCGGCACGGGTTTTGACTATTTCCATATCACTGGATGCCCGCTTTAGCAGGTTCCAGAACTCGTTCGAGCTTTCTCCGGTATTGCAGCCGATCACCACCTGTAGTTCGGGTAATTCGGGTAACATCGCTCGCAGTGTTTCGTATTTACTGGCATCGCTTATGACTACTTTTGAAGCGCTATCGCGCAAACGATATTCAAGCGCTTCGGGGCCGAAGAGTATTGCCAGGGGCAAGGCGATGGCGCCCAATTTATAAATCGCCAGATGGGCGACAACTGTCTCTATGCGTTGCGATAAAACGATTGCGACCCGGTCACCGCGCTTTACACCCAGACCTTTTAATGCATTGGCAAATTGATCGGATAATTCTTTCAGTTGGCCAAAGCTGAAAGTCGCGGTCTCACCAATTGCATTTTCATAATAAACGGCAATGCGACCAGGGTCGGACTGGTGACGCTCACAAACCTGGTTGGCTATATTCAGATGGTCTGGAATTGACCATCGAAATTTAGCATAAATCGTGTCGAAATTGGTAATTTCAGGATCTATCAGTTGCACCTGGACTCCGGACGTAAGATGATGATTTTATTGTAATTAAAAGCACTAACGGGTAAATATGTCGCACTATTGCACCATATATGGCTAGAAACTGGTACAAATTTGGAATTTTTACTCTATATTATTTAATGTAGACGGGTGGAAACACCCGTCATACGCTAATATCTGGATATATAGATTTTAGACCTGGTGCGCTTATCTGGTGTAGGCTGGGAATAATTTACCGACAAATTTAGAGCCTGGACAAAGGTTTTGCCAAACAAGTTAAAGTAACTAGTGAAAGAGAGAAACTATGAAACTCGCAATCGCAGGAGCTAAACGCAGGCTCGATAGCTATCCCCGTCATCTTATTTCATCTGAGGTAACGTCATGAATAATTTCGATGAGTGGTCGCAAATAATTTCCAGGTTTCTCAAAGCAGAAGCTGATTTGCTCACCAGCGTCACAAAGCACGAGATTGCAGCAGACTCCACCAGGGCAGCCTTCATCCGTGGTGTACTAGAACCATTCTTACCCAGCAGTTACGCGATAGGCTCGGGACGAATTATCGATTCGGCCGGGCAAAGCTCGGATCATATAGATATCGTCATCTATCGACGCGATTTCCCGCGCCTGAACCTGCCTGGTAGTTCCGATGTATTTCTGTATGAAAGCGTACTGGCGACGATCGAAGTGCGAACAAAACTGATACGCAAGACATTATTCGATGCACTCGATACCTGCAACTCTATAGCAAAACTGAATCCGGATATCAGCAAGAAAGTTCTGAAAAATATAGCCATGCAAAATAAATTGACGCTCAACGATCAAAATATGTATGTTCACGAACATCCATTACTAACTCACCGGTTTAATTTAATTGGACGTCCTCCAAGCTTTATTTATGGCTTCAGCGGTTTTCAAACCAGCCCCAGTCAACTAAATGATAACGTTAAAATTTGGCTTGAACAGCGCCAAAAAGCTGACCTGGACACCGATTTGAATTCGTTTCCAGCAGTTATTGCCACACAGGGTTGTATCGGATGGCGTAACGCGGCACCTTTATCTGCCAATAGCAATCACCTGTTTGGAATTGGTACGGACGCTGCTCCGATTAGACTCATTGTATTTCAGCTTCTTTATCAGTTAAACAGACGCCTGAAGGTCACGCCGGATGGTTATGGTTTAAAACCCAGTGTCGACTCTTATCTGAAGCAAATGGCACCGCCTGAAATTCAGCACACTGTCGGCAAGGCGACGAATAAATTGAGAATCGCACTGAAAGCAGAACAAGCGGGCTCAGAAACTGAAAAAACAAAGGCCCCTATAAAGGCCAAAAGTCATATTTCCAGGTCCCGACCTGCTACAGTATCAAAACCGGTTATTGAGGCCAAACCAGTTCCAGAGTCTAAAGTAACTCCTGAGACCAAACCCGTCGTCGAGCCCAAACCAGCTCCTGAGACCAGGCCGGTTGTTGAGTCCAGACCAGCTCCTGAGCCGAAAACAGTTACTCAACCCAAATCGGTTACTAAATCAAAACCGGCTTCTGAACCCGAATCTGTTTTTGACTCCAAACCCGTTTTTGAAACTTCGTCGATTGCTAAACCAGACTCGAGGTCCGAAGCCAAAGCAGCACCAGAATCGGAAGCCAGTGCCACTCCCAAACCAGCGCTTGGCGCCGAGCATTATCCAGATTCAGCACCCGCAGAAATGCCGATTCCTGATGCCAATTTAATTCCTGAATATGAACCCGAGCCGGAGCCAGAATCGGATCCTTTTATACAGACGATGCGAATACCTCCTTCCGGTTCTAAAACCACTTCCGAGCCGCCAAAACCGGCAGTTGAGGAAAAATCAAACTTTGAGTCCAAGCCGCCAAAACCGGCGGTTGCGGAAAAATCAGACTCTGAGTCCGATCCGTTTCTGCAAACAGTGCGAATTCCTGCCTCCATTCCCGAGCCTAAATCGGATCCCTTTAGCAAAACTATTCCGGGATTACAGAACCCTCCAAAGTCAGTCCATTAACCTGCTCTGGATACCACGATTATCGTCGTTGGTGAAATCACCGCCTGGTGAGAAGATTTAGTATTTCTTGCTGAATTTTGTGCAGCTTGAGTGCGTGATTGGTAAATATCCATTCCACTCCCCGATTCAATTCACGATAAAAACAAAATCGCGAACCCGCAAATCCGGTACCTGTTTTTTGATTGCGCCGACCATGTTTACGAATTGTGTTTTCACTGATTAACAAATACTGCCCACTGATTCCGGCGTAATTTTCCTTTACTGCTTTTTCACTGATTGCGCTGATATTAAACCCGGCGACCAGAAGCAGGGCCCGACCCGGAAGGAAATCAACCAGCTCGAATAAATCTGCTGAGAGGGCAAGAATATGAAAATCTGTTCCCGGTTCGAGTGAAGAAAATAGCTTCTTGAGTCGCGCCTGCTGGTATTGAGGATCTGGGAATATTTCTTCTTTTATCTCGACCATCAAATGAATTTTTTTACCGTATCGTTGAACGATCTGATCGAGACTGGGGATTTCGGGAATGGCCGACTGCAATTCACTCAGCGTAACCCTGTTAACTTCGAGTGCTAAACCGAATACACGCCGGCAGTCAAAGTCGTGGAGGACCACCGGTTGCAAATCACTGGTCCAGTGAATGTCAAATTCAATACCCCAGATACCCCGGTCCAGTACACGGTCGAACGCGGTAATTGTGTTTTCTTTTACGGCCTTATTATCGTGCTCACCCCGATGCGACACTATTTTACAATTGCGCAGGGCTGATGTTGGTGGTCGAGATCGGGGAATACTGGCGTAAACACCATCAACCAGAAACTGTAACAATTTTTCAAGGTGATAACGGATCATCATGGTTTATCTATGGCGATCATTTAACAATAATAAAAAACTGGGTTGTAAGCCATATCCTACGAAACCTTCCGCCTCACTCTATATCCAGTAATCAATCGATCCGGCATAGTGATACCCAAATTATCGACCAGGGGAGATACTATGGGCCACGGGCAAATTTCATATAATCCAGATACTACTACCAATCTAATCGACAAGCTTTCCCTGGCCATCGATAAAAACTGGCTGGCTGGAAAGATTATTGATGTATATGCTCAGGTACGAAAAATTGAATCGATAGCCGGGCCGTCTAAAGAGTCTCAACTCCTGCGTCAGAAAATAACCAGGTTGCAAAACGAACTAGCCTATACCCGAAGCGTGATGAAGAAAAATTGATAACTCAGTATTCAATATCAACTACCATATACAGGCTCAATCGCCTCGACTAACCCTTCCAGCACTGTTCCACAATCCTGCTCGACCTTCATTGTCAAAATATCGTCCGCTCGAGTTACACCGCGGTTAATCGCAACAATCGGCATGCCGATTTCATGGGCACGCCGGGTAAATCGGTAGCCCGAATAAACCATCAGTGAGGAACCTGCAATCAACATTGCATCAGCCCTGCCCACTGCATCAAAACAGGTTTTCACCCGTTCAGGTGGCACACTTTCACCGTAAAAAACCACATCAGGTTTCAATATCCCGTCGCAACGGTCGCAATATGGTATTTCAATTTTTGTAAAATCTATCTGCTCTAACTGTGAATCTCCGTCGGGTGCCGGAACCGACGCGAGATTCTCAAGTTGCGGATTATGCTGCATCAGGAAATGCTGAACCTGTTCCCGCGCAATACTGGCCGAGCAATCGAGACAGACTACCTGATCAAGCGTACCATGCAAATCGACCACCCGCTTGCTCCCTGCACGCTGGTGAAGTTGGTCAACGTTCTGAGTAATTAAAAGCGACACTTTGCCCAGTGCTTCGAGGCGCGCCAGGGCGGAATGCGCTTGATTAGGCGAGGCTGCTTTAAATCGAATCCGGCCGATCGCAGAACGTGCCCAATAACGGCGTCTTGAGAAATCACTGCCGATAAAATTCCCATATTCCATCGGCCGACTATGCTTCCAGGCACCGCTTTCATCGCGATAGTCAGGAATCCCGGAAGCAGTGCTCACACCAGCCCCGGTCAGCACTACTACCTGATTATGATTTTCAAAAAAATCGATCAGGTAATTAGGGGGCAAACTAAAACACTCCGGTTTTACCACTATATTACTTGTCACCAGTAACATACTTTAATATCTCCACAACCTGCTCGGGAGTTCGAGCCCAGGCCATCGCCGCGGCATCGACTTCTTTTAACGGGTGAATAATGTCTTCATCGTGCAAGGTGATATAGGGCTTGCCAAGTGCCGCACAACAGCCCGCATCAAACGCCGCATTCCACTGCTTGTATTTATCACCAAAGCGCACCACTGCTATATCGCATTTATTGATCATCGATTTTGTGCGTATGCCATTGACCTTAGACGACTTGTGATCGCGCCAGAAATTATTACTTTCTGCACCAAGCATGTCGCCGGCCGCATCGCTCGCCTCATGATTGGTCACCGCAGAGGTGAAAACCACGGGTAATTTATGGAATGCGGCACCATTCATAATTTGCTGGCGCCAGTCGGTATGTATTTCGCCAGATAAATATACTGTCAAGTTCATTGTTAACCTCTAAGTAATTTGCAGAGTGTGAGATTCTAGGCAATTTCCGTCTTATAACTAAACATGTCTCCACGGCCCTTGGTAATGCGGATTTCGATAATTTGATTATTGCTGGTATAGGTGGTTCGATTTAACACCAGAACCGGCGAGTTGACTTCGATATTGAGTATCGCGGCTGTTTTTTCGGTAGCGCTCTCAGCGGTTAGCGTCTCGGCGGCTCGCACCACGGGTACCTTGTATTTATCCACCACCACCGCGTAGAACAGATCGGGTATATGGATATCCTCATTCTCCAGTCCAGGCAATACGTCGGATCGCCAGCGCGAGTACTCGACCATCACTGGTTTATCCTCGATATACCCGATGCGTTCGATATATAGCAAATCGGTAGACTCAGAGATATTCATTTTGCGGCAAATTTCCTTATTACCCTGTTCGATATAGCGCCGAGAAGTCTTTTTGTCGATGCGTACATCCTTGCCTTCGGCATCACCGTAAGACACGTACAGGAACAGGCTATTATTAAAATCGATGCGCGACACATATGTACCTTTGCCTTGATGGCGGTACAATTTTTTCTCCCACACCAGGTTATCGATGGCTTTTTTTACCGTTCCCTGGCTTACGCCGAGGGTGGCTGCGAGTTGCGGTTCTGAAGGTATCAGGTCGCCCGAAACGAGTTCGCCCGATTCGATAAAATCCATCAGGTAATCTTCAACTACCCGGTAAAGAGGCTTGACTGACGCCTGACTCATACTGACTCCATAGCCGTTAAATTATAAATTTGAAATGACATCCACCACCGCACTATCCGAATTCGTGTCGTTAATCTTGCATATTCCCATTGACTTCATATTAATCCACTGCAAGAATTAACTCAACTAACTCATATATATGAGTTATATTATTATAATAAACCAAGTTAGCTACCGAGGAGACTCCAGAGAGCATGGTCTTTCTTAATTACATCGGTAACGTATTTATTCCCTACCCTGATAATCTAAGCACAGGGGTATCTCAAATAACGGCAGATTTTATAGCGATAAGTTACTCGCTTGTTATCGATATAGGATTTTTAATCCTGAATTAATTATGGAAACTCTATCTTTTGCACCTGTTTCGAGAGGATGAATGGCATGCCATCAGAACAAAATTCTGAAGTAAAAGCGAACGTCGCAGCACTGATCGTAAAAGCTCGCGCAGCACAGCTTATTTATCAGCGCTACGACCAGGAGCAAGTCGATGAAGTGGTAACCGCAGTCGGCTGGACCATCATCAACAGCAAAAACAATCACCTGCTCACCGAGATGGCAATCAAGGATACCGGTATCGGTAAATACGAAGACAAAATTCGCAAAAACAACCGCAAGACCCTGGGCCTGCTTCGTGATTTAAAGGGGACCAAATCAGTCGGCGTCATCGCCGAGTACCCGGAAAAGGGCCTTATTGAAATTGCCAGACCTGTCGGTGTGGTAGGCGCAATCGTGCCATCTACCAATCCGGTGGCAACTCCATTTAACAAAATCCTCAACGCCTTAAAAGGCCGCAATGCGATTATCCTTGCACCGTCCCCAAAGGGTCAAAAAGTTTGCGCAAAGTTAGTAGAACTGATTCACGCCGAATTGCAACGCGTCGGCGCACCAACCGATCTGGTGCAGCATTTGCCGCTTCCGATCAACAAGGCCGAATCCTATGAACTCATGCGTCAGGTCGATTTGATCGTCGCCACCGGGTCCGCAAACAACGTCCGGGCCTGTTACGAAAGCGGTACCCCGGCAGTCGGTGTCGGTGCTGGTAACGTTCCGGTGATAGTCGATGATAGTGCCGATCTCAGCGATGCTGCGGCAAAAATAGCCGCATCCAAAACCTTCGACAATGCTACCAGTTGCTCGTCAGAAAATAGTCTCGTTATAGTCGACAGTGTTTACGACGACATGCTTGCTGCTCTGCACCAACAAGGTGGGCGCTTATTGAATCCACAAGAGAAGGATCAATTGCAAAGTAGTCTCTGGGTCGACGGCCATTTAAGTCGCGAACTGATCGCGCAAACCGCTAGTAGAATCTGCGAGATCACGGGTCTGGCTCGTGACGGCCTGGAGGATGCCGGGTTTTTGATGGTCGAGGAAACCGGTATTGGCCCAGATTATCCTTATTCGGATGAAAAACTCAGTCCGGTTTTAACGATTTATCGCGCTGCTGATTTTGACCATGCATTCCAGATTGTCAGTCGCATTCTGGATTACAAGGGCAAAGGCCATTCGGTTGGTATCCACACTGATAATGACGAGCACATCATGCGCCTCGGACTCGAAATGGATACCTGCCGGGTCATCGTCAACCAGGCGCATTGCTTCGCCACCGGGGGCAGTTTTGACAATGGCCTGCCTTTTTCATTGTCGATGGGCTGTGGCTCCTGGGGCGGTAATAGCATACCGGACAATATGAATTATCGGCATTTCCTCAATACCACCCGTATCGCCCGCACCATCCCAAAAAACGAACCGTCAAAAGCGGATATATTCGGCGAGTTTTGGCATAAATATGGCCTCGATGTCATGTCTTCTTCCGAGTAAGCAATGCGATGACAACCGTCCAATCCATTATCAATGCTAAAGCCAGCACGCGGGCAGACTCGACCTTTTTAATCTCTCCCGAAACCAACTATGAGCTGAGCTATTCGGGTCTGCAACAAGCGGCACAGAACATTGGGAAATACCTGCCAGCACTGGGACTTGCGAAAGGCGACAAGGCTGCGTTTTTAATGAGCAACGGTCTTTGGAGCGTAAAAATCTTCCTCGGAACCATGTACAGTGGTCGTGTCATTGTGCCGCTAAATGCCGTCTGTGGAGATGATCAATTACGTTATGTCATCGAACATTGCGATGCCAGGGTGATATTCGTCGAGGAAGACTATCGGCAAAAATACAGCGCCGTATTTGCAGACCTGCCGCCCCAGATTCAGATAATACCGACTTGCCGGGATAACGGCCCGCAGTGGCCAGTCACCCTTGAAGCAGCAGAACAAATGGAAGCACCCGTGCTGACGCAGGAAGACGAAGCCCTGTTGATTTATACCTCAGGTACGACAGGTCGTCCCAAGGGCGTTGTTCTGACGCACAGGGCAGTGATTGCCGGTGGCAACAATACCGCTGCGGCACATCAGTTGCATACCGGAGACCGTGCGCTGTGTGTACTACAGCTTTATCACATCAACGGTGAAATGGTTACCGTGATGGGGCCGCTGGTTAGCGGTGGCAGCGTGGTGATGCCTTACAAGTTTAGTAAAGGTGATTTCTGGTCACTGATCGACACGTGGAAATGCACCTGGTTTAGTGTAGTGCCAACGATAATTGCCTACCTGCTCGAAGCGGCAGAGCGACTCGACGAGCCTACCTGTATCGCAAAGGACCGCCCTCAATTACGCTTTGGACGATCCGCCTCAGCCCCATTATCGCCGGACATGCATCGACAGTTCGAAGCGCATTTTGCGGTCGCAGTCGTCGAGACCATGGGTTTGAGCGAAACCGCGGCCCAGATTCTTTCTAATCCTATGCCACCCGCTCTGCCCAGGTATGGCTCGCCTGGAATTGCTTTTGGCAACGAGGCGATGATAATTGACAAACAGGGCAAGGAACAGTCCAGGGGAGATTCGGGTGAACTGATGATTCGAGGCGATAACGTCATGAAGGAATATTACAAAAACCCCGAAGCCACCGCCGAGGCGCTTAGAGCAGATGGCTGGTTGCATACTGGCGATCTGGCTTACGAAGACGACGATGGTTACTTTTTTATCACCGGACGCCTCAAGGAGATCATCATCAAAGGGGGTGAAAATATTGCCCCACGCGAAATCGACGAAGCATTATACCAGCACACCGCGGTGCTTGAAGCAGCAGCTTTCCCCATCCCTGACCGCAATTACGGTCAGGAAATTCTCGCCTGCGTCGCGCTCAAGCCCGGTGCCATTTGCTCGGCCGCCGAACTTGAAGCTTTTTGCGTGGAAAAACTGGGTAAATTCAAGGCACCCAAATCGATATCATTTATGGACGAGTTACCGAAAGGGCCGTCGGGTAAAATTCAACGCCTGAAACTCGCCGATGCCGCGATCAAGAACCTGCAGCAATATCCAGACTGAACATCCTCTATCAAGGAAACCTACAGGAGATTTTTCTTCTTTTTTATAAAATATAATCAATAATTTATACGAGTTTTCAGAAGCGGAATTTTTACCAGTATATTAAGTACCTGATTTCGACAACTATGCTCTCAAGCTTAAATATTTGAGCAGTTAAGCATTAGACAATGTTGGAAAATTATTGTGTTGAGTCGCTACTGTATTCAGAAAACTGCTAACCTCGACAGGTTTGCTGAAAAGAAAACCTTGCATTATATTACAATTCAAACTCTCCAGGTATTCTGACTGATTGGTGTTTTCTACACCTTCAGCAATAATATTAATAGCGAGGCCATGTGCCATTCCGACAATTGCTGCAACCAAAGCGGCGCCTTTTTTTGAATGCTCAATTTCAGATATGAACGAATAATCTATTTTAACTGTATGAACTGGCAATTCTCGGAGATAATTAAGCGAAGAATAGCCTGTACCGAAATCATCAATCGCGATTGAAATCCCTTTATTAGACAAAACCTGTAATTTATGGGTACAAACCTGGATATCGCTCATAAACGTATTTTCCGTTATTTCTATTTCCAGTCGATTTGGCTCGATACCCAGATCTTCCGTAAGAGAAACGAAGTTCTCTGGGAAGCCCTTATATCTAATATCAGTTGCAGACAAGTTGATGCTGACTTTAATTTGGCTCTCTAAAAATCCTTTATCACTGAACAGATCAGTGGCTACCCGACTTAAAACCCATTCAGTGAGTTGTTCAATGATGCGA
>Ga0255051_10000667_pt1 | contig 12514 bp, 11 predicted proteins | sample JV7_2_9_MG_FD_181719 | JGI IMG/M metagenome (GOLD analysis project Ga0255051, IMG submission 181719) | Seawater microbial communities from Jervis Inlet, British Columbia, Canada - JV7_2_9 | ecosystem: Environmental > Aquatic > Marine > Inlet | place: Canada: British Columbia | collected 2016-10-06
AACAGGATACGAGCAAGTATGGGATCGTCAATACCACGGGTGACAGCAATGGTAAATATTCAAGAGTTGAAGGGATTATTGAGAAACCGCGACCTGGTGAAGCCTCGTCGAACCTTGCCGTGGTCGGGCGCTATATACTCACACCGGCGATCTTTGACCTGCTTGAGGCTACTCCCAGGGGTGCTGGTGGAGAAATTCAGCTCACCGACGCCATCTCGGAACTGTTGCAGCATGAAGATGTGTTTGCCTATCGTTTTGATGGCAAACGGTATGATTGCGGAAGCAAACTGGGATATTTAAGGGCGACTGTTGAGTATGGAATGAAACATGCCGAGATTGGTGATGATTTTCATTCCTATTTGAAGAGCCTCTGATCAAATCATGGTAGATATACAGGCTCCACTCGACCAGGAGGGTAGTTCCCGGCCGCAATTACGCTCCTGGCAAGCGCTGGTGGCGCACAAGACCACGATCAGCAAACTGACGCTGCCAAACCTGTTCAAGGAAAATAGCCGGCGATTTGAAGACTATTCGATCGCCATCGATGGCTTGCTATTTGACTACTCGAAAAACCTGCTGACCAATCGAACCATTGAACTGCTGAAAAAGCTCGCCAGCGACTGTGATCTGGCAGACGCGATTGAGAATCTTTTTGCGGGTAAGCACGTCAACACCACCGAAGATCGCCCGGCGCTGCATACCGCGCTTCGTAACCCTCCGGATTCAACGCTGCTGGTTGATGGTAAGGACCTGATGCCTGGGATCTACCAGGAACTCGCAAAAATGCGGGAACTGGTCGAAAAGCTGCATCGGGGCGAGTACCTGGGTTCAACCGGCAAGCCCATTACCGACGTGGTTAACATCGGTGTTGGCGGTTCAGATCTCGGTGCGGTGATGGCGAGTGAGGCCCTGTCAGAATATCGTCAGGGACCTGTCTCTTTGCATTTTGTCTCCAGTATCGATGGCACCCACCTGACCGATGTACTGCATGCTGTTGATCCGCACACCACCTTGTTCATCATTTCCTCCAAGTCGTTCACCACGGTCGATACCATGACCAATGCGAGTGTGGCCAGGCAGTGGCTTTTAGAGACGCTGGGAGCAGATGCGAGTTTAGACAATCACCTGGCAGGCGTATCGGCTAATGATGCCGCAATGGCAGCTTTCGGTATCGCGGAGAAGAGCCGATTTTACATCTGGAACTGGGTAGGGGGGCGTTTTTCACTGGCATCGGCGGTAGGCCTGCCGGTGGCTATTGCCATCGGCTATGAAAACTACGAAGAGATGCTGAGTGGTATGCATATGATGGACTGCCATTTCCGTGATGCGCCATTTGAGCAGAATATACCCGTCATTATGGGCCTGTTGGGCATCTGGTATCTCAACTTCTTCGATGCCAAAGGTCAGGTAATCCTGCCCTATGATTCGAGAATGCACCGCTTTCCGGCCTATCTGCAGCAACTGGAGATGGAGAGTACTGGCAAGAGCGTCACGCACAGCGGTGAAACCGTCGGATACCGCACCGGCGGAGGCACCTGGGGCGAGACAGGGCCCAATGCCCAGCATTCGTTTTACCAGCTACTGCACCAGGGCACTCGGTTCGTGATGGCCGACTTTCTCGCGCCGGTGAACCGGGAAAGTGAATTCCCGGGACACCATGGTCTCGCGCTGGCCAACTGCCTGGCCCAATCACGCGCGCTGATGGATGGACTGTCGGGCGAAGCTGCGTTGAGGGAGCTGGAGCAAAGCGGGCGTGGTCCGGAAGAAATCGACCGTATATTGCCGCACAAGGTGCATCCTGGGAACAAGCCGAATAATTTATTGCTGTTTAAGCGCCTTGACCCAAAAACACTGGGCATGCTGGTAGCGCTGTATGAGCACAAGGTTTATGTGCAAAGTGTTATCTGGGATATCAATGCCTTTGACCAGTGGGGGGTTGAACTGGGTAAACAACTGGCTTCGGAACTCGAGCCAGCGATCAATTCCGATGCAACGGTTTCCAGGCTCGATGGATCGACCCGGGGCCTGCTGGACCATATTTCCCGCTGGAAAAATAAATAAACGATTTCGGATCAGCAGTAGAACCTGCCCGGTGCTATGCGGGCTGGTTCAATGCTTTATCGGCCCGTAGACGTTTAGCCATCAGGTCTACGAAGGCCCGAATCCTGGCCGAGGCAAAGCGACCTTCACGGTGTACGATGTAGATAGGCAGGGGAGGTGGTTCGAATTTTTCCAGGACTATCTTTAATCCACCCTCGCCGAGTTGCTGTGCTACCTGGTATGACAATAGACGCGTAATGCCAAAGCCGCGGCGTGCGGCTTCGATCGCCGCGTCGTTGGTGGTGACCGTTAGCCGGGGCTGGATTCGCAGCGCTGCATTTTCGAAACGCCAGTTGATGGCATTATTGCCCGCACTGGAAGCGATAATCGAATGTGCAAGCAAGTCCTTTGGTGTGCCGGGCAGGCCATACCGTTGCAGGTATTGCGGCGACGCGCAGAGAATCGCGCGCACCGATCCGACGCGTAGCGCACGCAGACTCGAATCAGGCAGTTCACCGATTCGAATGCCGACATCGACCCCTTCTTCGAGCAGGTTGACGATCCGATCCAGAAACATCGCCGAGACCTCGGTATCTGGGTAGGCATTCAGGTAATCGACTATTCCGGGCATGACAAACATACGACCAAATAGTACCGGTGCGGTAATAGCCAGATGACCGCGCGGCGTGGCATTGATACCGGCAGCGGCTTCATCGGCCGCTTCAAGGTCATCGAGAATACGTTTTGCATCTTCAAGGTAGCGCCTGCCTGCCTCGGTTACCCGTACGAATCGGGTGGTGCGGTTGAGCAGTTTGACGCCAAGCTGTTCTTCCAGTGCTGCTACCGCGCGCGTCACTGCGGGCGGCGACAGGTGCAGGCGGCGCGCTGTTGCGGCAAAACCCTGTTCTTCAGCGACCGCGACGAACACGTTCATCAAATGAAAGCGATCCATGATTATTCCAGTTAGTGGAATAAATAATTGTAAATTATGAGTATTCTTATTTCAAACGGAATTTGTCATAGTGTCGTGGTTCATTAACATAATAGGTATAGAGTGATGGGGCACAGATTTGCAGAAATCGCGTTTACCGGGTCGGTACAGCAGGTTCAGCAGGAACTTGGTAGTCGTGCCGGGTACGCGGGCATGGAAGCTGGTGATGACTACAACCACCTGCTCAGTGCCCGCGAGGTGGATTTCATCTCCGCTCGCGACAGCTTCTACATGGCCAGCGTCAGCGAGACCGGTTGGCCTTACGTTCAACACCGCGGCGGGCCAGCCGGGTTTATGCGGGTTCTCGACGAGCAGACTATCGGTTTTGCCGACTTCAGCGGCAATCGCCAATACGTCAGCGTCGGTAATTTGCGAAAAGATGACCGTGTCTCGCTGTTTTTCATGGATTATCCAAATCGAACACGCCTCAAGCTACTCGGTCGGGTGCGGTTGATCGGCCCGGAGGAACCCGAAATGCTTGCCCGCCTGGAAGTAGACAGTTACCAGGCCCGGGTCGAGCGCGGATTTGTGATCCAGATTGAGGCCTTCGACTGGAACTGTCCGCAGCACATCACACCACGATATACCGATGCCGATATAGAAACGTTGATGGCGCCATTGATCGAGGCAAACCGGACATTGCAGGCCAGTCAGACCTCTACCGATGTTGCGGAGCGACCGGTACTGGGTAATGGCCCACTGGAACTCGTGATTAGCGGGGTCCGCCAGCTTACCCCGAGGGTTCGCGCCTTCGAGCTACGCGATCCGAACGGTGCCGATTTACCCGCGGTTGAAGCCGGTTCACACCTGCAGTTCCCGATGCAACTGCCCGATGGAACAACCACTATTCGTCATTACTCGATCTGCTCGAATCCGGCGCGCCGCGATGCCTACGAGATCGCGGTGCTGCGCGAGGATGAAGGCGGCGGTGGATCGCTTGCCGTGCATGCACAGTTCAGCATCGGTCGGCATCTACATTGCGAGCTGCCACAAAACCATTTTCGCCTTCATGACGACGACCGACCCGCGGTGTTGATTGCCGGTGGTATCGGCATCACGCCAATCAAGGCCATGGCCCAGGCGCTAAAAGCGCGTGGTACTAAAATGCAAATGCACTACACGGGTCGCAGCCTGCAGGAAATGGCTTTCAGGGACAGGCTGGTCCGGGAGTTCGGCAACGAGTTGGCCATTTATAGTTCCGCCAACGCTGAACGTCTGGATATTGAACAGGTCCTATTTACTGCCCCGGATAACGCGATCGTTTATGTCTGTGGGCCGGGCCGCCTGATCGATGCCGTGGTCGATGTTGCAGCAAAATTAAACTTTGATCCAGGCCGAATCCGTTTCGAGCGTTTTGGTGCGGCAATTAATCTGGATGCAAGGCCTGTTCGGGTCGAACTGCGTCGTTCTGGAAAGCAAATTGAAGTTTCCGCCGACCAGAGTATTCTCGATGCTATGCTCGATGCGGGTGTCGATGCACCCTACAGCTGTAAAGCCGGGAATTGCAAGTCCTGTGCGGTTAAGGTGCTGGATGGCGAACCCGAGCATCGAGACTCGGCCCTGTCAACCGCCGAAAGAGAGGATTACCAGTTGATCTGTCCCTGTGTTTCTCGAGCTAAGGGTGACCACCTGGCGCTTGATATCTAGTCATAAACTTAAAGTTTCCAATCTAACAGGAGTGAGGAGTTATTATGAAAGAAAGTCGCCCACCATTACCACCATTTACCTATGAAACCGCCGTTGAAAAAGTACGTGCCGCTGAAAATGGCTGGAATACACGTACACCGGAAAAAATCGCGTTGGCCTATACGATTGATACCCGCTGGAGAAATCGCTCTACATTCGTCAACGGTCGCGATGAAGTCGTCAAGTTTCTACAGGATAAGTGGGCCAGAGAACTGGATTATCGCCTGATTAAAGAGATATGGACTTTTCAGGACACGCGCATAGCCGTGCGATTCGCCTATGAGTGTCATGATGCGAGTGGTCAGTGGTTTCGATCTTATGGCAACGAAAATTGGCAGTTCGATGAAAATGGCCTGATGAAACTACGCCTGGCCAGTATCAATGATCTGCCGATCAATGAAACTGAAAGAAAATTTCACTGGGAGTTAGGGCCGCGACCCGAAGATCATCCGGGGTTAACCGATTTAGGTTTGTAGTCGGCAATCCGATGGTTCGCTATTTGTGTATTTGACCAGGGGATTACTTCAGGGATCGAATTTAGATCTGGATGAAGTGATTTCTTGCGTTAATTACGGCACAATCATTGCCTCAAAAAATTGGCTGGGCCAGGGCCCAGTTTATCCAGGGGAAATTATTGTACAGTATTGCAGAAAACAGGCTCTCGCGCCTTATCAATAGCGGGTCTGGCGATCTATTAGGCGCCGGGCTGGTGGGCCTGGAAAAAGAAACCCTGCGCGTGATGCCCGATGGCACGTTGGCACAGACCCCGCATCCGCTGGCGCTGGGTTCTCCACTGACTCACCCCAACATCACCACCGACTACTCCGAGGCACTGACCGAAATTGTTACACCGCCCTGCGAAACGATTCCCGCGGCCCTGGACTTCCTGCGCGACACCCAGTGTTTTGTCTACGAAAACCTGCAAGATGAACTACTCTGGGCCACCAGTATGCCCTGCGTGGTGGCCGGAGAAACCAGTATCCCGATTGCCAAATATGGAAGCTCGAATCCGGGTCAGATGAAAACCGTTTACCGGCGTGGCCTGGGTCACCGCTACGGGCGCGTGATGCAGGTGATTGCCGGGGTCCATTTCAACTATTCATTCACGGAGGCTTTCTGGCCCGAGTTTCAGGCAATAGAAAATGACAACAGACCACTACAGGATTTCATCGACGACAGTTACTTTGGCCTGATTCGTAACCTGCAGCGTTTCGGCTGGCTGGTTCCCTATTTATTCGGTGCCTCGCCGGCGGTTTGCAAGTCCTTTTTGGGTAAGGCCGAAACTAACCTGGAAGATTTTAACGACAACACCTTCTATCAGCCCTACGCGACTTCACTGCGAATGGGAGATATTGGTTATCAGAATAACAAGGAATCCAAGGTTGGTGTCAAGGCCAGTTACGACAACCTGGATGCGTATATCACCAGCCTTTCGCAGGCGATCGAGACACCCTGCGCCGAGTACGAAAAGCTCGGTGTGGTAGTTAATGGTCGCCACCAGCAACTCAATGCCAATATTCTGCAAATTGAAAATGAGTACTACAGCACTATTCGCCCCAAGCAACTGGTGGGTAATTTCGAAAAACCAGTACATGCGCTCAAGCAGCGCGGTGTGCGCTACGTGGAACTACGCTCGATCGATGTGAATGCGTTCGAGCCGCTCGGCATCAATGAGCGCCAGTTACGATTCCTCGAGGCCTTCCTGATATTTTGCCAGCTCCATGAAAGCCCTGTTATCGGTGTCGCGGAGCGCGACCATATAGATCACAACGAACTGGTTGCCGCGCATCATGGTCGCGACCCGCAGTTGAAACTATACCGGGGCAGTGACGAAATCCTGCTGCGCGACTGGGGCAGGGAGATTATCGAGGCGATGACTGGTATTTGCGAGTTGCTCGATAAAGACCTGCCCGAAAAGCCTTACAGTAGCTCCCTGGCGGCGCAACGCGACAAGGCGCATGATGCCGACTTCACCCCCTCCGCGCGTATGCTGGAAGCGATGCGCAGCGAAGGCGAAGGCTTTTTCCATTTTGCCATGCGCATGTCACAGCGGCACCATGCCTTCTTTACAAAATGCGATCTGGGCGAGGAGCGTCGCGCGATGTTTAGCCGTCTGAGCGAAGAATCACTGCAACGGCAAAAAGCTATGGAGGCGGAAAATAACGAGTCGTTTGCCGATTACCTGGCGCGTTACTTTGCCCAGCCGGTGTAGACCTGCCTCTAGCCAAAGACTTTAGTTAAAAGGAGCAAGGAATGAATAAGATAACTATTGCCAAACTCTCGGATCTACAGGACCGCAGCCCGGAGTATGCGCTGGTGGCCAATGTGGATCTGGTAATCATTAAATATGAAGATAAGGTCTCCGTGCTCTATGGGCGCTGTGCCCACCGTGGAGCCCTGATGAGTGACGGTGCTATTCGTGGGAAAGATATTATCTGCGGGGTGCATGGATGGGATTATGAATTTGAATCCGGCATCAGTTCTTATAATAACGCCGAACGACTTGCCAAATTCAATACCTGGATAGATGGGGACGACGTCCAGGTCGATGAAGATGAGATCATCGCCTGGGAGCGGGAAAATCCACAGGCCTATAACAGGGAATCCTACCAGGGCCTGTATGCCGATTTACACGGTACCCCCGAAGAACCCCATGTGAATTTTATTCAGCAGCTCGCTCGCGATGGTTTGAGCAAAGTGGGTCATCATGGGCCATCCGCTGCGATGGGGGTTCCGAGGCAGGAATTACCCCAATGGGAAGATATACAATTTATCACCGCACAGCTTGCGACATTGCCTCAGCTGGACGACGTTGCGGTGGCAACCGGGGTGACGATTGGGCCGGAGGCCGCGAAACCTTTGAAACTGGCAATTCCGCTGTTTGTTTCAGATATGAGTTTTGGCGCATTATCCGAAGAAGCCAAAACGGCACTGGCAAAAGGTGCCGAAATGGCCGGTACCGGAATTTGTAGTGGCGAGGGGGGTATGTTGCCTGAAGAGCAGGCGGAGAATTCGCGCTATTTTTATGAGCTGGCTTCCGGTCGCTTCGGCTATTCCCTGGATAAGGTAAAAAAATGCCAGGCTTTTCATTTTAAGGGCGGGCAGGGCGCAAAAACCGGCACCGGTGGGCATTTGCCTGGGAAAAAGGTCAAGGGAAAAATCGCGACCGTGCGCGGCTTACCCGAGGGCGAGCCCGCGGTTTCACCATCGCGATTCCCCGATTGGGATGATATTCACTACGTCAAAGACTTCGCCGAGATGGTTAAACAGGAAACCGGCGGCATTCCGGTCGGCTATAAACTCTCCGCCCAGCATATAGAAAAAGATATTGATGCTGCACTGCACGTAGGCGTGGACTATGTCATTCTCGATGGTCGCGGTGGTGGCACCGGTGCGGCGCCATTAATCTTTCGCGATAATATCTCGGTGCCAACTATTCCCGCGTTGGCGCGTGCACGAAAACACCTCGATCAATGTGGCCTGAGTGTATCGCTGGTGATAACTGGAGGTCTTCGCGTCCCCGCTGATTTCTCCAAGGCCCTGGCACTCGGCGCCGATGCCGTTGCCGTATCGAATGCCGCAATTCAGGCCATCGGATGCCTGGGAATGCGCGCCTGCCATACCAATAACTGTCCTGTCGGAATAGCGACACAGCAAGATCATCTGCGGGCAAGACTGATTGTCGAAGAGTCGGCGAAACGCCTGGCGCGGTTCTTTGAATCCTCGGTAGATCTGATGAAAGTGCTGGCACGATCTTGCGGTCATACCCATCTGAATCAGTTCAATATCGACGATTTAACCACCTTTAAACGAGATATGGCTTATTTAACCGGAATTTCCTATGGTGGTGTGACGCCTCTGTAGTGGGGACGCCAGGCAAATAGTTAATTCAACCGAAGATAAACTGGTTGGATGATATCTACGATAAGTACAGGTAGTCCAGCCTAGGCGTCATACCCGGCGGGATGCCGCCCACTTAGCGGGTATCTTTTTAAGAAAATTCCCGTGAATTTCAGTAGTTTAAAGATTCCCGCTTGCGCGGGAATGACAATTTCATAAAATTTTCTAGCCATGTCTAATACCATAAAATATTATTAAGCCTTTGTAATACAATCACGGTTGTCGATGTTTTGAAAGTTAACGGAACAGTAGAGACGGACAATACAATATGCTGTCTGATGAACTAGGAAATATCAAAGTGCTGGCATTCGACGTCTTCGGCACTGTCGTCGACTGGCATGGTTCACTGGTCAACGAAATAGAGCGTCTGAAACTCGACGTCGATAGCAGCGAATTCGCACTGGCCTGGCGGGCAGGCTATGCCCCGGCGATGCAAAGAGTAATGTCCGGGGAGCTGGAATGGACTCTGCTGGATGATTTGCATCGCATGATTCTGGATGAAATTCTGCTCCAATTTAGCGTAACAACCCTGAACGAAAGCCAGAAGCAACATTTAAATAAAGCCTGGCACCGGCTGGAGGCGTGGCCAGACTCGGTGGAGGGTTTGCAGAGGCTGAAGTCGAAATATCTTATTTGCACGTTATCGAATGGCAATATCGGGCTTCTCACAAACATGGCTAAAGCCGCAGGATTACCCTGGGACTGTATACTCTCGGCCGAGGTGTTTCGCAAATACAAACCCGATCACGGTACCTATCTTGGCGTAGCCAGGGTATTTGACCTGGCGCCTGAAGCGGTGATGCTGGTAGCCGCGCATCAAAATGACCTGGTCGCAGCGCGCGATTGTGGCTTAAATACGGCCTATATCGAAAGGCCGATGGAATTTGGCGCTACACGGGTAAAAGACGTTTCCCCGGACAGTGAAAATACGCTGCATGCCAAAAATTTCATTGAGCTCGCATCCCTGCTCGAGTGCTGAGACACACTGTTTTTTTAAAATAGAGTAAGATTGGGTCATGAAAAAACTAAAAAACGAAAAGGAGATGGTCAGAAAGGCGATTGCCGAGGGCGTCAAGTATGGTGAAGATCGCGGTGTGGTCGAGTTTGAAGCCACCGACTCGGCCGATGAGAAGTTACTCTATATTTACCGATTGCTGGTCCATGACAAGATGATACAACCGATCCCCGAAGACCAGGTTTCGCAAAAATCGATCAGGCATAAACTCGCGATCTGGGCGTCCAAGTTATAATCATCCAGCATTCGGCGGATGGACCGACCCTGCCAATGCATGTCAACCCACACCCCTAGAATATAATCGAAGTCCAATAGCTGGAGATAAATATGAAAGCTGAAGAATTAAAGCAGGTTCAGGCACCGTTAAAACAGCAGTATATAGATGAGCCTGATACAGCCACCATTACGCTGAGCGCGCGAGGCCAGATTGGCGAGGGCATTACCTGCAAGGTAGACACTGGCAAAGCCATTGCCGAGGCAGGGCTGCATCCAGCCACAGGCGGTGATGGCACTTCATTGTGTTCGGGCGATATGTTGCTTGAAGCCCTGGTTGCCTGTGCGGGCGTCACTTTATCAGCAGTTGCGACCGCGATCGGTGTGGAGCTTAAGGATGCAACTGTGATAGCAGAAGGTGACCTCGACTTTCGAGGCACGCTCGCGGTCGCGAAGGATGCTCCAGTAGGATTTAAATCGCTGAGGCTGGGGTTCGAGCTCGACACCGATGCTTCCGGCGAGCAGGTAGAATCACTGATCAAGCTGACCGAGCGATATTGTGTGGTTTACCAGACATTGCTGAATACACCCGACATAGCGGTAGAAAAGTCCAGGCTTTGACGCATCGACAATACAGACGATAAAAAATAATGTTGCTGGGAAAGGGCAAAGGTCTCAGGCCTTGAATTAACATCGGGCAATCTCAACTTATAAAAATAATACTTTCTATTTAGGAAAACACTGATGAAACGTATGCACATACATATTGCCGTGAACGAGTTAAGCGAAAGTATCAACTTTTATTCAACCCTGTTTGGCGAGTCACCTACTGTCGAGCGTGAAGATTATGCAAAATGGGAACTAGCCGATCCCGTTGTAAATTTCGCTATTTCCAATCGTGGCCATGCCAGTGGGATCAACCATCTGGGAATACAGGTAGATTCTGAAACTGAGCTACAGGAAATAGCAAAGCGTCTCGACGAAGCAGAAATCACCGCTTCAAAACAGGAAGGATCGTCCTGTTGTTATTCCCACTCAAACAAACACTGGACACAAGATCCACAGGGTATTGCCTGGGAGTCGTTTCATACGCTGGGCGAAATTCCTGTTTTCGGAGAAGACACCAGGGCTGACTCAGGCGATGAATCTTCTGCATGCTGCATCCCGTTGAATATAAATCAGGCTAGTGACGAGGGCGCGGCCTGTTGCGTGCCAAACGAGAAGGATGTATCGGGGAGTTGCGCCTAAATACTATCAATCATACTGGCGGATATCGTCGATAATTTTACCGTCGTTTGGCAGGTTACCGGGTTCGACTAATTCTACCTCGCCGCGAAGCTTGCAAATCTGTCGAATACTATCGATCAGGGCGGTTTTTAGTGACTCATCGGCGCTGGCAGATTCGCATTGCAACTTGATCTGATCGGTCTCATCGATCCAATCGATGATCAGACGTGCCCTGACGATTTCCGGGTGGCGTTTCACCAGCCTGTCGATCTGCTCGGGGTGAATAAACATACCGCGTACCTTCGCGGTCTGATCCGCACGCCCCATCCAGCCCTGGATACGTTTATTGGTACGACCACAGGGACTGATGCCTGGCATGATCGCTGACAGGTCTCCGGTAGCGAATCGGATCAATGGATATTCGGGATTCAGGCTGGTGACGATGACTTCCCCGACTTCACCCTCGTCTACCGGGTCTCCGCTGCCGGGACGGACGATTTCAAGATAAACTCCCTCGTCGATAATCAGGCCCTGCTGCGCGCTGGACTCGTAAGCTATCGATCCGAGATCGGCAGTGGCATAACATTGCTGAACGCGAATGCCGCGATCGACGAAACCTGCCCGCAACGAAGGCGGCAGGGCTTCGCCTGTGACCATCGCCTTGTTGATCGAGCCCACATCACTACCCAGTTCATCGGCCTTGTCGAGAATAATTTTTAAAAATGACGGCGTGCCGACATAAGCCTGGGGTGATAAATCGACGATCGTCTGCACCTGTAATTCGGTTTGCCCTACACCGGCAGGAATAACGCTGCAGCCAAGCGCATGGGCACCGCTGTCGAGCATCGACCCGGCAGGTGTGAAATGGTAGGAAAAGCAATTCTGGATCAGTTCGCCGGGGCGAATACCGGCGGCGAACAGGGTACGCGCGAATCGCCAGTAGTCGTGGCGATTATTACCGGGTTCATAAATCGGCCCGGGGGATGCGAATACATGTGCCAGTTCCGGTGCCGCGATAGCAGCGTAGCCACCAAACGGACGGTTGTTTTGCTGTTGTTCGATTAACTCGGATTTACGTGTAATCGGTAATTTGGTGATGGCCTCGTTATCTATTATTTCGTCCGGGTCGAAATCAGCAAGCAGTGATTGATAGATGGGGGCTTTTTTTTTCGCATGAGCGACCTGCTCGCCGACAGCCAGAATCAACGCCTGTTCACGTTCTGTCGGGTCGCGGGTTTCGAGATTATCGTAAAACTCACTCATATCAGTAATTTTATGGTAAAGGATATCCGGGAATGGCGCTCAGAAAAAAGCGCACTTTTATAACGCCATTATGCCAGCCAGCGTTTGCGGCGGCGATAGTGCTTTACCTCGCGGAAACTCTTGCGTTTTTCACCGCTCATGCCGAGGTAGAATTCCTTCACATCCTCGTTCTTCAAAAG
>Ga0255051_10000668_pt1 | contig 12504 bp, 14 predicted proteins | sample JV7_2_9_MG_FD_181719 | JGI IMG/M metagenome (GOLD analysis project Ga0255051, IMG submission 181719) | Seawater microbial communities from Jervis Inlet, British Columbia, Canada - JV7_2_9 | ecosystem: Environmental > Aquatic > Marine > Inlet | place: Canada: British Columbia | collected 2016-10-06
GGATTCGGAATTCCCGTGACGGAGTTTCCTGTTCCGGCGTTCTACAATCTACATCTTGACCCTAGGGAAGAGCATCCGGTGCTGAACGCGCCGCCCAATTTCTGGATCAGATATCCAATCGGTCAAGTCCTCGTCGATCATGCGGTGTCCCTCCAGCAAGAGCCGCCAATCAGGCCGGGTACGCCCGATCCCTACACCCCTGGTGGCCAGTAGCTCGACAGTATCGAATGACCGCAACTGGCCGAAAGTCCCCGTTAAGGACGCTCTTAACATAGCCATTCTTAACGTCTCGTTAGCACCCGAAAGCGGGCATTTTTTGAGATAGAGTTAGAACCGGTCTAATAGTCTCGAGACGACCCGTTGCGGACATTCGCCGCGTATAGGAGGATACTGTCGTCGTGATGAAATCCGCTATGCACAACACAAGGATGCTGGATCGTGGGCGAGACTGGTTCAACGATCCAAACGGGTTCAATGATCCACTTGCCAAGATTCTCCTTGGCATCGGGATAGTGTTGACGCTGATTTTTTATATCGTCGCGTTTCTCGCATCGGTGGTCGATGTGGCGTTCCTCGGGATGCTGAAACCAGTTACGTGGTTGTTGGGCGCATTCGCGGTCGTCGGTGTGATCTGCGGGTTAGTTCGCGGCATCCAATTTGGAAAGGCGATCAGGAGCCGCAGAGAGTAGAGCGTCCGCTAGTGGCCGGTTGTTCCCGTTAAGAACGCCGATCCAGCGTTTCCAATCGATACGAGAACAAGAATGAAGAAGATCGACCTCGGTCAGGCGATCACGATACTCGCTATTCTCGGTGTGATTGGTGGAATCATGCTGCTGGCGTATGAGCTCCAACGCACTGATTTTATGGCGGCGAGAATAATGCTCACCCGGGAATCGTCGTTCCAAGAGCTTCCTCGGTCTGAATTACCGATCGCAAGGTGGAGAAGAGCCACACAAGCATTTCCGAGTTTGCGGACAGTCTATGAGCGCAATAAGGGTAGTTATGATCCGGAGTTCGAAGAATGGTTCGACGAGAACATTCTCAACGAACTTCCGAGCGAATGACCGCAGTTGGCCGATCTTCCCCGTTAATAATCTCCTTAATCTAGTCATTCTTAACGGCCCGTTAGCGCCCCAAAGCGGACATTATTAGAGATAGCATTAGAATCAGTCTTATAGTCTCGAGTCGACCCAAAGCGGACGTAAGTTAACTCGCCGTAATTATCCAAGCTGGCGCATATTTAGGGGGAAACATTGAGAAACTCAATCACACTACTGTTTTGCGCTCTCATTTGGACGAGCGTCAACGCTCATCATAGTGCCGTGAGGTTTGATCAGAACCAGGAAGTCGTAATCGAGGGAGTTGTGAGCGGCTACGACTGGAAGAATCCGCACGTGTACATCTACGTTGACACTGAAGACGACAGTGGCCAACTCATGCGATGGCAGATTGAGGGAGACGATATCCGAACGATGACGGGAAGTGGTTGGACAGCAACTACGCTCGTAGCTGGAGAGCGAGTTGTAGTGCGAGCGAACCCTGACAGGATTGCCGAACGACGCCACGCTCTGATGATATCGCTTTCTACACCGGACGGTACGACCTTGACACCAGAGATTCTCGAAGCGCCGGTCTCGACTGTCGCGGCAGATATCTTTAGCCTCTGGGATTCTTCGAGGTTCGTCGATTTGTACTTAAATAGCGGATCTCTGACTGAGAAGGGAGCCGCTGCTCAGGCCGAATACACTTTAGAAGACTCTCCGAAGTCGCAGTGCATCCCCCCAGTCCCGCCCTTCATGGCCGTTGGAACGGGTCTGCTACATATCTCGATGCAAGAAGAGCACATGCTGATCCAGACCGAGGAGTTCCAGATTGAACGAATCGTCTATATGGACGGGCGAGAGCATCCGGCGGACGGTGAACGCACTCTTCAAGGCCACTCTATCGGTTGGTGGGAAGGTGACGCCCTCGTCATCGACACAACTCATTTTGCCGATTACCTCGAAGGAAGCTGGTTCGACACTCCTTCGGGAGCACAGAAGCACGTCGTCGAGAGGTATGAGTTGACAGAGGAGGGGACTCAGTTGAAGTTCGACTTTGTCCTGGAGGATCCGGAATACCTTCAAGAACCTGCAATGGGTGGGATCGCACTGGATCATGCGTCAAACGAGACGTTTATGCCGTCCGTGTGCGACCTGGAGACCGCACGATTGTGGATGTTTGAGTGATCGCACGTTAATGACTTGTCGGACGACCGGTATTGACCGATTTTCACCGTTAAGAATCTTCTTAACATAGCCATTCTTAACGTCCCGTTAGCGCCCGAAACGGGACCTTTTTTGATATCGGGTTAGAATCAGTCTTATAGTCTCGACTCGACCCAAGCCGGTCGTTAGCACTCGCCTGGCTCTGACCGACACGTGAACCGAACATGGATAACGCAGAATGACTGCATATGTTCCCGCACTGATTTGGCTGTTCAGCGCGATAATCTGTGTCTACATCGCCAAGGCCCGAAGCGTAAAACCTGGCCTGATGTGGGGAGTGATTGTTGTTCTATTGGGCCCGCTGGCTATACCGCTAATATTTCTCGCGAAGCCACAAGAACCAGCGTAAGCGATCTCGAGGAACTCTAGTCGAACGTCCATTACTGGCCGGTTTTCACCGTTAAAAAAATTCTTAACGTGGCAAAATAGAGCGTCTCGAATACACCCGTTTCGGGACATTAGGATGATATATTTCGCGGCTGAAGCTAAGGTCACGAGTCGACCTATAGCTGCCGCAGATGATTGAGGCACAATAGTGCTGTAGACAGGACCTACTATCGTGGTTGAGATGACGGCTCAACTTCTAACACGAATCGGTATCGGCGCTGCGATATGGTGGGCGCTTTACCTCCTTGTGCGATTCCTGCCGATGAGACCGCAAACGCGGAACGGATTGCTGCGTATCTTGGCAATCATACTGATCATTCTGATCGCTGGACCTGAGGCGGGACTCGGTGCCGAAGCCTTAGCTACACTCGACGCTATGGGCGCAGAACTATTCCTTACGAGTTTGATCATAGGTCTCCGAATGCTGCCCATTTGGTTCGTTTTTAGCTGGCTAAAGAGACTGCTAGAAAGAGCCGATCCATACTTCTTTGTTCCTACCGCCCGGCAAGTTAGGGACTGCCCTCCGATTGCTTGTCATGCGCTGCCTTGTTTTGTGCCTCTGTGCCTTGTATTTTCCTTATGGGGAGCAACACAGGTCGACGTTTAACGGTCCGCTTTTGGCCGATAGTCCCCGTTAAACAAGTTCTTAACATGGCCATTCTTAACGTCCCGTTAGCGCCCGAAAGCGGACACTTTTTAATATCGGGTTAGAATTGGTCTAATAGTCTCGAATCGACCCGAAGGCGACATTCGACCCCCGCCAGACGGCTTGAACCTCCTATAGACGCTGAATATTAACAAACTAATGAGTGAGCAGAACACTGCACGCCCGATTATAGGGAAGCCTACGGTGGAACTTGTCAGATCAGGTTCGGCTTCTTGGCTGAAGTTCGATTTGCATATGCAAATTGCTAACTGGCGCCAGCTTGTATGCAAAGAGCGGTTTGCACCGATTCATTATGATCGCTTTGAACAGTCTCCCCTCTATTCTGGGCGCTTAGCAAAAGCTGAGGGAAACAGATTAGAGTTTTCATTCTATCAGGGAGACAGTAAAAAGCCCGGCGAACACCGATTCTTGGTTCACGGAACCTTGAGGAAATCGGACTCGGATGAGCTGCCGGGGATCAAGTATCGCATCGATGAATCGGGTGAGCTGGAAGTAAGAACGGTTGGAGATAGAGAAGAGCTGCTGGATCTTGACTATGATGATCCCCGCGATCCGACCACAGAGTCGCTACCAGAGAACATCATCCCTTCATCCATCGTAGGGCAGTATTTATTATTCGTTTTCGGATCGTCAATACTTGCTATCGGGCTGCTCTTTGTGGCTTATCTCGTTTTGAATACGTGGGGCACTATGCCTTCGATTAATCCGGACGTTCCTGCCGGAGCATTTCCGGATCTCCTCCCTGTTGCCGGATCCGGGGCACTGATTATTTTTCAGCTAGCAGTCTGCGCTCTTCCAGTCATGCTTGCATATTTCTCGATCGCTTGGGCGATTCAGAATGCAGGGACGTTGCGTATCCTGTCCGCTCTCAGGCGGAGAGGCGTCCTTGAACATGTCTCGTTGTGGGACAGTCTTAGCGAGGAAATGAGGACGAATCTCAAAAGGATTTATCGGAGCAGTGAGCCGGTCGCGTGAGTGAGATTCTGATGCCCGAGATTAGACCAAGTATGCCAGAAACGGTACGACACGCGTCTTCGGAGATGAGGTAGTCTGGGCTGACGCCCGTCATCTAAACAAGACCCTTGAAACCTGGGAAACTCCTGCGGACACGGACGCTGCGCCCTGACCCCAGCGCGTTCGATTCGCTGGAGAGTGGCTCGTTTACCGCATAGTCTGAAACGGTACTAGCTACTTTTGTGCATGGTGGGTATCGGATTAACGACCTGCTCCTCCGCCACGAGTGACCGCAATTGGCCGATTGTCTCCGTTAAAGAGTTTCTTAACATGGCCAAACAGAATGTCTCGAATACACCCCAAGCGGACATTTCTAGAGATCGCGTTAGAATCAGTCACTGGGTCCGGAGACGACCTACAATGGCCATTCACTCAATGAAGGCGCGGCGATGCCGTTCGTGCTCGACCACTTCCTGATTAATACTGACGAGGGCGCCCCCCAGGCTGAGCTGCTATCAGAACTCGGACTCGTGGAAGGAATTCCAAACGATCACCCGGGCCAGGGTACAGCCAATCGGCGCTTCTTCTTCCGCAACGCGATGCTTGAACTCGGCTACGTTCGAGACGCGGACGAAGCCATAAATGGTCCGGCGAGGCGGTTACGCACGGTGGAGCGCACGCGCGATGCTCGCGCTTCGCCCTTCGGTGTGATTCTGAGAGCATTGGGCGACTCAGCGGAACCGGCGTTTCCAGGATGGCGCTACTTTCCCGATTATTTCGGGCCTGATACGTATTTTTATATTGGCGAGAATTCAGACATCCTGGAGGAACCATTGTGTGTCGTTATGCCTCCTAATCTTCCCCCTCGCTCCAGCCAACCGCTGTCAGCAGAACCGTATACGAACGTGACTGAGCTGCGCATAGGTGTGCCGGTAAGTCGCCCATCCAGCGTCTTGGAAGCTATCGGAGACGTTGAGGGCATCACAATACAGTTGGGTGCGCCGCATTGCATGGAAGTTGTTTTTGGCCATGAGCGGGAAGGGATGTCACGAGACCTCAGGCCCGCATTGCCGTTGGTAATTCACTGGTGACGAACGTCCGCTTCTGGCCGATTCTCCCCGTTAAGGAAGCCCTTAACATGGAGAAATCGAGCGTCTCGAATGCACCCCAAACGGGACATTAGAACTGAGTTGCGCCATTACGCTCATTAACGGCGACTTTGCCTCCAGAACCGATCGTTAGCCGAATACCTTCCGCCGGTTGAGCCCCGGCCCATCTCCCACAATCCAAGCGACAGCCCAGCTGACAGCTCCGATCCCCTATTTACAGCCTATTCCAATAGCGCGAAAAAGTGCTTTTTCTGTGGCATATAGCTATACCCCGGTAATCACGATGGGGCATTCGGACAAGACGTTGAAGTCAAAGGACATTATTCCAGGTCGGGATGGAGATAGAGTTCTCCTTGCGTTGTGAGGAGCTGTGGACATGGTGGAGGAATTTGCTAGAGCCAGTAGGGAGAAGTGGTGTCTCGTGACCGGACTGGGCGGCCTTCGCGCTGTTGTGCGGCGGACCGGCTACGGGGCAAGTGTCGAGCTATCTGATGGTCGCGCCTCGGCTTTCTGGGCCTACGCAGTATCGGGATCGGTTCTGGACGCTGCGGTGGGCTGGGCGCGGACCGAAGGCGCGGTTGCGGTGGAGGTACGTTCCTAAGACCTCGTCGCTGCGTGTAATATCGCGCCCTGATGGCAGAAAAATTCGAACTGACTGCGGAGACATTCCCCTCCCACGTACACGCGCTGGCAGAGCGCTATCCCGAGCTGGATACAATCGTCGGCCGTTGGGGGTTGCCCGAATTCTGGTGCCGAAAACCCGGAATCGACTCACTCGTGCTGATCATTCTCGAGCAGCAGATATCGATCGTCGCGGCTCGCAGCATCTATCGGCGGTTAAGGGCTGAACTCGGCAGCCTGTCGGCGCGTCGGATTCATGCCGCCGGCGCGGACAAGCTACGGACGCTCGGACTGACGAGACAGAAATCTCGTTATTGTTATGAACTGGCGAACGCTATCGTGGAGCGACGACTTTCGCTGGGCAGACTGGCAGCGATGAATGACCAGAACGCCATGGCAGCGCTGATCGCGTTGCCCGGCATCGGACCCTGGAGCGCTGCGATTTATCTCATGTCTGCGTTAGGGCGCATCGACGTCTGGCCGGCGGGCGATCTGGCCCTGCGTCATGGCGTTGCGGAAATTCTGCCGGGAGTCGACACTGAGTCTCTCGCGGACTCCGGTGACCGCTGGCAGCCGCAGCGCGCGGTAGCCGCCCGACTTGTCTGGCATCACTATCGGAACAGGCGAAACAAAAAGCCGTGAGCCAGCCTCGATTAACCGAACTCGACTACTCAACGGATTCGCTACCGCGATTTCGCTCGTTTATCGACGCGCCGTGGTGCGTACTGTTGGACAGTAGTCGTCGTGGCAGTAGCCAAGGCCGTTTCGACATTTTCTCTGCCGAACCCTACATGACGCTGACGACGCGAGGTGAGGCGACCGAGATCTCGACAGGAAGTCACGTCGAGATCTCGTACGATCAGCCGTTGAAGCTCTTGAGACGTCAGTTGGGTGAGCTCGTGCCGGCCGTCGATGGGTTGCCGTTTGCTGGAGGTGCAATCGGCTTCTTTGGCTACGATCTCGGGCGGAGATTCGAGCGGCTGCCACGTCTAGCTCAGCGAGATATCGAGATGCCGGACATGGCCGTTGGTCTCTACGATTGGGCGGTCGTCGTCGATCATCTGCGAGAGCGAGCCTGGCTGGTTGGCCAGGGCCGGGACGAGCGAACATTTGACGAGTGGCCCGAGTTGCTCGAGCGCGTATCGTGCCGGAGCCTTGACGTGCCCGTTCGAAACTTCGAAGTGCTATCGACCGTGACATCGAACTTCGATCGCGACAGCTACGAAGAAGCCTTTCGCCGGGTTCAAGAGCATATTCGAGTCGGAGACTGCTATCAGGTGAATCTCACGCAGCGTTTCAGCGCCAGAGTACAAGGCGACTCCTGGCAAGCCTACGAACGTCTTCGTGAGATCAATCCTGCGCCTTATGCCACTTATCTTTCGACACCTCACGGCGACCTCCTGTCTTCTTCTCCAGAACGCTTTTTGAGCGTTAGCGGCACACACGTGGAAACAAAACCCATCAAGGGAACGCGTCCACGTGCGCGCTCTCGGCAGCGAGATGCGGCGCTCGCGAGCGAGCTTCAGGCTAGCGGCAAAGATCGGGCCGAGAACGTGATGATCGTCGATCTGTTACGCAACGACCTTGGAAAGAGTTGTGTGCCTGGCTCCGTTGTCGTCGCCGATCTGTTTAATGTCGAAAGCTTCGCGAATGTTCATCATCTGGTGAGCACGGTCCGCGGAGAGTTATCGGCGGACAAGCACGCTCTGGATTTATTGCAGGATTGTTTTCCCGGCGGTTCGATTACGGGCGCGCCGAAGGTGCGCGCTATGGAGATCATCGAATCGTTGGAGCCGCATCGTCGCAGCATCTACTGCGGTTCGATCGGCTATGTCGGATTCGACGGAAACCTGGACTCCAGCATCGCGATTCGCACGCTGCTGCGGTACGGCGAGCAGCTTTACGCCTGGGCGGGCGGTGGGATCGTCGCCGATTCGGAGGCCGAGGCGGAGTATCAGGAAAGTCTGGACAAAGCGTCGAAGCTACTCGAGCTCATGACGAACGGCCTGGCCCATGAGTCCGTCGGCGTGAGCGGCGGCCGGCAATAGCGGATCGTGGGGATCTCGATACGCTGAGGCATGCAGCGGGACATTGTGTACCCGGAGTATGTCGATGCCCTGTTCGCTCAAACGTAGCGATGCGTCGAGTGTGCCTAGATCTTTGTCGGTGTTATCGCCACTGGGCAGAGCTTTTAGAAATGACTTTCTAGAGTGCCCGACCAGTACGCGGCAACCGTGTTGCCGGAAATCGCCGGCGCGGCTCAGGATCTGTAGAGACTGGACACGGCTCTTGCCGAAACCGATACCCGGATCGAAGATGATGCGATTCAGGTCCAGGCCCGCCCGATCCCAAATCTCGAGGCATTCAAGAAACCAGCGTTCGACTTCGCGATAGCTGTCGCAGTCCGCCGGTAGTTGCTGGAGCGGGTTCGCCGGCACGCTCACGCTATGCATGGCAATCCAGTCGGCGCTGCTGGTTTTGGCTAACTCGATCATCTCCGGCGTGGCCAGGCCGCTGACGTCGTTAATGACGTCCACGCCAAGCGCCAGCGCTCGTCGAGCCGTATCCGCGTGATAGGTATCGACGCTGATTCGAGGCGCTAACGGAGTTGCGTCGCGACGAAGGACGAGTTCTTTCAACACGGGTTCGATGCGTTGCCACTCGGTCGCGGAGGAGATGGGCTCAGCGCCGGGCCGAGTCGATTCTCCGCCTACGTCGATGATATGCACGCCGGCGTCGATCATCGCATCGACGTGCCGCTCGATCCGGGGCCAGGTCTGGTACATGCCGCCGTCTGAGAACGAGTCCGGGGTTACATTCAGTATGCCCATCCACAACGGCAGGTGCTGATGAAGTTCTCGGGACCAGTCCAGCAGTCTCTTGCTGCCCAGACCGGGAATCGTCATGCGTGGCTCGAGCGCGATTAGCGGTGCAAGGACGAAGCTTCTCTCCTGCATTCGCGGGTGTGGAATAGTCAGCTGCTCTGTATCAATCTGTTCCCGGCCCCACAACAGGATGTCAATATCGATGGGCCGCGGCGACCAGCGTGCCGCATCCGTGCGGCCGAGCGTGGTCTGGATTACTTTGATCCAGTCGTAGAGCCTCTGAGGTTCCACCTCGGTTTCGCATTCGACGACGAGATTCAGGAATGGCAGATTCCACTCAGCGGGCGCGTCGTCGGGCAGTAGCGCGGGGGATTCGACGACGGGCGAGATCCGCCGGACCCTCAGCTCTTTCGAGTCCAACAACTCCAGGGCACGGCTCAGGTTGCCGGCCCTGTCACCGAGATTAGTTCCGAGTCCCAGATAGGTCTGCATTCGAGTCGTCGAAGGTTCCCAAAGACGAATAATGGTCGTGCAGGTAGAGTATAACGGCAGTGGTATCGCCGATAGCGGCGTAAGCGTCCCGCGCTTACAATTCGATCGAACGTAACGATCACAAGAAAAAAGGACATCATAATGAAATCGCGTGCGGCGGTGGCCTGGGAAGCAGGACAACCGCTATCAATCGAAGAAGTAGACGTGGCCGGTCCGGCGGATGGGGAAGTGCTCGTACGTATCGTGGCGAGCGGCGTGTGCCACACCGACGCCTTTACGCTGTCGGGTGAGGATCCGGAGGGCGCTTTCCCGGTCATCCTCGGTCATGAGGGCGGCGGCGTCGTAGAAGAGGTCGGCGCGGGCGTTCGCAGCGTCAAGCCGGGCGATCACGTGATACCGCTCTACACGCCGGAGTGCGGCGAGTGCGAGTTCTGCGCTTCCGGAAAGACCAATCTCTGCCAGGCTATCCGTGCGACGCAAGGGCAGGGTGTGATGCCTGACGGTAAATCGCGTTTCTCCTGCTCCGGCAAAGAACTTTTGCACTTCATGGGTACATCAACATTTTCCGAATACACGGTGTTACCGGAGATCGCAGTGGCCAAGGTTGCGCAGGAAGCACCTCTGGAGAGCGTTTGCCTGCTGGGCTGCGGAATCACGACGGGAATTGGCGCGGTCCTCAATACCGCGAAGGTCGAGCCTGGTTCGACGGTAGCGGTCTTCGGCTTGGGCGGCGTTGGATTGAGCGTCATTCAAGGCGCCGTCATGGCGAAGGCGGCACGGATTCTCGCGATCGACATCAATACCGATAAGGAAGAGATGGCGCGTCAACTGGGCGCGACCGATTTCGTCAATCCGAACGACTACGACCAGCCTATCCAAGACGTGATCGTCGATCTGACGAATGGTGGCGTCGATTATTCGTTCGAAGCGATCGGTAACGTGAATCTCATGCGCGCGGCGCTGGAGTGTTGTCACAAGGGTTGGGGTGAATCTACGATCATCGGCGTGGCCGGAGCGGGGCAGGAGATCGGAACTCGGCCGTTCCAACTCGTCACCGGGCGCGTCTGGCGCGGCAGCGCATTCGGTGGAGTGAAGGGCCGCAGTCAGCTACCCGGGATGGTCGACCGGTATCTTGCCGGTGAGATCAAGGTCGACGAGATGATCACGCATACGATGGGGCTCGAGGACATCAACAAGGCCTTCGACCTGATGCATGAAGGCGCAAGTATCCGCTCAGTAATCCATTTTTAGGAGCGGCCGCCTGGCCGCGATATCAGCGCAGATCGAAGTTAACCGAGACGCCCGCGTAGACGTTCAGTTCGGGGGCGGGCTCGAAGTAACGGGCACCGAATGCGTTGATGCGAATGTCAGTATTGTAACTTTCGTCGAAGAGATTATTGATGCCGATAAACGGTGAGACGATGGACGAGCCCACTGTGCGCTCGAGACCAAGGCGCAGATTGGCGACGGTGTAGGAATCCACTTTCACGCTATTGGCGTTATTGGCGAATTGCTCCCCGACATAGATAACGTCCAGCGCACCATACCAGCCCGATGGATGCGTATAGGTGAGCTCCCCGAATAACAGATGTTCGACCGTACCCGGGATCGTGTTGCCGGAGAAATCGTCCTCGACAGTCGGGACTCCGTCTTCATCGAAGGAGATCACTTGGAAATCGTCGAACTTATAATCCCCGTAAGAGTAGGTCAGGGATGCTTGTAGTCGATCGGTCACGTTCGATACGATGGCAAGTTCCATTCCCGTACGGCTGGAACTGCCTGCATTCTGAGAGAAGTTCCGGCCATCGATCTCGAAAGGCACCAGCTCATCGTCTACTTCGATATTGAAGATCGCGAGCTCGTAGTAGTGGCGGTCGCCCATCGTGCCTCTCAATCCCACCTCATAGTTTGTGGCCGACTGGGGGTCTAGAGCCTGATTGAATCCTCCACCACCGCTCGGGTTCGCGAAATCGGTCGTGCTAGGCGTCTCGAATGCGGTGGACAGCGTGCCGTACAGACTGAGATTGTCGGAAAGGCCGTAGAGGATACCCAGCATCGGGCTCACGTCGTCCATGTTGCGAAATCCGGAGTCGTCCCCATTCGAGAGAAAACGATCCGTGACCACGTACTCGATCTCGTCGTAACGAAGCCCAAAGGTGAGTTGTAGTTGCTCGCTCAGAGTCAGCTCATCCTGGAGGAAGACGCCTTGTGCTTTAAACGACTCGTTTTGATCGAACAGCAAGGCTCCGAGCGTGCCCTGATTATTACGGTACCTTCTTCTGTCATCATCCTGATCATCGATGTCGAAGCCGACGATGAGACGATTGGGCATGTTACCCAGCGTGCCGGAATGCGTGTAGTTGACGCCTCCGCCCGCGAAAAACCGCTCCAGGTCTACAGCGTCCGCGACGGGGAATTGTGGCAACTTATTCTGGAAGTCCCGCGAGACGACGTAGGTACGAGCGGAGAACTCCCCCGCATTGCCGATTGGTGTCGAGTAAACGAAACCCACACGGGTCTGGTCCAGTGCCTCTCCCGTGTCGTAAGCGACGTTGCGGTCGCGAGCGGAGCGGGGGTCCGATGCCGCTTGAGCCGCGTTGATTCCTCCGGGATCGTTGGAGATGGGTTGATCGGTGATGTTCACGATGGCCAGAAAGTTGCTGCCGTTGCCCAGGTCGAAGTTGAATCTGCCGCTAAGTTGAGTATTTTCGGCCTGGCTGTGGGCCCGATAGCCATCGATCTCCGTGTCGGACAGGCTGACGAAGTAGTTCATACGCTCGGTTTGGCCGCCGGTTTTCACCTGTAGCTTCTGAAAATCATAGTCGCCGATTGCGAGCCTCGCGTTGACGTACGGAATTTCCGGTCCATCTTCCGAGGTGACGCTGATCACGCCTCCGGATGCATTGCCATACAGGGAAGAGCTGGGTCCCCGTATGACCTCGATCTGCCGTGTAGCGCCAAGATCGATGCTGTCGACCTGGCCTGTACCATCGGGCAGCGTCTCCGGGATGCCGTCCACCAGGATCTTGATGCCCCGGATGCCAAAGGGAGAGCGGGCACCGAACCCTCGGATGGAAATTCTCAAGTCCCGGGCGAAGTTGTAACGGTTCTGCATGAATAAACCCGGGACACGGGTCAGCGCCTCGTCGAGACCGAGCTGTTGTCGACCCAGTTGATCTCAT
>Ga0255051_10000670_pt1 | contig 12490 bp, 11 predicted proteins | sample JV7_2_9_MG_FD_181719 | JGI IMG/M metagenome (GOLD analysis project Ga0255051, IMG submission 181719) | Seawater microbial communities from Jervis Inlet, British Columbia, Canada - JV7_2_9 | ecosystem: Environmental > Aquatic > Marine > Inlet | place: Canada: British Columbia | collected 2016-10-06
AGCGTGTCTGAACAAAAGCCTTCAGGTCGGCAACGGTCAGAGCGTTATCGGCAAAATAGTCACCCCCTCCGCGGGCTAATAGCTCACCGAGCCCTCGTAAATAAACCGACAACCAACCGTCGACGAATTTTTCGCGGGCCAACCTGAGCTCTTCTCCCTGCAAACCGAACGATCGCACGATGTAGTGAAGAAGATCCTCAAGGGCGCCCAATACTTCATCACAGTGGAGCGCCTGTAGTGCGTCGGTAGGATAAAGCCCTGCCATCTTGCCGACGTAGCGACAAATCGCGTTTGATTGCGTCACAGCGGCGCCATCGATTTCCAGCACGGGTACTGAATTAAAGCCCATGTTCTTGCGCATCTCGCCAAACTCGGGAAACGATATGCGGTCGTCTTCAAATTCGATGCCAGCCGCGTGGAAAGCGATGCGGATTGGCTCACCGCGCCCACCGTCGAAATCGAAGTAGGTAAGCTTGTAGTCAGGCATTGCGTGACCTCCTTAAAGTCATTTTTCTCCCAGAGCTTCTCGCACTTGCTGCTCAAGTCGCGTTAGCCCACCTTTCTTGCCAATCTCGATTGCAGCTTCATTATCGGCTCCTTGCTGGCTCGCACGCAAAGCCAGCAACGCACCAACGCGGTTCGCGCTGCCACAGTGTACGAGTATCGGTTCATCGTAACTCTTGATCAGCTTGTCCAGCGCCTCGGCATTTTCAAAACTGATGCCACCACTACCGATCGGTAAAGACACATAGTCCATACCCAGGCCTTCGACAACTGCTTTCTCATCAAGTCCACGCGACTCGCCTTCGGTACGCAAGTCAATGACAGCCCCGTAATCGTTTTCGGCGAACACCTTGAATGCGGCCGCATCGGGCTGCCCTGCCGACGTGATGCCGTCGACCGGCTGCACGACACCTGTCGCCACAACCTGCTCAAGGTCTACTTTGAGCGGCGGCAATACAGGCACGTCGATATCACCTGCGCAAGCATTGGAGGCCAGGAGGTGTACAACAATTAGCAGCAGCATTCTCTTCATGTCGTCTCCGATAGTGTTCTAGTCAGCCAGCGTCAGGTGGCTTCCCATCTCGATTCCGCGCTCGGTCATCCTGACGTCCAGGTGCATGCGTTTGTACAAATCGCCCAATAAAGTCATCACATCTCTCATTGCGTTTCGCACTTCAACAGGCATCTCTTCCTCACCTTCGTCCGGCCCCGCCTCCATCATGGCCTCACCGATAAATCCGTAGTAACGCGATACGTCCATGCTCATGCTGAAAAGCGGCGCGGGATTGCTGCCGTCCGCAACCAACATGTTAGCCGCATTGGCTTCAGATCCTTCACCAACAGAGACTGCCACGGCGCCTTCGGATAACGCTGCGAACGCCTGGCTGGCAAACTCTGTCAACTGCGCTATTTCGAGTTTTACTGGCTTGCCATCGGGCAGCAAGTTCAGCGCCGCAATTTGCGGATCCAACATCGCCACCATGGTGACAAGGTCCTGAGCGTTTTCAATAGCAACCAACAGACTGGCGTCAATCGATTCAGGCGGCTTTTCGGACGCGATGTCCATTCCCTGAATGTCCGAAACTACCGCCAGAAATCCACGAAAATTATAAACCACCGGTGGTACCGGCTTGTTCAGCACTTCTCGGCCGGCGGGGACGCCGTTTTGCACGCCTGCCAGCATTTCACATTCAAAAGGATCTGCCTCCAACGCGTCCAGCCGGCTTTCATAGAATTGCCGCGCGGCCAGCGGATTCACGCTAAAGCCAAGAGACACAAGACCGCCATAATCCTGGCCAAGTCCAGGCACGGTTGCGGGAAGCGTCGCAAGGCCCTTCGCGATATCGGAGCGCAGTTCGACAATGACCTCACTATCTATGTACTTGTCGTTCAATTCCGAATAGCCGAACACCATGCGCGGAGCGATTCCGGCCACCTCGACAAACTCGGACTTGCAGGCATCGGGCAATACGGCGGCGTCATAGTCGAATAACGCCAGTAGCGCTTCATTCAATCCCGTCGGTTCGTCGACGAAAGCGCTCGCAATACGTTCATTGTTGACGAAACCCGCGAAATAGTCAGTAAATCCGTATTGCTTCGCAATTGACCGTAGTTCACGGCTCTTCGCAAGAGACTTGCGCGGTTTATCGAGGCCGAAGACGACCGCAAGCTGTGATTCGTCGAACTCGGCAGGCACCACCGTCAGGACCGCGTAACCGTCCAGGGTTGCGATCGCCAGCCGTACCCCCTCCAGCTCAAGGTACTTGTAGGTTTCGTCACTCACGTTACCGACAGTGAGCTGCTTTTCCGCCTTGCCTTCAATTCGCGCAATCGCCTGATCAAACAATTTTTCGTCCGACAGTCGCAGTCGCAACACAGGCAAAAGTCCGTGACCGTAAAACGCAAACACCGAATCTCTCTGAATACCAATATCACGGATGCCCTTCACGCTCATTAACCCGAGAACTTCGTCGACCAACGAACGTATTTTCTCAATCTCCCCGGCATCATCGTCTCCAACCGCGCCTTCGCTGAGCTTTTGCTCCATGGTGTAACGAATGACACGCTGATAGGCGAGCATGATCCGATCGACGGTGGGTTCGAATTTGTCGGCGACCTTGTCTGGTAACGGTTCGAGCGACACAAAAACATAAGGCGTATCTGCCGGGACGTACTTGAGCAGATCCGTTGCATGGCGCGATGCAGCCTCTGCTGCAGCAAGCGGTAGCGCGATGCCCGCTACAAGGGCGAATACGGTGGTTCTGACTGGTTTGGACATGAGCGGCTATTCCTTTCCTAAACGTGACAATGCCTACACATGTGTGTCACGACGGCAGCGCCGGATGACACACGCGCGAATCCGCAGCAAACAGTCTGCGGAGCCAATTCCAATTCGAAGACGAGTAAAGTAGCGAACGCTGACGATCTGAGTTTCCGGTGATGTGTCACCTGCCGTCTTGTGCCAACAATATCAAGGTACACTGCGCTAATGCAAATAGTCGATGTAAGCCACGACAACATTGCCGACGTCTTGCGTCTCAACGAAGACTCTGTGCCACACGTGAGTAGCGTTGACCTGGCCGAAATGGAGTGGTTTGCCAATCACGCGAATTATTTTCGCATCGTACGACGAGAAGGAGACCTGGCTGGATTTCTTATCGGACTCAGGCCGGGCCTCGCCTATGCCAGCCCGAACTACCGCTGGTTTAGTGAAAATTACAAAGACTTCGGCTACGTCGACCGAGTTGCAGTGTCTCCGACCGCGCGCCGCCTGGGTATTGCGTCGCGTCTCTATGAGGATTTTGCCGCGACACTCGCCGGCAGCGTTGAGGTCATGACCTGTGAGGTCAATATACGCCCGCCTAACCAGTCATCCATGCAGTACCACGTGCAACTCGGTTTCGTTCAAGTGGCGACTCAGGAAACTGACAGCGGCAGGAAAGAAGTTGCACTACTGGAGATGAAACTGTGACCGCGGCGAATGCAACAAGAGAATTCGACATTATCGTCTGGGGGGCGACCGGCTTCACCGGTACGCTGGTTGCCGAGTACCTGGTGAGACAATATGGTGTCGATGGTGAAATACGTTGGGCGATCGCCGGACGAAGCCGGGACAAACTCGACAAGCTCCGCGACGCGCTCGATGTTAGTCCCGACAAACTCGAAACGGTTGTTGCTGACAGTTTCGACGCAAGTTCGCTGCGAGCCATGGCGAGCCGCACTCTCGTCGTTCTGACAACTGTCGGTCCCTACGCACTTTACGGCTCAGCCCTGGTAGAAGCGTGTGTCGAGGCCGGCACGCATTATTGCGATCTCGCCGGCGAAGTGCAGTGGATTCGAAAAATGATCGACGAGCATCAGGCCCGCGCTACACAAACCGGTGCACGCATCGTGCACTGCTGTGGCTTCGACTCGGTGCCCATGGACATCGGTGTCTGGTTTTTTCAGGAGGCCGCCAAGCAACGCGATGGCCAATACTGTAAATCGATCACGATGCTCGTGAAGGCAACCAAAGGCACTGCCAGTGGTGGCACTGTCCTGAGCCTGGTGAACCTCATCGAGGAGAGTCGTAAGGATCGCGCTGTCGCACGAATTCTCGTCGATCCCTACTCCCTGAATCCGGAAGGAGAGCGCGAAGGGCCCGATGACCGCGACCAGCGAACAGTGCTCTACAACAAGGAAGCCAGGTCCTGGACGGCACCGTTCGTGATGGCCGCAGTCAACACCAAGGTAGTCCGGCGTAGTCATGCACTACTTGGTTATCCGTACGGCAAAGATTTTCGCTATCACGAAGCGGTAATGACCGGAGACGGCCCGACAGGCTGGATGAAAGGCAGCGCAATGACGGCGGTTATCGGCGGTCTGGTCGTTGGCGCCTCTTTCTCACCAACGCGAAAGGCACTGCAGACGTTTGTGCTCCCCGATCCGGGCGAAGGCCCCGATGCGGAACTGCAAAAAAACGGTTTTTTTGATCTCTTGCAGATCGGCGAATTACCAGACGGTACTTCGCTGCGCACACGAATTACGGGCGATCAGGACCCGGGCTATGGCTCGACCAGCAAGATGCTCAGTGAATGCGCCGCGTGTCTTGCCAAGGACGATTTGGATATCGGTGGCGGCATTTGGACGCCGGCGTCAGCGATGGCAAAACCACTCCTCGAACGTCTGCAAACGAACGCAGGATTGACGTTCGAACTGCGAGACTAGAGACTCGCGTCCGCTGAATAGTGCAATGACGAATCGAATTTCTCACCGGCTTCGATTCTGAGCGGCAGACGGTTTCGCGGCGACGCGACGGGACAGGTTGAAAAGTCGTTGAACGCACATGGCGGGCTGTACGCCAAATTGAAATCCATCACCGTCTGACCGTCCTCCCCCGGCGCATCGGCGTACAGGAATCGCCCGGCGCCATAGGTGTCGTTGCGATTCGTCTCGTCACCAAATACGAAAAACAGCCGTTCGCCCGACGTGTACGCCTCGAGTTCGTACGATTTGTCGCCAATCTCGAACTACACAATTCCCGGCGACTCGGGATGATAGCCAAGCCCCTCAATCACGGTGCCGACGTTGGCGACCCTGGGTTGCTTGTAGCGGCGTAATGTCGCTGGCACACGCAACGCTGCGTCGACACCAAAATAAGGCAATGGTCCAAATGTGGCCACGAATGGATGTTCGAAGTCGCGCACACGCACGGCGAAACGCTCGTCGCGTTTGACGACTGTCCAGGCCAGGGAACGGTGCGTAACCTGCACCGGCTTCTCCGTCGTGTCGTCTGATATCAGAACGCTCTGCACGGCTCTGCCGTCGCTCTGCACATCGACACCATCCTCCACCGTCATCCGTACGCCTTCCTCGCTCACATCGAGGACGCCAATGACTGCCGCGGCATTCCCCGGAATCCTGACGTTGTTGTCAACACTTGAACCGAAGCTGTAGGAGCCCTTGTCGAGCCAGAAAAGGCCGGTTTGCGTCAGGTAGCCCTGCGGCGCTTTGAGCCTGTCAATGCGGCCTGCCCGCCACTCAAGCACCTCCGCTTCGTAGGCGGCCACGTCGAATAAGGGCTCCGCCTGACCACAGGCAGAAAGTAGAATAAGCATCAGTATTGCCGGGAACGATTTCTTCATAATTCTCACTGGCTATGCCATATCAATTCATGGAGCGGGTCTCTATAATCCGGCGCCTGCTTCCAGAGCCTTACCCCCGATGCCGGATATTTCCAAACTTCGCAATATCGCGATAATCGCGCATGTTGACCATGGCAAGACGACCCTCGTAGATCAGATGCTACAACAATCTGGCACGCTCGGTCCGCGTGCTGCGGTGCCCGATCGTGTCATGGACTCGAGCGATCTCGAGCGCGAGCGAGGAATCACTATTCTCGCGAAGAATACCTCGGTCAAGTGGAACGACTACCGAATCAACATCGTGGATACCCCGGGCCATGCCGATTTTGGTGGCGAGGTCGAGCGCGTATTGTCAATGGTCGACAGTGTTCTGCTGCTCGTGGATGCCGTAGAGGGTCCAATGCCGCAGACGCGGTTCGTGACACAAAAGGCATTTGCCCAGGGCCTCGTGCCGGTCGTCGTCGTCAACAAGATTGACCGCGACGGTGCGCGTCCCGATTGGGTGCTCGACCAGACCTTTGACCTGTTCGATCGACTCGGTGCGACCGACGAGCAGCTGGACTTCCCGATCATTTATACGTCGGCATTGAACGGCTACGCCAGCGAAAGCGCCGACACGCGAGACGGCGACATGACACCGTTGTTCGAGACCATCGTCAAACACGTCTCCCCGCCCGACGTCGATCCAGACGGCCCACTGCAAATGCAGGTGTCTAGCCTTGACTACGACACCTACGTCGGCGTGCTCGGAATTGGACGCATCAACCGCGGAACGTTGCGTGCCAATGAGTCGGTCAGCGTTGTCGCACCTGATTCATCATCGCGGCGCGCAAGGGTACTCGAACTGTTTGGCTTTGACGGCCTAAAACGTCAGCGCGTGGAGTCGGCTGCGGCTGGCGACATTGTCGTCTTCAGTGGTATCGAGAAACTCGGCATCTCCGATACCTTGTGCTCGCCCGGCCACGAACAGGCCCTACCCGCGCTGAGCGTCGATGAGCCGACCGTCAACATGACTTTTTCGGTGAACAAATCGCCGTTCGCCGGCCAGGACGGTAAGTTCCTGACGAGCCGGCAGATTCGCGAACGGCTCGGCCAGGAACTTAAACACAATGTCGCTTTGCGCGTTGACGAAACCGAAGACCCGGACAAATTTCGCGTCTCGGGTCGCGGCGAGTTACACCTCTCGGTGCTCGTCGAGACAATGCGTCGCGAAGGCTTCGAACTGGCCGTATCGAGGCCTGAAGTTATCATGCACGACGTTGACGGCAGCGAACACGAACCATGGGAACAGCTGACCGTCGATTTCGATGAAGCCTACCAGGGCGCCGTCATGACACGGCTCGCAGAACGCAAAGGCGAACTCGTCGACATGTTGCCGGATGGCAAAGGCCGCATTCGCCTGGACTACGAGATTCCTACGCGAGGACTTATCGGATTCCGAACCGAGTACCTCACGGCAACGTCCGGTACCGGTCTGATCTACCACGTATTCGACAAATACGCGCCGAGAGTTCCGGGTACGATCGCGCAACGCAACAACGGTGCCCTTGTTTCGATGGCCCAGGGCAAGGCGCTCGCATACTCGTTGTTCAACCTGCAAGAACGTGGCCGCCTGTTTCTCGGTCATGGCGCACCCGTTTATGAAGGGATGATTATCGGTATCCATAAGCGCCAGAATGATCTTATGGTGAACCCGACCAAAGCCAAGCAACTGACAAATGTGCGCGCCGCCGGTACGGACGAAAATCTCGTCCTGACAACGCCGACACGCTACTCGCTGGAGCAATCACTCGAATTTCTCGACGACGACGAATTGCTTGAAGTCACTCCGGCGAACCTGCGCCTCAGAAAGAAGCTTCTTACGGAAATCGATCGCAAAAGGGACTCGCGCAGGAAAGTCTCATGAGCGGTGACGCGGCCGCGTTGGCTTTTGCCGACCTGCAGCCTGACGACATTCTCACTACCTTGAGTGACATGGGCTTCGAGTGTGACGGTCGCTTCCTGGCGCTGAACAGCTACGAGAACCGCGTTTACCAGGTAGGCATCGAGAACGATGCCCCCATCGTCGCAAAATTCTATCGGCCGAAACGCTGGTCCGATAAAGCGATTCAAGAAGAACACGAGTTTGCGATCGACCTGGCCAACCAGGAGATTCCGGTCATTCCGCCACTGGAACTCGGCGGCAACACACTGCACCACGCGGGTCACTACCGTCTTGCGGTGTATGAATGCCACGGGGGACGGGCACCAGACCTCGACAACTACGATCTGCAAACGCAACTTGGGCGGTTGGTGGCTCGTATCCACCTCGAAGGCGAAACACGACGCTTTGCGCACCGCCCCACTATCGATATCAATTCCTACGGCGTGGAGTCACTAGGGTACCTGCTGGACAACGACTTTATTCCCGACGATAACCGGGACGCTTATGAAAGTGTCGCGGAGCTGGTTCTTGACGGCGTCGAGGCGTGCATGGAGCGTTCCGGCCATGTGCGGGAGATTCGCCTGCATGGCGACTTTCACCCCGGCAATGTACTGGTCGCTCGTGACCAATTGCATATTGTCGACCTGGACGACGCACGCCACGGACCGGCCGTGCAGGATTTATGGATGTTCCTGTCGGGCGATCGCGATGAGCAGACGCCACAACTCACTGCGCTGCTTGAGGGATACCAGTCCTTTCGAACGTTTGATGCGCGAGAGCTGCACCTTATTGAAGCGCTGCGGAGTTTGCGCATCATGCACTACGCTGCGTGGCTGGCGCGTCGTTGGGAAGATCCGGCGTTCAAAATCGCATTTCCGTGGTTCGACAGTCGTCGTTACTGGGACGATCACGTACTGGCGCTCCGCGAACAGGTGGCGCTGATGATGGAACCGCCGCTGGAGTGGCGCGACTTCTGACTGTCGCTGGCTATCGCGACGGCAGACGCTGTTGTCGCGGTCCGATTTCAAATCGGTCGATCCAACGCGAGAACGTCTCACGACTCAGCGCCTCAAGCGGCTCGATAGCATCCTCCGTACGCGATCGAATCCGTTGTGCGTCGATTTGGCCGCGCTCCTCATCCAATACCGCCCGGTGTGCCGGCACGGTCAGCCAGCGATCGATCAGCGAGCGGCTGGCTTCGAGGTGAAACTGAAAACCGTACGCATGTTCGCCGTAGCGGAACGCCTGCACGGAACTTGCGTTGGAACTGGCGAGACGCACAACGCCCGGCGGCAACGATATGCCTTCTTCGTGCCACTGAAATACCTCCTGATGCTCGGCAAATGAAGCCAGCACAGGATCGTCGCGACCCTCTTCCGTAAGATCGACAGCATACCAGCCGATTTCACGCACCGGATTGCGCGATACCTCGCCGCCGAGCGCTTTCGCCAGCAACTGCGCGCCAAGACAAATGCCGAGAACCGACATATCGCGTTCGACGGCTTCGCGGATAATTTTCACCTCCGTGATGAGATTCGGATAGGTTTCGATCTGGTCCGCGTTCATGGGGCCGCCGAGAACGATCACCGCTTCGTACTTGTCGAGTGCCGGCAGCGCTTCGGGCGTGCGGCTGAAATTTACGTAACGAATCCGAAACCCGCACTCTTTGAGTAGCGGATCCAATGTGCCGAGTGGTTCGTACGGCACATGCTGGAATACAAGTATTTTAGGTCGTGGCATGACTGGTGGCTTACGCGTTCCTCGCTCTGAGACTGCACCCGTTATACCGCTACCCGGCCGCCGCGTGAACCCGATTTCGATTTGCACTGCCGACGGCCTGCAACTAAAGTGGATCAGCTTCGCAATCAGGCCAGATTCGAGGAACTCTGTTGCCCGGAAATGCTCTGATGTATGAATCACCCTAAATTATTCGCGCGGATTTCAAGCACTTGATAGTTAGCCTACGTCCTACACTTGCCTTCGGTCTGATCCTGGTTGCGGGCTGCAGTTCGACGGTCACCATGGATGGACCGACCATTCCGGAACCGCGGGTCGAGAAAATCCACGTCGATGTGGCGCTTCGTATTCCCGAGGAATTCAACAAATTCGTCCACGAAGAAAATGTTCTCGGCAAGGAATCGTGGACCATCGATCTCGGCAGCGCCAACGCCTCGTTCTTCACGCAACTGTGCGGACACCTGTTCGACAATGTCACGGTGATCGGGCCCGATGACGATGCCCGCGATTACGAGTTTGATGCGCTGATCGAGCCGAGTATCGACGGTTTTGAATTTTCCGTGCCCAACCAAAGCAAAACCGAGGCATTCGCGGTCTGGATTCGCTATCGACTCAGAATATTTGATCGCGAGGGCAACAGCGCGTCGAATTGGACGGTCAGCGCCTACGGCAAGAGCGAGAAGGAAGGCCTCGGAGGATCCAGCTCCCTGCAACGGGCAGCGGTACTGGCAATGCGCGATGCGGCCGCGCTCATCATCATGCAATTGAACAAATCGACCATTATTGCCAGCCTGGCAGACGGTCCTGTTGCCGCCCCGACTATTCAGGCCGCTGTAGCCTCTGATGGCGTACAATCAGAGCAGGCTGAAGCTTACGACGAAGATGACATGGGCATTTTCGCGATCGGAGGAATCGACGATGAAGCGGAGTAGTCGACTCGCAATTCTCAGTACTGTCGCAGTACTTTCGCTCAGTGTTAGTGCTTGTGTGACCTCCAGGGTTGAGGACGCTCGTGAGAACGTCACCGGACTCAACGAGGGAGACTCCGTCGTCATTATGGCGAAGAGCTATCACCAGGGCAACGAAACCGAGGCCGACTACATCAGTTGCGTCGAAGGCGCGTTGGGTCGTGGCTCCCAGGGCCTGCGAGTCATTCCCAGCCAGCAATTTGTCGATTCCCTGTTTCCCTGGTTTGAACCACGCACCGCACCCGCGGAGACCAAGGGCCTCACCAAGCTGATGGAAAAGCCGGGCGTCGCTGAAGCTGTGGAGGATATGGGCGTGCGCTACATTGTCTGGCTCGATGGCGACACGGAAACGGTTGCCCAAGGCGGCAGCCTGTCCTGCGCGGCCGGTCCTGGTGGTGGTGGCTGTTTTGGTTTCGCCTGGTGGCAGAAAGATGCGGACTACGAAGCGTCTGTATGGGATCTGGATGGTTATGAGAACGCCGGCACCGTGACCACGAGCGTCAGCGGGACCTCGTTCCTGCCCGCACTGATCGTGCCGATTCCCCTCATTGCCAGAACGCAGTCGGCCGCCTGCAAGGGTCTCGCACAGCAGCTTCGAGCCTTCATTATTCAGTAGCGACCCTGCGCAATTCGGCGTTGGCTATTTCGGACGCGCCGCTCGCGTGAAGGCTGACTTGTAATACGGCGAATCCAGCGAGGCGACAGTCACCGTGCGACCAGACGATGGCGCGTGTACGAAATGTCGCCCGCCAAGATACATTCCGACGTGCGACATCTTGCCGGCTATGTTGAAGAACAACAGGTCGCCGACACGCAGCTCGTGGCGGTTGACCGTGCGGGACTCGGACCACAGCTGTCCCGTTGTTCTGGGTAAGCGTTTGCCTGCACGTGAATACGAGTACTGCACGAGACCACTGCAATCGAATCCGCTCGGACCGCTGCCGCCATATCGATAGGGCACGCCGACCTGGTCCATCGCGATGGCCGCTGCTTGCTCGCCAACGCTTCGATGCTGCCCGGACCGCTCTGCTGGCAGCGCTTTGCCCGCACCTGGTGGCGGGTTCGAGGCGCACGCTGATATCATCCCCAACACAGTGATTGCTAAGGAAAAAATCCGAATAATACGAGCTGGCTGCGCTATCATCTGAGTCACTCTGACCCGCGGTCATGTTCCACCATACGGCACGGAGCCTTAATCCAGTATGAACTACATCTCAGGTTGGGGGCCCCGGCCCCTGCCACCCTCATTTGCGAGCAAACGCCGCTGGGCTTTGGTCGTGAGCCTCATCGCAGTCGCCGCGTGTGGCGTCAAGTCCTCCGAGTCCGCCGACAGTACGGACAAGCGGGAATACGACGCTCATTACCAGGTCCATATCGATCAGGCAGATCTCGCTATTGAGGTTACGCTGAGTATCCGGCAGCCTAGAAACCTGCTGCGCGAGGTGCGTTTCCCATCGCTTTCCGATGCCGTTAGTGACATCAGCGGCGACGGCGACCTGACGATCAGCAGCACCGAGGTGCGCTGGCTGCCTCCCGCCTCCGGCGGGCAATTGCGGTGGCGTGTCAAGGTCGCCCACCATCGCGGCAAAAAGGCCTTCGACGCCTGGCTCAATAGCCATTGGGGCCTGTTCCGCGCCGAGGACATCATTCCCCGTGCCAAAAGTCGTTCGCTCAAGGGTGCGAAATCGAACACGACGTTGTCGTTCGATCTGCCCCAGGGCTGGTCGGTGGTGACAGAGTATTCGAGTACCAGGGACCCGATCCGTATACGGCGGCCTGACCGACGCTTCGATCAACCGACCGGTTGGATGTTGATTGGCGATATTGGCGTCAGGCGCGAGACGATCGCTGGCGTACGCGTGGCCGTAGCCGGGCCTCAGGGGCATGCCGTGCGGCGCATGGACATGTTGGCCCTCCTCAACTGGACGCTGCCCGAACTGACGGCGCTGCTTCCCGAACCACTGACACGATTGACGATAGTCAGCGCGGGCGAGCCGATGTGGCGGGGCGGCCTTTCAGCTCCGGCGTCAATCTATGTGCACGCGCACCGTCCACTAATCAGCGAAAACGCGACCAGCACCCTGTTGCACGAGCTGATGCACACCGCCGCGTCCATGGAGGCAAAGCCGGGTGCGGACTGGATCGTTGAGGGCTTCGCCGAATTCTACAGCCTCGAACTGCTAAAGCGCGGCGGCGCCATTTCGGCCCGTCGATATGCGAAGGCGATCTTGGAG
>Ga0255051_10000675_pt1 | contig 12459 bp, 9 predicted proteins | sample JV7_2_9_MG_FD_181719 | JGI IMG/M metagenome (GOLD analysis project Ga0255051, IMG submission 181719) | Seawater microbial communities from Jervis Inlet, British Columbia, Canada - JV7_2_9 | ecosystem: Environmental > Aquatic > Marine > Inlet | place: Canada: British Columbia | collected 2016-10-06
CCTGTACAAATAGTACACGCCGGGCACGATCCCAGTTTTGGCAAGGAGCGTTTACACGAATTAATCGATGCCTATTTGAAGCGTAGGGATCAATGAGTATCTATATCGGGCACATTGCCGCCCTTGAGCGATGAAATCTGAAGGTCAGCTTTCTTGTTAGCGGTCGTTTAAGATCCATAAAATAACTTCCGCTCACGGCAGAGGCCGTGTAAAAACTCGACGCAAGCCACGCGGTAGATTCGTTAGTAAAGGAATGCCCAACTAGTGTGAACAATATTCAGGTAGTAATCGTTGATTTATTCGGAGCGAACGAAGCGATTAGATCGCTTCAAGCAGTCGTTTGGTACCAATGAGGTTGATTACCCGCTTCATATTGTAAGCAAGCACATGAAGACTCATTTCGGTACTCACGTGATCCAGGGTCCTGGTTAAAAAGTGCGTCGATCCCATCCAGCCCTTCAATGTGCCATAGGGATGTTCAACCGTCGCTCGGCGGATGTGCATGGCATCCGGTTTTGCAGCCAGGCGTGCTTCGGCTCGCTCAATAACTTCTTCATGAACCCAGCGGCTCACGCGTCGATTCTTCCCGGTGGTGCACTGCGCATGGATTGGGCAGCCCGGACAGGCCGGACTCCAGTAGCGCCGGATCTGTTTGCCTTTTTCTGTTCGTGTAAACCGATAGATCAAGCGCTCACCCGCAGGGCACTCATACTCATCGTCTTTTGCGATGTAATGGAACTCCGAGCGATCAAACTGACCCTTCGCCTTGTTGGGCGAGGTCGCCGAGTTAGGGACATAAGCGGTGATGTTACTGTCTTCACAGAATCGTAGCTCCTGGCCGCTGTAGTAACCCCGGTCAGCGAGCACATTTAATGAATCTGTCTGTAATGCTGCTTTGGCTTGCTGCGCCATTCTGGTCAATTGGCGCCGATCACTGCCCGCGTTAGTCACCTCGTGTGCGACGATCAGATGACGATCAACATCAACGGCTGTCTGCACGTTATAGCCCACCATACCGCTACCGCGGTGTCTCATCGAGCGGGCGTCAGGGTCGGTCAGCGAGAGTTGTTGGTCCGGCGCCTAAAGCATCCGGACTTCGAGCTTTTTTAGCCGGTCCATCTCCTCTGTAAGGGCCGCGATCTTGTCTTTGAGTGGGCGGGTATCTTCAGGGAGTGCAGACCGGTCTGCGGTGTCCAGCTCACCCAGATAACGTTCGATGCTGGCTTCGACCTCGGCCAGGCGTCGTTTCATCTTCCCCCGGGTGAAGTTCTTATCGCGATTGTTCACAGCCTTGAACTTGCTGCCATCAATCGCGAGCGTATCGCCGAGCAAGTTCAACTTGCGACACAGCATGACAAACTCCCGGCACACCAGGCGAATCGCTTCACCGTTGTCCTTTCTGAAGTTCGCAATGGTCTTGAAATCAGGGGCCAGTCGGCCACTCAACCACATCAGCTCCACGTTACGCTGCGCTTCACGCTCCAGGCGTCTCGATGAATGGATCTGGTTGAGGTAACCATAGACATAGATCTTCAACATCGTGCGGGGATGATAGCCGGGCCGACCCGTCTCGGCGGCTTCTGCTTTAAAACCTAATCCCGAGATATCGAGTCGATCAATAAAGACATCAATAACGCGAACCACACTGTCTTCCTCGACATAATCATCAATACGTTCGGGGAACAAGGTGAACTGGTAACGGTTCTCTCCCTCGATAAATCCGCTCATGGATCGACCCTAAACTGGAAACCTCTATTTTACTCCTCACCCCAGAGTTTTTACACAGCCTCGGCACTAAACGGACCTTAGTTTGCCTTGTTATCCGCCCCCGTTACCTCAGTGAGGTGTTGGCCAATCCTTCTTCCATTTACAATGACCACAAATCTTACACTTCAGTTCATAACGGCTAATCTTGAAAACGCCCCTCTCCTCATATTCGCCTGTCATCTCCATTGCTCGTATTCGTTTGCACTGGGGACAAAAGGCCAGCCATTTGCCGAAGACAATCCAAAGGGCGATTCCGGAAGCTCCCAAGATCAACAAGAACCAATCTCATATATCCATATACATAGTCATTCCCCCGCGACTCACCGTGGTTGACCAAAATTGCAATCAAAGGCGTTGAGCTAATGAACTACTTTCCAATAGAGAATTAGATGCCCAAATCCATTTTACTCGTATGCTAACTCCGAGCAAACGGATTCCCTGATGACTATCAAGTTACACATGTAAGAGCTTTTAGAGACAAGTATCTAACGATCTCCGGTAGGGCGAGTGGAATTCTAGCTCAATATCGTTAATATTCAGTCAGCCTCAAATGACCAATTTTGGTTAATTGTCGATAATGGCCCAGGAGCCTAGCCCTCATGCATCATTGTAAGCTGCCGGGTAGGCGTTAAAATATCGACCATCGCTGCGATCCGGGAATCGCGGGTTTGTTAAATTAAAATAGGTGGTCGGACACAGTTCAAAGACGGATTCCATGACAGGCGCTGATAAAAAGATTCCTCAAAAATCGAGCAAGGCTGCAATTGACGCGTTTCTAGATAAAGTCAGTTCAACCCCAGTTATCAAGTCTGCTGGAGAGAGCGGGCGTTTGATATTTGCGATGGACGCAACTGCCAGTCGAGAGCCCGCCTGGGACCGGGCCTGTCATATTCAGGGCGAGATGTTCAAGGAAACGGCTGCTCTCGGTGGTTTGGATATTCAGCTTTGCTACTACCGTGGATTTGGTGAATTTAAAGCCAGTCAGTGGCTGTCTTCTTCGGATGAGTTGCTAAAACGCATGACAAGTGTGTCCTGCCAGGGTGGTTATACGCAGATTGAAAAAGTACTGCATCATGCGATAAAGCAGACAAAACAAAAGAAAGTTCAGGCGCTCGTGTTTGTCGGCGACTGCATGGAAGAAGACGTGGACTGTTTGTGCCAGATTGCAGGCGAGTTGGGAATGCTCGGTGTACCCGCTTTTCTGTTTCATGAAGGAGCAGAGCCTGTCGCACAACGCACGTTTAAGCAAATCGCGCGGTTAACCCGAGGTGCGTATTGTTCCTTCGACGCTACCAGCGTTGGGCAATTGCGCGACCTATTAAAGGCCGTCGCCATCTATGCAGCTGGTGGTCAGTCTGCTTTGCAAGACTTCAGTAAAAATCGCAGCGAGCTTGTGCAGAAACTAACGCGCCAGTTAGGCAAAGACTGACCCATGGTACGAGTGTTACTAATACTTGGCGTTGCGGCTGCATTGATCATATTTATCCGCTGGTTATTTCGCCAACCCCCCAAAGTTTACTGGCAATGGATAGTGACCCTGATAGCAGTAGGGCTGTTACTAATGGTTGCCACTGGTCGGGTGCATTGGCTGACAGCGGTATTTGCAGTATTTCTACCGTTTATACGAGCCATTCTTACTTTGCTCAGCAGTGTTCCGTTCCTCAAACGAGTGCTGGCTGGTAAAGGCGCTGCACAATCAGCGGCAGAACCGAGTGGCGGACAAACATCTTCCGTGCAAAGTAGATATATACGCATGACCCTGGCACACGATTCAGGTGACATCAATGGAGAGGTTTTAGAAGGACAGTTCAAGAGCCGGGCCCTCAAGCAACTGAATCTTGAAGAGTTGCTGCAACTGTTGCGCGAATGTCAGGATGATGAAGAGTCCGTTGCCTTGCTGCAGGCATATCTCGACCGGGTATATGAGGACAAATGGCGACAACAAGCTGGTGCACACGGGCAACATCCGCCATCCAACGGATCGGACGAGGTGTCACGTGAAGAGGCGCTGCAAATATTAGGAATATCATCAGACGCCAGCGAAGAGGAGATTATCGAAGCACATCGGCGGCTGATGCAAAAACTACATCCGGACCGTGGCGGATCTGCTTATCTTGCGGCAAAGATTAATCTGGCAAAAGAGACGTTGTTGGCCAAATGATCACCACGCAGTTCTAGCTGAACTGCGTTATTGATACCAATCGAAAATTCCGCTCAGGGCACTTTGGCGCCCCTGGTTTCTCGATTCTGAAGGTCAGCATTCCCGTTAGCTGCCGTTCAATATTCCTAGATTAGGTTCCGCTTCCGGTTGCGGATTCAAACGGTCGATGCAACACTTATAATCTTTAAATAAAAAGTTAATTTACACTGATCCTTTGATTTGCACCCTAATTTGCTTTACGGCCTTCATGTTTTTCTAGTCTTAAAAAACTTGGATTGCTTCTTAAACTCACTGGCACCTGCGATATCAATATACATTGGTTGGTACAATGCTTTCTGCTTTCCCACGAGAGGTCCAAATGGTTTGAAACCAAGATGTTTATACAGGCGTTGTCTGTGGATGGTACCGGAAATAACAGCAATATCGTAACCACTTTGAATCGCCATATTGAATGCCTTCGCCATAATACCGGCAAAGATTCTAGAGTTACGAAATTCTTTCTTTATTGCTAACAAGCGGAATTCCAGAATCGATTTGAATGGTGGTAAATATGATTCAAGGTTGTCAAGTTTCTGGTCCAGAGAAAGTGGCCGTTTGCCTCGCAGGGCTATCATGCCGAGTACTTCATTAGCACGAACGCAAATCACATAGATGTTTTCCTCGTGAAACTTATCTACCAGTTTGTGATTCTCATTTGGCTGATGTTGCGGGATCTCTTCGACAAACATCTGGTAATTCAGTTGATATATTTGTTCGATCTCCCAGGGTTCTGAGGCAATTTTAAAAGTTAACGGATCATTTTCTGGCATGGAAGAATCCTATCCGCTTAGATTGAACCTCTCTCCAGTCTTCTTGGCCGTATGATCCATGATTTAAGGAGTTATATAATCTCAGTCTATATTTGTTAGCACAGTGGCTGTATTTATAACTGTTGATGTTTATACTTGCAAATGAGAATCGACAGATGCTTGATAGTAAGGAAAGAGCACATGCGTAGGCAATCATCACTCGCTATTGTCTGGCTGATACCCCTAGTTCTTAGCCTCATAATCACAGGCACATACTCGTCCTCTTCAGCTGTAGCTGCTGAACAGGTAGGCAACAGTTCACCGCCGAGCAGGATCGATATTCCTGAAAGGATAGCCCGCGTTGAAAGCGGCCTGCTCCCGCCAGTCCTGATTCAGGGTGAGCCCGCTCCCGCGATGACACTGGTCGAGCGGATGTCGCACTACAACATACCAGGCGTAAGCATTGCCGTCATAAACAACGGAGAAATTGAATGGGCACGTGGATACGGTGTACGAGAAAATGGCGGTAATGTACCTGTAACCACGACAACACTCTTCCAAGCAGGGTCAATAAGCAAGCCTGTGGCTGCCATGGCGGCGCTCTTCCTAGTGCAACAGGGTAAACTCGCGCTTGATGAGCATGTCAATACAAAACTCGTGTCGTGGAAATTACCGGAAAATGAGTACACCACAGCACAGAAAGTCAGCCTGCGCGGCCTTCTTAGCCACACCGCTGGCCTAACGGTTCAGGGCTTCCCAGGGTACGCTGCCAATGAAGAAATCCCTACTCTTTTGCAAGTCCTCGATGGGATTGAGCCAGCTAACACCAGGCCCATTCGCGTTGACATGATTCCACACAGCCAATGGCGCTACTCTGGCGGGGGCTACACACTTATACAGCAGCTTCTAATAGATGTAGCCGGCAAGTCGTTTCCCAACATTCTGGAGGAGGTTGTGCTGAGGGTGATAGGAATGAAACATAGCACCTATCAGCAACCCCTTCCACAAGCGCTCGCAGCCTCAGCGGCCGCCGCACATCGCAAAGGACGGAAACTTAGTGGCAAGTGGCACATATATCCCGAAATGGCTGCGGCTGGGTTATGGACAACGCCGTCTGATCTCGCTCTATTTGCCATCGAACTCCAAAACACCATATCTGGCCTATCAAATAAAGTGTTATCTACGCCTATGGCGAATCTGATGGTCACGGACCAAATGCAGAACTACGGATTGGGATTGGCTCTCAAGGGCGAAGGCAAGTCCGCTCGTTTTAGTCACGGTGGTATAAATGAGGGATTTGAGGCTTACATAGTTGCTTACACGAGCACAAGACAGGGCGCCGTAGTGATGGCGAATGGGAGTGGTGGTATGCATTTGGCCCAAGAGATTATTCGGGGCATCGCACGAGAGTATGGCTGGATTGATTTTCTTGGAGAAAATAGGGTTCTCGCGCAGGTGGATCCTAAACTTTATGACGCTTACATTGGGCAATATGAGTTTGGTCCGCATTTGATGCTCTTGGTTAGCAAAAAGGAGGATAGGCTATTTGTACGAGCAACCGACCATCGGCAGTTTGAGATATTCCCCGAATCAGAAATAACGTTCTTCCTTCAAGAGTTTGAGGCGCAAATTACCTTTATCAAAGATGAAAGGGGCCGAGTGACCCACTTAATTCTTCGCCAGCACGGGGAGCATTCAGCGAAGAAGATCGAATGACTAGTCGGTGATGTGTGTACTAATGGGTGGTACATCTAGCGTAGCGCTTCAGCCGATGCGGTGCTCCGCGCAGCTGAGCTGAGCCGTTAACCTATGCCCGCAAAGGGCACAAACTACTCATTCCCAATGCAAACTTGAAAGGCAGCTCCCAAAAAGCAGTTTTTCCAGATCAGGTCGTAATAGGCAAGAATCGGCATCAGTGGGACACTTAACTAGAGACTTGAGCTATCGAAAAGACTGATAACTTTGATGCGTGTCAACCAAGGCAGTGTAAGTCCATGTCGCCGATTTAAAGTATTTGTTAAACTGGGGTAGTTCAGTCTGTCCCAACAGCCACGAACCAAAACTAAAAATAATGGGGCTTTGGCGAGTAGAAGGGATTAAGTAGAGGTTGGTTAGCAGGTTGCTTGTTTTGAAGTTAAGACTGTTTAAAGAATATTGACGAATTAATTTGAAACAAGCGGTCTTTCGTTTGGTAACTATGCTATTTAATAAATGTATAGATAAGTCAAAGTCGCAAATACTGAGGACTCAAACTTCCAGGTAAAATAATATGTCAGCCGGCTTTACACCAGATGATCAGGATAAACTGGCCAATACCTTGCTAATGGTAATCGAGGAACTGGTTGCCGAATTGCATGCCAATAAAACTCGCAGCTTTGTGCTTAGCCTTGATAGTTCTCTCGATGATGATATAGGTCTGGATAGTTTAGCGCGTGTCGAGTTGATCTCCCGCATCGAGCAACACTTTAAGGTCACATTACCGGACCGAGTCTTTGTCGAAGTGGAATCACCGCGTGATTTGTTGCGGTCTATAGCCGGTGTGCAGGGCCAAAAACAAGCTTTCACTTCAAAACATGTGGTTGAACGGGCTGTTGGCAAGGTGGAGGAATTACCCCACCATGCATCAACTCTGATCGATGTGCTGGAATGGCACGTGGAACATAATCCTGACCGCTTGCATATCAATATTGTGGGTGAAGATAACGATCTTCAAAGCCTGACCTATCAACAGCTTTGGCAGGGGGCACAAAAAGTTGCAGCTGGTCTTCAGCATCAAGGGCTTCAGTCGGGTGAAACAGTAGCAATTATGTTGCCAACAGGGAGCGATTATTTTTTCAGTTTTTATGGAATAATGCTCACAGGGGCGGTCCCGGTTCCCATTTACCCGCCGGTAAGACGCAGTCAGCTTGAGGATCATTTACATAGACATAGTGGCATATTGAATAATTGCGTCGCAACCATTTTGATTACCATGGCCGAGGCAAAGGTGGTTGCCAGGTTATTAAAATCACAGGTGCTGAGTATGCGTGAAGTGGTTACGGTGACTGATCTTGCTTCTTCTTCGGCATCGTATATGCGCCCTTCGATAAGCCCCAATGATATCGCTTTTCTGCAATATACTTCCGGCAGCACCGGCAATCCCAAGGGCGTTGTATTAACGCATGCCAATTTACTCGCGAATATACGGGTGATGGGTCAGGCTGTGGACGTGTCACCGGATGATGTTTTTGTCAGTTGGTTGCCGCTTTACCACGATATGGGATTGATTGGTGCTTTGCTCGGCAGTATGTATTTCGCAATGTTATTGGTTGTGATGTCTCCCCTGAGCTTTTTGTCACGACCGAAACGCTGGTTGTGGGCGATTCATCAATATCGAGGCACAATATCAGCATCACCTAATTTTGGTTACGAGTTTTGTTTGTTGCGACTCGAAGACGAGGCTATAGAGGGTCTTGATTTAAGTTCCTGGCGATTAGCGTTTAATGGGGCGGAACCGGTGAGTCCAGACTCGATTGAACGCTTTAACCGTCGTTTTCAGGCTCTCGGTTTTAAACCGGAAGCAATGATGCCAGTGTATGGATTGGCCGAATCTTCTGTGGGGTTAGCATTTCCGCCGTTGCATCGAAAACCCGTTATCGACCGAATCAAACGCGATGAATTCAGTCAAGCCGGACAGGCGGTACCAGCCGAACCAGCAGACAAAAATGCACTACGTTTTGTGGCCTGTGGTCATACATTATCTGGACATCAGATTCGTATTGTCGATATTGACGGAAAGGAATTATCTGAACGGCAACAGGGTTACCTGCAGTTCCGTGGCCCATCGGTGACATCCGGTTATTACCGAAACCCCGAAGCGACGAAGGCATTGTTTATTGGCGATTGGCTGGATTCAGGTGATCTTGCGTATGTTGCCGATGACGATATTTTTATTACCGGAAGAAACAAGGATGTGATTATTCGAGCAGGCAGGAATGTATACCCGCACGAACTTGAAGAAGCCGTCGGCAATATAGAAGGCATACGCAAAGGCTGTGTCGTGGCATTTGCTGCGAAAGATCAACATTATTCTACAGAACGCCTGGTGGTACTGGCAGAAACCAGAAAAACCGATTCGGCGATCAAAGAGGCACTGATAAATCAGATCAGCGAAATATCCAACGACTTGATTGGGCTACCCCCAGATGAGGTTATCCTCGCGCCACCGCATACGATTTTAAAGACATCCAGTGGTAAAGTCAGGCGTTCAGCCTGCCGTGAACTATACGAACAAAACTTGATTGGCCAAGCACCAAGATCATTTAAGTTTCAGATTACCCGAGTCGTACTTCAATCCATATTGCCTATAGCGCGTCGCCTGAGACAGGGATTAGTTAATGGTCTTTATGCTGTTTATGTTTGGACGCTGTTTCTAATTTTAACCACTTTGGCCTGGTTAACCGTGATGTTGTTACCTGGTCAGAAACGGCGGTGGCTGGTAACGCATGGTTTGGCGCGTTTTCTGGTTTTTGCTTCAGGAATAAAAGTTGTAGTGAATGGCCTCGAAAATTTACCGCCTGAGCCACAAATTTTAGTATTTGTCGCGAATCATGCCAGCTACCTGGATAGCTTTGCAGTAGTCGCCTCGATTCCCCGTAATTTTAGTTTCGTAGCCAAGCAAGAACTGCGCGAGAGTATCTTCACGGGTCCTGTACTAAAAAGAATAGGCACAGAATTTGTGGAGCGTTTTGACAAGCAACAGGGTGTCAATGATACCCAGGATATCGCCAGCATCAAACAACGAACCCAGTCACTTTTTTTCTTTCCTGAGGGCACTTTCACGCGAGTGTCAGGATTACAAAATTTTTACATGGGCGCATTTATCACGGCGGCAACAGCCAATATGCAGGTCGTACCGATTGCCATTCGTGGCACTCGTTCTATATTACGACCCGACACATGGATGCCGCGTCGTGGCCGAATTACCTTTACTATTGGCAAGACAATAACTCCCGATGTTGTAATTGAAGGGGAAATAAGAGGTAACTGGGCTGTTGCGGTAAAGCTCAAGGAAGCCGCGCATCAACATATCCTGTCACATTGTGGCGAAGTGGATCTTTCGTATTAATCGTCGAGCGCATGAACACGCCTCAGCTTCCCGAGCAGACCCTGATATATTTTGCGACACCCGCGATGAAACTGCCGAACTTGTTGATACTTCATCAACGATGGACAATGGTTACGAAATATTTGTTATCTCGGTGAGATAACAGTGATGCACAGGATGACTCTTTATCTAACCCTTGTTGTTGGCCTGATCGTTTTATTTACCTACATGATCTATATGCCGGGTAATTCTTACAAGGGCGCATTACCCAAGCTGGATGATGACGGTCATGAGATGGCACGACGGTTTGAATCCCATGTTACCGCACTGTGCAGCAACCCCGCGGGCAGGAACTTTATTGAGAAACAGGGTCTGGCCGCAGCCAAAAAATATATTGCCGAACAGTTTAAATCTTCCGGCTACCAGGTCGAGTATCAGGAATACCAGATCTCCGGTGATACCTTTGCCAATATTGAAGTGACACAATTAGGTACCGCTTATCCTGATGAGATCATTGTCATCGGCGCACATTATGATGCCATCATCGGCGCGCCGGGTGCAAATGATAATGGATCGGGTGTCGCTGCTGTGCTGGAACTCGCGGATCGATTCAAGGATGCAGAACTTCCTCGCTCTATCCGGTTTGTTGCCTTTGTCAATGAAGAGCCACCACATTTCATGCGCGGGAGTATGGGGAGCGACGAGTATGCAAAACATGTGGCCAGTGAAAAGGAAAATATCATCGCCATGTATTCGCTGGAAACCATTGGTTATTTTCGTGACGAAATCGGCAGCCAACAGTATCCACTGCTCTTCAATCTCTTTTATCCAAGGACAGGTAACTTTATCGCATTTGTTGGAAATCTTCGATCACGGGGTCTGGTGACCCGATCCCTTCGATCCTTCCGTGCGCATGCAACATTTCCGTCGGAGGGAATTGCCGCACCTGCCATTATTCCCGGGATCAACTGGTCGGATCATTGGTCCTTCTGGAAGCAGGGCTATCCTGCGATCATGATCACGGATACTGCACCGTACCGCTATCCGTACTACCACACCTCGGAAGATACACCGGACAAGGTCGATTATGAAAAAATGGTCTATGTCGTTCAGGGAATTGAAAAGATGCTGGGAGAATTTTTGTTAAAGAAATAGTGGGTTTGATGATAGTTGAACTGAGTACCCTGGTGCGAAGCAAATTCCTATCCCTTGGTCAGATATTCAAATGTGTTTGATAGGTTGTCCGTCACATAACTCTGTGCGGATTTCCGAGTATCGCCAGCGCTAGAAGTCCGCTGTGGGCAGATACTGTTGGAAAACTCGATAATTAGAATCGGGGATTTCTTCGGCGAAAACCAATATGCCTTGAATTTCACTTGCTAATAGGTATCAGAGCTCAGTAGTGGCACTGTAGTGAAGAGATCGCGATTAAATTGATCCCCTCCGTATGTTAGGTTCGTTAAACAACTTAAATCACGGGTGGTTTTACCCGGTTAAAAATTTTAGAGTTTTTCAACAGAATCGGCACTTTGTAACCCCTGGCGTTTCGATTTTGAAGGTCAGCTTCCCCGTTAGCCGGCTTTCAAGATCGATAGATTACAAAACCGTGGTCAGAGCACATTTAACACTGTGATCTTAGCCCGCTATTTTAATCAAAATTCCTGTAATTAGAGGGCACTATCAGGAGCTATTACAAATTCTCGCTACCGAGATCGGCGTCGCGCTGTTTCTTGGGCCGGGAAGCAGGCCCCGGTGGATCATTGCTCACCAGGGGCAATCACATCACTCTCGGGATCAGATAAAGGGTCGTTAAATTCGGATTCGAGCAATTTCAAATCCGGAGAGTCGTGTTCGTCAGGAAATCCCTGGGATTTATCGAGACCTGTAGGCAATTTAAAAAACTGGTTTAACAGGGACAGGACCAGGACAGCGATTAGAGAGCCAGTAAGAATTCTGGAGTCCACATTTAATATCTGGGCGATATCCCGGGGTAGATTCGCCCCAACCGCGAGTATGAAAACCGCGGCCACCATTACGAACTTGGTATAACGAATAAGCGCGGTAGCCACTACAATCATCAGTCCAACCAACAGATAATTGCGATCGACCATGCTCAATAGCCTAAAATTATGCGGCAGGTTGGCAGCTATACTCATGATTGTGACGACCAGAAGTAACAGAAAATCTTTGGTATGAAAGATGGTTTTAAATACCTTCGGACCAGTAGTCCGATTGGCTAACACAAGCCAAGTATAGCTAGGTCTCGTAAAAAAATTCTGCTTTCTGGCGATATCCAATATTTTCCAAAATCGACTGATTATTTCGAGGCTATTCGGTCCGCACGGGTTGGGTATTTTCTAGTGAATGTTCATTTTGATTTAAACCAAAGTAGAGAGGAAGGGTTTTTAATAAAGAACCGCGGGTTTTCTACCTGGGAACGGATGACGAACAGGCGAAGTTTTATCTTCGGGATCCGAGTTTTAATGTCATCGAAGTTAAATCCTATAAAAAATTTGACTCCACTCTGAATCAGACGCAAGGGAGGAATGACTACTAGAGTTCACTATTATTACTGATAATAATAATCGTACTTGACTAGTAGTTTTCGCATAAAGTCCCAGGCCTCGTTATAAGTCAGCCCGCTGTCCTGGGGAATG
>Ga0255051_10000677_pt1 | contig 12458 bp, 13 predicted proteins | sample JV7_2_9_MG_FD_181719 | JGI IMG/M metagenome (GOLD analysis project Ga0255051, IMG submission 181719) | Seawater microbial communities from Jervis Inlet, British Columbia, Canada - JV7_2_9 | ecosystem: Environmental > Aquatic > Marine > Inlet | place: Canada: British Columbia | collected 2016-10-06
ACCCGACTTATCGCTGGATTCATCACGTGAATCGGATACCGTCAATACGGCTATATTTAATGCAATGAATTCTCTGTTTTCGCTCATATCACCCTCAAACGATTGGGCTAGTTCTGGCACCAAACTCTACACGCTCGAACATAGTATGTCATGCATCGGCTTGATATAATGCGTTCCTTTTGTAGATTTCTCCCTGGATGTTCACAATGCGTCTATTAATACGTAGCCTAATGTTTGCGAGCATTTACCTTGCGCTCTCATTTTCCGCTTTTGCGGGCAACGATGCCGGTTCATTGCTTCGCATGGCGACTACTACCAGCACTGCTAATTCGGGTTTGATGGAATATCTGCTGCCCGAATTTACCAGAGACACCGCGATCGAGGTTCAAGTTATCGCGGTCGGTACCGGCAAGGCGCTTCGCCTGGGCCGGGAAGGCGACGTCGATGCAGTACTGGTGCATGCACGCAGTGCCGAGCAGGCATTTATTGATGCCGATTTCGGCGTCGAACGCTTTGACGTAATGTACAACGATTTTGTACTCATAGGACCGCCCGATGATCCCGCGCAAATTTCTGGCAGCCAGTCGGTATTCGAAGTGCTGGAAAAAATTCGCGACACAAAAAACGTGTTTATTTCACGTGGTGATGACTCCGGCACCCACAAGAAGGAAGTGAGTTTATGGCAAAAAACCAATTATTCCCCGCAGGGCGACTGGTACAAATCGGTAGGCCAGGGCATGGGCAAGGCGATTCAAATCGCCAATGAGTTGGGTGCCTATACGATGACCGACCGCGGTACCTGGCTGGCTTATCAATCGAAGTCTAATCTTGCACTGTTATACCATGGGGACACACCCCTGTTTAACCCCTACGGCATCATTGCAGTGAACCCGAAACGCCACCCTCACGCCCATTATGAGAGTGCCAAAAGCCTGATTAGCTGGCTTACTTCAAATAAGGGGCAGCGCATGATTGGTGAATACACTGTCAAGGGTGAGAAATTGTTTATCCCTAATGCCAAACAATCAGGGCAATAGCCGTTGTGGATGTTTTGATTGCCAGCACACTCGAAGCTTTCCGGCTATTGTTTAGCGGCAATGCCGAGATCTGGGAAATAATCGGCATTTCGTTCAGAGTTTCCTCACTTGCGATCCTGCTTGCGATACCGCCCGCATTGATCATCGCCTTTGTTCTCGCTTACGGAAATTTTTTCGGCCGCCGCTTTCTCATTGCATTGTTCAATACCTTTTTATCAATCCCCGCCGTGGTCATTGGCCTGACATTGTTTATCGTATTGTCGCGCCAGGGACCGATGGGCGACCTCGGCCTGCTGTTTACCCAGACGGCGATGATGATGGGACAATTTCTTCTCTGCCTGCCAATCCTGGTAGCGATGGCGCACATCTCGTTTCAGGCGGCAGACCGCCGTGCCTGGGAAACCGCGCGAACCCTCGGCGCTAATCGATTCTATGCCTTTGTCACGGTATTGTATGAAATTCGATTTGGTCTAATGGCTGCAATGCTCGCTGCCTATGGGCGCATCATATCCGAGGTTGGAGCGTCGATGATGCTCGGTGGTAATATAGCCCACTACACGCGTAATATTCCAACCGCGATTGCGCTTGAAACCAGCAAGGGTAATTTCGCCGAGGGTATTGCGCTTGGCTTAGTGCTTCTTTTCCTCGCTTTTTTATTAAACGGATTGTTGCACCATGTGCAGGGTAAAGGCAGTATTCATCCATGATTGACAGTTTCCAATTCAACTATCGAAATATCTGCAAGCAATACCGGCGAAAACCCGTATTGACTGACGTGTCCTTTACCATTGGTAATAGCGACTGCTTCATCATTACCGGCGAAAACGGTGCCGGCAAAACGACCTTATTGAGAATACTGGCCGGCATCGAAAAGCCGGACAATGCCAGTATTTCGATCAACCAGGCCCCGGCAAAGTCGTGGCGTAGCTGCCGCGCTCGCCTGTCACAGTCGGCGATGTATCTACACCAACAGCCCTATATGTTAAGCGGTAGCGTGCGACGTAATCTGGAGTATACCGCCCGGCTTAATGCCGCAATTATCGATAAATCTGCCGCGGTAGGCCAGATCATGCACTGGGCCGGGCTCGAGCATCTAACCGCGCAGAACGCGGTGAGTCTATCGGGCGGTCAGCAACAACGCGTCGCGCTCGCCCGTGCCCGGCTACGCGACCCTCAGCTGTTGTTGCTCGACGAGCCAACCGCCAATCTTGATACCGATGGTCGTGGTAGGACTTTATCAATGTTACAGGCTTTCCTGGATAGCGGCACGGCAATAGTAATCTCGACACACGACCCGAATATTTTTGACGGTTTACCGGCTCAGGCTCTGCACCTGGAAGACCAAAAGTTGTTTAATAAAAACGCGGCGCCCTCAAAAGTTTTAGATATCGCCAATTACCAGAAATCCCGCGGCAAATGAACATTCAACCCGGAGATATCACCGCGGTCATACTAGCCGGCGGACAGGGCCGACGCATGGGTGGGCAGGACAAGGGCCTGCTCGATTTCGACGGTCGCTTAATGATCGAAATATTAATCGAGGCCTTGCAAAATCAGCAGCTTGACATAGTCATCAACGCCAATCGAAACCAGTCGAAATACCAGTCGTATGGATACCCGGTGATCGCTGACGATCTCAAGAATTTTCAGGGGCCCCTGGCCGGGTTTGCGAGCACGATGGCGGTGGTAAAAAGTGATTATATTCTGACCCTGCCCTGCGATAGTCCGATGCTCGCCGACAATTTTGCCGAGCGCTTTATCGCAACGCATAACCACGAACAAGCACCTGTTTGCGTGGCGCACGATGGCGAACGGCTACAACCAGTTTACGCGCTCATCGATACCGGCTTGCTGGATGACCTGAAACGTTTCCTCGAGAGTGGCGAACGAAAAATAGACCGCTGGTACGCGCAACATAGCTATGCGATTGTGGATTTCTCAGCCGAAAAAGCGATGTTCGAAAATATTAATACACCCGAAGACTGGCAACGCATGCTGGACCAATAATAATGATGAATTCAAAATTACCGATAATCGGTTTTAGCGCCTATAGTGGCACGGGCAAAACCACGCTGCTCAAACAGGTCATCCCGTTACTAAAATCGAAGGGGCTGAAAATAGCGGTAATCAAGCACGCCCACCACCACTTCGATCTCGATAGACCCGGAAAGGACAGCTACGAGCTACGCAAGTCCGGCGCAGACCATACTATAATCTGCACCACCACGCGCATGGCAGCGATCAGCGAGTTCGCCCACCCGGATGAAGAACCATCACTACAGGAAATCGTCGATTCGCTCGATGCCAGTAAGTTCGATATATTGCTGGTGGAAGGTTACAAGGACCTGGCGTTTGTAAAAATTGAGATGCATCGTGCTGCATTGGGTAAGCCTTACCTATATCCGGAGGATCCGACTATCATCGCACTAGCTTGCGATGCAGCATCACTCGATGCGCTTTCTATTCCGATTTTGGATATTAATAGCCCACAGCAGATTGCCGAGTTTATTTATGATGAGGTTTACCTGAAGCGGTGATTGCACCTGTAGGGCTGAATTCATTCGGCCAATAAGTGCCGATTACTACTCTCTAGCGGAATAAACTTGAACGGTCGAATGAATTCGGCCCTGCAGTTAACAACCGTTCGTTCAGAGGAAGTGCTACCCTCCACATACCGGACAAGCTGGATTCTTAGGTAATTTCACCCCCTGCCACTCCATGCTGGCCGCATCCAGCAACAGCAATTTACCAATTAAAGGCTTGCCCTGGCCGGTCAATATTAAAAACGTCTGCAGCGCCTGCATGGCGCCGATGACGCCGACCACCGGGCCCAGAACACCTTCCATTTCACAGGTCTCGGCGTTTTCATAGACCTGTGTATAGAGGCATTGATAACACGGTCCTTCAACATCCGGCTGGTAATTCATAATTTGGCCTTCGAGCCGGATTGCAGCCCCTGAAACCAGCGGTGTCCCGGTTTCTACGCAATGCCGGTTGACCTCGAAACGGGTCGGGAAGTTATCGCTACAGTCGAGTACGATTTCGACTCGCTGGATAACTGATTTCAGCTCATCATCGTCGAGTTGATAATTGATAGCCTCGACTTCACAATCGGGGTTGAGTACTTTGAGGCTAGCCTTTGCGGAATCGACCTTATTTTCACCAATCGACTCATTAGCGTGGATTATCTGGCGCTGCAAATTAGATGCTTCGACTATATCGTAGTCACTGATAACCAGCTTGCCGATCCCGGCAGCAGCTAGATACAACGCCGCAGGCGATCCCAACCCACCCATGCCTATAATCAAGGCATTCGAATCCAATATTTTTTGTTGCCCTTGCTCGCCTATCTGGGGTAAGCGGATTTGACGGGCGTATCGGTCGCGTTGCTTTTCGTCCATCGAGTACTCCTTCAATGAGATATCTTAGAATCCAGCCAGTCAGGAAGCAGTTAGCTGTGAGGCGTGCGACCGAAGGACTAGCCGTAGCTAATTCAAGGGAGCACAACAACGCAGATGACTGCTTCCTGGCTGGCCCGAAGGGAGCGTCCCAAATTGGCCAATGCCGCGTCGCCTAAAGCGCCTATTTTTGGTGCCTAGGCCAATTTGGGACGCTCTGCATTCTAAGATAACTCATTGAAGGAGTACTAGCCACCACCCTTGTGGAAATACTGATGAAAGCGATTGAAGAAGGTAGCTTTTAATTCTACGTCGGCATCAGTCAAATGAAACTGAACTTTTAAAACAGGCAAAACAAATAACCCCAGCTTGCGCGGCGGCATTTCCTGAACCTGGATTTCTATACGAAAATCGCTGTCGATCTGACATATGCGCCAGTGATGGATAGAAAGCGATTCGCATTGGTATGATGATTTTTCGCCACTAAATGGGCCCTGCAGTACGTTACCAAATTCATCCGCACCATATCCCATTTCATATTCGATCATCCCTGCTTCGACAGGCATTGGCTCACCCACCAGCGACTGGCGGCCAGATGGATACGACATCACCTTCCTGCAATGTTCTTTGGTCTCTATCTTCAATATTTACAAACTTGCCGTTGACCAACACGATATGGGCTTCTTCGGGGGATATATGATAATGCTCGATCAGACGGTTCAGAATCAGAGATTCTTCAACCTTTATTTCACGCCGAAATCTCGAGTTCCCCGGAGGTAAATACTTCATTAATGAAGCGTAGAACTCGATATACATTTTCATCTGCTAGACCGGGATATTTACTGGTATCCGAGCTCCTGGGTGGAGGCAACATAGGCTTCCATGATACAGGTTGGATCCTCCAGCAGACGCTGTTTCCAGGGCCCAAGCTTGATTTTGGACTCGATCAGGCCGCGCAAAACGCCAATGTGCTGGGTCTTGCCAACGGTACTGGCGCCGACCAGGCAATCACCATCAAACTGCAAATTGATATACTGAAATTCATCTGGATTATATAGCTCGGCCTGCTCGCCTCCATCGACGCCCATCCAGAGCCCGAACGAAGTGGAAATCAGTCCCAGCGTATCGAGTATGTTCATATTTACCGTGCCATGATGCTCGGTGGTATTGCCGGCCATATTCAGCGCCGCTATTCGTCCATGATCGGTAGCCGTCGGTTGTATCGCCTGAACTTCGAAATTGCCGGTAGAAAAATCGACTCCCTGCGCTACATCGCCCGCGGCATAGACATCGCTATTATTGGTTTGCATCGAATGATTCACCAATACACCGAGGTCCAGCTTGATGTCGGTACCTTCGAGCATTTCTAAATTCGGTTTTACACCGGTAGCGGTAATCACCAGCGCCGCGGGCAGTTTGCTGCCATCGCTTAAACTCACCTCTACCTCATCTTTACCGGCGGCTGTCACGGAATCAACGCTGCAGGAGGTGTGCACATCTATGCCCTTATCGGTGCACCATTGCTTGAGTAAACCACCTGCCTTTTCGTTGAGCATGCGCGGCACCATGCGGTTCCCGGTTTCCACAACCGATAGATTGATACCTCTTTTGACCAGGGCTTCAAGAATAATACAACCGATAAAACCAGCACCAATCAATACGACATTCGCGCCGGGCCGGGCAAGTTCAATAATGTGGCGTGCATCTTCAAGCGTCCAGCAAGAATGTACCTGGGGCAAGTCCAGTCCCGGGATCGGCGGGCTTATCGGCCGTGACCCGGTCGCCAGCAGGAGCTTGTCGTAATCACGCGTGCTGCCATCGGCGAGCGTGACCTGCTTTTTTATCGAATCGACTTTCTCGACTCGTTGTTGAACCAGTTCAATATTTTGCTGACTGTAATGTGCGGAGGGATCGCGTAGATAACTACCGGCTTCATCGATATTGTCGCTCAGGTAGTAGGGGATCGCCATTCGTGAGTAAGGCGGTTCTGACTCATCGCCGATGATCGTCACCAAGGCGGCTGGATCACATTTTCTCAGAGTTTCCGCGGCGACTACACCCGCAGGGCCGGCACCAATAATAATATGTTGCATAACTCAGCGCTCTTCAAATGAGGTTTGCCCCCTCACCGGGTGCACCACGGGGAGGGGGTCGAGGGCATTTTTTACAATGACAGGCGTTGACGAGTTTCGGCAGTTACCTCGCCCTTCGGATTCCAGCCACGAATCTCGTAATACCTGGGCAACATTTCACCTAAACGGCTAACCTGTCCGTCGGTAGGTCCACCTTTGATGGCCTCCTCCATCAAGCGTTTGGGTAACTTGTCATCGTCGGCGGTAAAACCGGCAGCCTGATTAAACAATCGCTCCATATTCCAGATACGTTCGCCGACTTCGAGACAACCTTCGACACTCCAGTCACCCTCGCAGGCGGCGTCAATTTGCGGTGCAATATTATCCATACCCCAGGCGAAGGTGGTGAAAAGACACAACCCGGCCGAATCGACCACTGCGGTTGCGTCCTGGAATGCTTTGACCAGCTCAGGTTTGCCCTCAGCATCCCCCTGCTCGGTTTTCACCGGAATACCGAGAACTTCTGATGCGACGGTATATCCACGCAAGTGGCAGGCACCACGGTTAGACGTAGCGTAATTCAGTCCAATACCCTGGATGCCGCGTGGATCGTATGCGGGGAATTCCTGGCCCTTGACAGTCATCGATAGTTCTGGACGTTTGTATTTTTCGCACAGACGTTTCGAACCGAGTGCCAGTTCTTTACCAAATCCTTCACCGCTGACGAGCAATTCGGTAGCAGCAACCAGTGCTTCGGCCGAACCGAACTTGAGTTCGATGCCGCCGGTCTCCTTGGTGGTAATGTCACCATTTTCGAACATTTCCATCGCCGCGCCTACCGTCGCGCCAAAAGTAATCGGGTCAAAGCCGTCCTCGTTGCAAATGAAATTGACATAGGTTATGGCATCCAGATCGTCGACTCCGGTATCCGCACCCAGTGCCCAGGCGGCCTCGTATTCGAGGCCACCAGAAGCACCGTGGTATTGGGGTTTATCTTTAACCGAAAAATGCGTCTTATCGACGGTGGCGATTCGTCCACAGGCGATGGTGCATGAAAAACAACCGTTACTCTGGGTTAAATTAGGCTTGCCATCACTTTTTCTCGGTTCAGCCATTGCCTCGGCCGAGATATTTTCTGCACCTTCAAAGCCGACATCACGCATGTTACGTGCGGGTAAACCGCCAACACCGTTGATCACGTTCATCAATATCTGGGTTCCAAAAGCGGGCAGACCCTGGCCTGTCACCGCATTTTCGGCTAACACTTGTTTGCCAGCATCGACAGCATCCATGAACTTTTTCGCATCTTCCAGATTACCGATGCCTTGCGTACCCCGAATCGCGACCGCTTTCAGATTCTTCGAAGCCATTACGGTGCCAACACCGGAGCGTCCGGCAGCCCGATGCTTGTCATTGATTACCCCAGCGTAAAGACAACCTGCTTCCGCGGTACGACCGATACAGGCAATACGCATCTGCGGATCCTGATGCGTCGCATGCAGAATATCGTCGGTTTCCCAGGCAGATTTGCCCCAGAGGTTCTCAGCCGAGCGTAGTTCAACCTTGTCATCCTGAATCAGCAGATAAACTGGTTTTATCGATTTGCCTTCGAAAATAATCATATCCCAACCGGCGAACTTCATTTCGGCGCCGAGAAAACCGCCAGAATTAGAACAGGCGATGGCGCCAGTGAGTGGGCCTTTGGTGATCACCGAATAGCGCCCCGCGGTTGAAGCCATGGTGCCGGTGAGTGGACCGGTAGCCATGATGAGTTTATTGTCAGCCCCCAGTGGGTCACACTTCGGGTCTACTTCTTCGCATAAATATTTAGAAGCAAGACCGCGTTGGCCGAGATATTCTTTTGCCCACTCCATATTGAGATCTTCAGGAGTACAGGTACCTTTAGAGAGATCGACCCTCAGAATTTTTCTTGTCCAGGACATATTCGTTTCCTCCCATTTATTAAGCGGTGGCTTCAGCGGATGGCAGACTTTTCGAGGCCGAAGCCATCATCTTGTCATAACCAGTCCAGTCTGAGTCAACGTAGGTGATTGCGTCAGTGGGGCAGGCTTTGACACATTCCGGGTCGCCGCCACAAAGATCGCATTTGACTACCTTACCGGTAGCCTGCGAGTAATTCACCGTTCCAAATGGGCAGGCGATAGTGCAAACCTTACAACCTACGCACTTGTCATCGGAAATTACCTTGGCGCCGGTCGCCATATCGACGCTGATGGCGTCGACCGGACAGGCGCGTTGGCACCAGGCTTCATCACACTGGGTGCAGGTATAGGGCGCAAATCGACCCTCGTGGTGGAAAGTAAATACCTTGATGTATGATCGCGATGGGTTAAAAGTACCGGTGTGCTCGTAAGAGCAAGCCATCTCGCATTGCAGACAGCCCGTACACTTACCCGGGTCGATGTTGAGAGATTTCTGCATTCTATTCTCCAGAGGTTATTATTGCGGTCCAAAATTAAGAGCCGTGGTACTCTAAAAATAAAGCTTGTGAGGTACCTATTATCCGAGCCATCATAGTACGAAGGGAAATACGATTGCAAGTCCATAGCGCTATACAATTTATTTATTGCAATCTAACGGCTCGGCAGCAAAATAAAATCAGTTAAATACTGCTTTTTTAGTCAAACACCTATACCATTTTTTGTCTGCTTATGTATCAATGATCACCAGTAGAATATTTAAACGGTAATTTAATGACATCCTCTATTAAAACCACAGCAAGCTGCGCCGATCCCTGGGATGCAGATTCAATCAGCGTAGCCCAGGCGCTCGCGCAAATTGAAAGCAATATCTCCCGATTACATGAGTCTGAGGCGCTACCGATCCGGGATTGCCTGGGTCGCATCAGTAGCGAGGCCGTTATTTCGCCGATTAACGTACCCGGCCATGCGAATTCGGCAATGGATGGGTTTGCCATCTCCGGAACCAGCCTGCCTGTCGATGGCATCGTCGATTTGACCGAAATAGGCACTGCCTTCGCCGGCAAGGTTTTCAATGATGAGTGCGGGGAGAACGAATGCGTGCGCATCATGACAGGCGCTGTGATTCCCGAAGGCACAGACACGGTGATCATGCAGGAGCAGGTTGAGCAACTCGATAATCAAACCATTCGCATCGGCAGCGATCATCGTACTGGTGAAAACGTGCGTGCGGCAGGAGAAGACATAAAACAGGGTGAACCCGTGTTGCAACAAGGCTCCAGGATCAATCCCGCCGACCTGGGTATCCTCGCATCTCTCGGAATCGGGACGTTGAAGGTGATCCGAAAACCCGTGGTAGCATTTTTCTCTACCGGCGACGAGTTGGTTTCGATCGACAAACCACTGGCGAAAGGTGAAATACACGACAGCAATCGATATACCCTGCATGGCATGCTGTCTCAGTTAAAGGTTGATATTCTCGATATGGGTGTAATTCGCGACGAACCAGCGGCAATTCGGGCCGGATTGCTGGAAGCCTCCGAAAAAGCAGATTTGATTATTACTACCGGCGGCGTTTCGGTAGGTGAAGCCGACTATATCAAGCCGGTTCTGGATGAAATTGGGCATACCGAATTCTGGAAAATCGCAATAAAACCTGGGCGACCACTAACCTTTGGATCCGTTGGCAACAGCGTGTTTATGGGATTACCCGGAAACCCTGTGGCGGTGATGGTGACTTTTAGTTTGTTCGTCACCCCCGTAATCCGAAAACTGACAGGTGCACCGTCCTCGGAGATGCCATTAATGAAAGTACGCTCGCTTCAGGATTTGCGTAAAAAACCCGGCAGGTGTGAGTATCTGCGTGGCATTGTCGCCAGGGACAAAAATAACGAATGGCGGGTAGGAAAAACAGGTATGCAGGGTTCAGGCATTCTAAGCTCGATTAGTCGGGCCAATTGCTTTATCGTCTTACCCGCGGAAAACGAGGGTGTTAAGGCAGGTGATCTGGTCGATGTTCAACTCTTCGATCAGACTTAGGAGACAACCCTATGATTAAAATTAAATATTTTGCGCGCTTAAGCGAAGCCCTGGCCACAAAATCCGAAGATATCGATTTCGGGGATCATAGCGACAACGTGGAGGCAGTGATTCAACTGCTAATCGAGCGTGGTGAACCCTGGACAACCGAATTCGCAGCCGAAACCAAAGTACTGGTCGCGGTCAATCATGAGATGTGTGACAGAGACACCAGGTTACAAGAAGGCGACGAGGTGGCATTTTTTCCGCCGGTTACCGGCGGTTAGCATCCCACAGGATATTTAGTCGGCAGGTCGGGCTTCGTTACATGGATGTAACTTATTAGAGCACCAAAAGTAGGCGCCCTTAGGCGATGCAGGAGCAATTGCCGAGAGCCTGCGAAGCCCAACCTAACTGTTATGTGGGATTAGTCTGCCGAATTTTGGAGTGCAATGTAGCTATTGAGCTTAGGCCGCTTCTAATTTCACCGCACAAAACTTAAATTCGGGTATTTTGCCGAACGGATCGAGCGCTTCGTTGGTCAACAAATTAGCGGCCGCTTCGTGATAGCAAAAAGGAATGAATACTTCACCTCGCTTCAATGCCGAATCGGGGCGAGCGTAAGCGCGCAATTCTCCGCGACGTGATCGTGCAACAATCTCGCTGCCCGCTTCGATGCCGATATCCTGCAAATCTTCCCAATTCACGTAGACTACCGGAACCGGTTCGATCGCATCGAGAACCTTGGTGCGACGTGTCATCGACCCGGTATGCCAATGTTCGAGTTGACGACCGGTGATCAATACCAGTGGATATTCTTCGTCGGGTTGTTCGTCGGCGAGTATCGATTTTGCCGCCACCAGTTTGGCCCTGCCGTTCGAGGTGGGAAAATCATCGACGAATACCACTCCCTGACCGGGATCATCGGCATCTTTGCATGGGTAAGTCACCGAACCCTGTTGTTCCAAACGATCCCAGGTAATGCCGGTAATGCTTGGCATCGCACCGCGCATTTCTTCATAAACCTCGGATATGTGCTGGTAATTCCAGTCGAGGCCCAGGCCCTTACCGATGTCGCGAATTATCCAAAGGTCCTGCCTGGCTTCACCGGGCAGCGGGACCGCCGCTTTGCCAAGTTGTACACGTCGATCGGTATTCGACACGGTGCCATCCTTCTCGGCCCAGCCCGAGGCGGGCAATACCACGTCGGCAAAAGCAGTGGTTTCGGTGAGGAACATATCCTGCACCACCAGGTGATCGAGCGCCGCGAGTGCCGCACGTGCGTGGTTCAGGTTGGGGTCGGACATCGCCGGATTTTCGCCCATGATATACATGCCGCGGATATTGCCTTCGAGAATCGCGTGCATAATTTCGACCACGGTTAAGCCCGCTTTTTTATCGAGCTCGGCATTCCAGTATTTTGAGAAACGCGCGTTGGCCTCCGGGTTATCGACGCGCTGGTAATCCGGGAACATCATCGGAATCAAACCAGCGTCGGATGCGCCCTGCACGTTATTTTGCCCACGCAATGGGTGCAGACCGGTTCCGGGTCGACCGATCTGGCCGGTGATCATGGAAAGGGCTATCAGGCAACGTGAATTATCGGTACCGTGAATGTGTTGCGATATACCCATGCCCCAGAAGATCATCGAACCTTTCGAGGTAGCAAACAACCGAGCGACCTCACGTACGGTTTCCGGGTCAATACCGGTAACCGGCGCCATTTTCTCCGGGCTGAAATCGGCGACATTGACTTTCAACTCTTCATAGTCGGTCGTGCGCTCGGCGATAAACTTATCGTCGGTTAATCCCTCGTCAATAATGACGTGCAGTATCGAATTTAACAGCGAGACATCGGTCGATGCATTAAATTGCAAGAAGTGTGTCGCGTGGCGGGCGATATCGGTACGACGCGGGTCGAGCAGGATCAGCTTTTTACCATCCTTGATCGCGTTTTTCATGAAGGTCGCCGCAACCGGATGGTTGGTGGTC
>Ga0255051_10000678_pt1 | contig 12452 bp, 13 predicted proteins | sample JV7_2_9_MG_FD_181719 | JGI IMG/M metagenome (GOLD analysis project Ga0255051, IMG submission 181719) | Seawater microbial communities from Jervis Inlet, British Columbia, Canada - JV7_2_9 | ecosystem: Environmental > Aquatic > Marine > Inlet | place: Canada: British Columbia | collected 2016-10-06
GTTTCAAACCTGGTGCTACCGGATGGTTTGCAGGTCACTCATCGATTCACGGTGTCCGAAGACGGTGAGCAACTGCGAGTAGTGACAACTGTGTCATCCAATACGTCGCGATTTCCGTTCTCCCTCAGGCGTTTTTACACGAAATTCGTTCGGCCGCCTTCGGAAATGAATTGCGTCGAAACATTCAGTATGAAACGTGTGTGCGACACCGCGGAGGTCGAGCGGTGAGGGTTTTAGTGTCGCAAATAGTCGTCTTGCTGTTGTTGATATCGGGACAGGATGCACACAGTACAACACTCAATGTATCCATCGCGGTATTTGATCCTGGCGTGCCTGCAGACCAGTCATTGCACCGTGCGCAACAGGTATTTCCGCGAGTTCGCGAGATTGAGGCGATGTTTCTGCCATTCGTATTGCGTGACAAGTTGGCGAGGACAAGGGAATGGGGTGCTGTACGAGTGGTGCCTCAACCCGATGTTGCTACGGAGTTGCTTATATCCGGAACAATTGTCCGATCAAACGGGGAAATCCTCGAACTCAATATTCGGGCCGTCGATGCAAGCGGTCGCGTATGGTTCGACAAAGAGTTTGCCGGCGTGGTGATGAATCAGACGCTCTACATCGATATTGTAGAAAGTCTCCGGACAGCACGCAGTCAGCTGAATGACAAAGCGTTGACTGACATCGTTGAGATTTCTTTGCTGCGCTACGCCAATCAACTCGCGCCGTCCGCGTTCGGTACGTACCTGAACGAGGCGGATGATGGCACATTTACGATAATCCGCCTGCCCGCAAAAAACGATCCGATGCTTGACCGAATCGACCGTATACGTCGCACTGAATATGTGATCACGGATACCGTGGACGCAAAATTCCGGGAACTCCACGCTGAAATCGCGTCGATTTACCAGTTATGGCGTGAATACCGCCGCAAGGTCATCAAGTATCAAACGGAAGACGACAGAAGGGCGCTAAGTACGAGTTCGAACGCGCCTCGTGGCAGCTATGAGGCGATGAAAAATCAATACGACAATTACAAGTTCGTCAGAATCACCGCACAGGAACAGGATCGTTTGGCCGTGGCGTTCAATAACGAAGTTGGCCCGACGGTTGATGCAGTGGAAGTTCGAATTGCCGAACTCGAGACGTGGGTCGATCAGCGCTATGCAGAATGGCACAGGCTCCTGGAAGAGTTATTCGAGGTCGAGACCAGTACAGACTGACCGTTGCGTCGCCACGCCACAAATCACATACTACCCGGCCCCAGGTCAGGTGCCCTTACAGGCGGAATAATGCAAATTTCGGATCAAAGTTTATTGAAAACGCAGGCCTACGTTGACGGGCAATGGATCGATGCCGATAGCGGCGAAACACTATCCGTCGTGAATCCGGCCACGGGTGAAACGATTGCGGACATTGCGAAGTGCGGCACAGCTGAGACGCACAGGGCGATCGCCGCTGCTGAAAAGGCACTCGTCAGTTGGCGGCAGAAGACCGCCAAGGAGAGAGCCGCGGTACTGCGCAAGTGGTTCACGCTGATGATGGAGGCGCAGGAAGATCTGGCGCAAATATTAACGGCGGAGCAAGGCAAACCACTCGCCGAGGCACGGGGCGAGATAGCGTACGGCGCCAATTACATTGAGTGGTTTGCCGAAGAAGCGAAACGAATTTACGGCGACACGATTCCGCACCCGAGCAACGACAAACGAATCGTTGTGATCAGGCAGCCCGTTGGAGTGGTTGCGTGTATTACGCCCTGGAATTTTCCGAATGCAATGCTGACGCGAAAAATCGCGCCTGCACTCGCGGCCGGTTGCACGGTGGTATGTAAACCGGCCAGCGAAACTCCGCTGTCGGCGCTCGCCTTTGTCGAACTCGCGGTGCGCGCGGGTGTACCTGCCGGGGTAATAAACATCGTCGCCGGGATTACTCGGGAGATTGGTAACGAAATGACGTCCAACCCGATCGTCCGCAAGCTCACGTTCACGGGTTCGACGCAGGTCGGCAAGATGCTGATGGAACAATGCGCGGGAACGGTGAAACGCACCTCCATGGAGCTAGGCGGCAATGCACCATTCATTGTTTTCGATGATGCGGATCTCGATGAAGCCATCAAAGGGGCAATAATCTGTAAGTATCGGAATGCGGGGCAGACTTGCGTCTGCGCAAATCGGATCCTGGTTCAGGACGGTATTTACGATGACTTTGTCGAGGGATTTCAGGCGGCGACAGCGGGCCTCAAGCTCGGGCAGGGGATTGATGACACGGTAACGGTCGGTCCTTTGATCAACGAGCAGGCCGCGAACGGCGTCATGGAGTTCGTTGAGGACGCCGTCGCGAAAGGAGCCAAAGTCGTGGCCGGCGGAAGTCGTTCCGACCTCGGTGCCTGTTTCATTGAACCCACGATCCTGACGGACGTGAGCGATGACATGCGCGTGTTTCGTGAGGAGATCTTCGGGCCGGTCGCGCCACTGTTTCGCTTCAAAACCGAGGAAGAGGCCATAGCAATGGCCAACGACACGGAGTTTGGGCTCGCTTGCTACTTCTATACTCGCGATATCGGCAGGATCTGGCGCGTAGCCGAAGGGCTCGACTACGGCATCGTCGGCATTAACGAAGGCATCATCTCGAACGAAATGGCGCCGTTCGGCGGCGTCAAGGAATCGGGACAGGGCCGCGAAGGGTCGAAGTACGGACTCGATGATTACCTCGAGATCAAGTACATGTGCGTAGGTGGCATCGATCGATAGAGGTCCGATTCTGGCTAGTTAAACGTTCAATCGGGCGTATACTGGCCCCATGCTTAGCAACGAAATTTACGAGCGCGCGCGATTGTCCCGGGATGCCCGGTTCGATGGTCAGTTTTTTGTTGCGGTCCGTACAACTGGTATCTATTGCCGTCCAATCTGCCCCGCTGTTGCGCCGAAAAGCGAGAATGTGTCGTTTTATCCGAGTGCCGCCGCGGCTGGCGAAGCGGGTTATCGGCCGTGTCTGCGTTGTCGCCCGGAGTGCGCCCCGGGGACACCTGCGTGGAGCGGTACGTCCACCACCGTTCGGCGCGGGCTGCGATTGATCGCGGAAGGTGCCCTTGACGACGGCTCAATCGAGCAGCTCGCGGACCGACTCGGTGTCACGAGCCGCCACTTGCGGCGATTGTTTACAAAGCACCTGGGCGCCTCGCCGCTTTCGGTCGCACACACGCAGCGGCTGCATTTCGCGAAACGCTTGATCGACCAGACGAACTTGCCAATGAATCAGATTTCGACAGCCGCCGGATACGGAAGCATTCGCCGCTTCAATGACGCGTTTAACAACACGTATGGCCGAGCGCCGCGCGAGTTGCGCCGACGGCGACATAAAGACGATGAAATAGCCGGGACGTTGACAGTTCGATTGCCATGGCGCAGCCCGTACGATTGGCGCGGGATCGCGGATTTTCTCGCAGGAAGAGCGACCCCCGGCGTTGAACAAGTTGCAGGTGATCGCTACCTGCGCACGATTACAATTAACGGAGAAGTGGGTGTCATCGAGTGTCGTGCAGATATCGCTGACGGAAGTGTCCAGCTTACCGTTCATGGCGTCGCGACTCAGAGCTTATTTCCACTGGTGCAGCGCGTCCGCGAAATGTTTGATCTCGACGCGCCTGTGGATGACATATCCAGAGTAATCCGAGCCGACCGCGCACTTGCGAAATTACTACGGCAAAAACCCGGGATTCGTGTTCCGGGTGCATGGGACGGATTTGAGCTGACGGTACGCGCAATTCTCGGTCAGCAAGTTTCCGTCAAGGCGGCCACGACGCTCGCAGGTCGAATCGCGAATCGATACGGCGAAGCCGTGTTGCTACCAGAGTCCGTTGCCGTTCCAAAATCAGAGTTGCAGCTGGATCGATTGTTTCCAACACCGCAAAAACTCGCTCGTGCAAGGTTTAACGATATTGGGCTGGTAACGAGTCGAGCGGAGGCAATTCGGCGGGTTGCGCAGGCAGTTTGCAACGGTAGCGTGAGTTTTGATAACGCCCAGGATCCCGAGCACTTTCGTCAATCGCTGACGTCGATTCGCGGTGTCGGCGACTGGACGGCCCAGTACGTTGCCATGCGCGCATTGAAGTACCCGGATGCATTTCCGGCGTCAGACCTGGGATTGCTAAAGGCGACAGGTGTCAGCGGCAATGCCGGGGTGAAAGAATTGCGGCTGCGCGCAGAGTCGTGGCGACCCTGGCGGTCCTACGCCGCAATGTTGTTGTGGAGTTCGTTGTCGGACTCCGGAGGTTAAGAGATGTATTACAGTTATTTAACGACACCGATTGGTGACCTTTTACTCGCTGGTGATGATGCAGCGCTAAGCCTCGTTGCGTTTCCCGAGGGATCAATGCGACGCGATCCGGAATCGGACTGGATATATAGCGAGAAGCCATTTACGAATGCCCGGCAACAGCTCACCGAGTACTTCGCCGGCACGCGCAAGGAGTTCGATTTGCCACTTAGCCTGGCCGGCACCGAGTTTCAACTGCGCGTACTCGACGAATTGCAGCGCATACCCTACGGTGAGACGACGTCGTATGGAGATATTGCCGCACGTATCGGCAAGCCGAAAGCGATGCGGGCAGTTGGTGCAGCGAATGGTCGAAATCCGATACCGATCATCGTGCCGTGTCACCGAGTGATAGGGAGCACAGGCAATCTCACAGGATTCGGCGGCGGGCTGGATGCCAAGCAGGCGTTACTTCAATTGGAGGCGGAACACAGCGACTTCATGGGTACAAACTAGACCCAGCAGCCGGGATGTTTGTCGACCGAAATAAAGCGCAGCGCAGCGAGCCATTCGGGAGACAAATCTCGCGGCTACAGGGTCTTACTTTGTAATGCACGAACGATTGTCGATGGCTCGACGCCTTCCAATAGACGGTCGTCGGATTGGAGTTCGGTTAGCCTGGATTCGAGTGGCAGTACGCCCGCCCAAATTGGAATATCGTAATCTTCGTCTTCGTCGTCCGGCATGCCCGCTGCTACTTTTGCGGATGCTGAATCGATCTGCAATGCGATGACGCCCGTCATCTTGACTTCGCGTTGCAACGGTTCACGCAGTTCATCCCATCGCCCGGGCATCGTGTTTTCACTAATGATGCGCATCGCATGCAATTTTCCAGCATCGTCCTCGATTAGCGACGGCGTACCAAATACAGTTGCAGAACGATAATTCATCGACGAGTTGAACGCTGATCGAGCAAATACAATACCGTCGAGCAATGTAACGTTGACACAGGCCTGCTCGGTTTGCTCAAGCAGGCGAATCACGCGTGCCTTGCGCGCGCCGTGCAGGAAAATAGTTTCACCTTCCCGGCCGTATATCATTGGTACGATCACAGGTGCGCCGTCCTGTACAAATCCAACGGCCGCGACGAGGCCGGCATCAAGCACAGCGTGTACAACGTCTTTGTCGTAGTTGGCATACTCGCGAATCTGGCGGACCTTATTTCTTTTGTCGATAGTGTATGCGTCGGTCATTGTGCGGCCTTAGTTGAGAAAACGGGGCGCCAGCGTCAGTGCGGCGAGTGACACAAGCAAAATACCAATGATATTGAGCGCCATACCGGCGCGGGCCATCTTCGGAATAGTCAGCAGGCCCGAACCGAATACGATTGCGTTGGGAGGTGTTGCGACCGGTAACATGAAGGCACAACTTGCGGCGAACGTGACGGGCACCGTCAAAACGATCGGATCAATGCCGGCCTTGTAGGCGATAGCGCCAATGACGGGTAAGAAAGTGGCCGTGGTCGCGATATTGCTCGTCAATTCGGTGAGAAAGACAATCAATGTAGTGACGGCGATGACGACTATCGCCAGCGGCAGCATGCCGATAGCCTGAAGATTGTTGCCCAGCCATTCAGCCAGGCCGGTCCGGTTTACGGCGCCAGCGAGCGTCAGCCCGCCACCGAAAAGGATCAGAACACTCCATGGCAATTGTTCGGCATATTTCCATCGAATCAGGAATGGATCGGACTTGTCACCGCTTGGAACCAGAAACAATGCAATAGCGCCGGCCATCGCAATACCCGAATCGTCCAGGGCCGATAGCCCTGGAACTGTTGCCAGCAAAGGCCGGGTGATCCAGGTGACGGCCATGATCGTGAACACTATTGCTACGCGAATCTCCGGAGTCTTTATGCCGCCCAGTTCGTCTTTCATTCGCTTGAGGGCGGCCCGACCCTCGCCTGAAGTATGAAAATCAACCTGGAAAACGAACCGGGTCAGCGCAATCCAGGCGAGCGGTAACATGACCATCGATAGCGGCAAGCCGACCATCATCCAGCTCGCGAAATCGATTTCTATGCCGTGATTTTCCTGCATGAATGCAGCAAGCATCGCGTTGGGAGCGGTTCCGACCAAGGTCGCCATACCACCGATCGTGGCGCCATACGCCACCCCAAGTAACAATGCGTATTGAAAGTCGGCGCGGGCTTTTTCGTCGAGTTCGTCGACAGAATTGTGAATGACGGTAATTATTGAAACCGCAATCGGTAACAACATCATTGTCGTCGATGTATTCATGACCCACATGCTTAATACGGCACTGGCAAGCATGAAACCGCCGACCAGGGATTGTCCGTTTCCGCCCACAACCTGCAATACGCTGAGCGCGATGCGCCGATGCAGATTCCAACGTTGCATTGCGAAGGCGACGATGAAACCGCCGAGAAAAAGAAAGATCACTTTGTGAGCATATGGCGCTGCCGTGTCCTGGATGCTCGCTATTCCGAGCAATGGGAACACGACGAGCGGCAGCAAAGCTGTGATCGCAATTGGCACAGCTTCGGTTGCCCACCACACCGCCATCAACACGCCGATCGCCGCCGTCGTCCAGCCGATGTCCGACAGTCCTGCCGGTGCGTCGCTCAAGATGATCAATAGTGCAGCGGCAGGTCCGAGCACAACGCCGACTTTCTGGTGGACCGAGCGACCCTCGTTCATGTTTTCGCCATTCACGTGATTTCCTTTGCTTGCCGGGCAAGAATCCTACCGATTTGTCGCCGCATCGTCGCCTTTGATCACAAAATAACCATATGTTGTGCGTTACTCGCCTTCCAATACTATATGTAGTAGCATTCCGAGCGTACCAATTCGGTACGTACGGAGATGGGATGTCGAAGGCGATGTAGGCGGGGCGCCGTGCCGGATGCATGATCGATCGGCAGGCATCACGTGTTTCCTCTCAATACGTAGCTTTAGTATCCGGTTACCTGCGTGACCCGATACAGCCGTCGAAGAAGCGACCCGCCAACAAATCAATGAACTTCGCTGAACAGTGATGTAACAAGGATGATCTGTCTATTCATATGCGATTCATGATCGGCCCGACACATCTTTGCTTGCTATGCCGCCCAGATTCTGGGCGGCTTTTTTATTGATGGATACGACACTTCGCTTAGCACTCGTTGGATTGATCGTGGGAGGTCTCATGGTCGGTTGCGCGTCCGGTCCTTCGCCGCCGGCGCACCCGGCGTTCGTCGTGTCGGATGAGTTGCCGGATATATTCATGGCGGCGTTGCCAGGTGTCAGGGCCAAGGAGTACGCCATCGATGCGAGGTCGCGCGCAACCAGCAAACGTGTCCTTTTGCCGGCTGACTGGTCGGGAACGACCGGCGGCTCGCCTGGCAAAGCTCTCGAGATCTTTGTTCTCAGCGGGAAGTTAGAACTCGCCGATTTGACCCTGACCCTGGGCGGGTACGCTTACATTCCACCGGGGTCGCTCGGCTTCAATATGCAGGCCATCGATAGCACGACAATTTTGTATTTCATTGCGGACTTCGATAGCGATGCCTTTATCCAAACACCGTTGATCCTGGACAGCAACCTTGTCGAATGGGAGGAAACGAGTTACATCGGCATTTTTCGAAAAGAGCTTCGATACGATCCGGGCAGTGGCGCACGCGCATGGCTGACGCGTATTGAGCCCGGGGCGCGGATTCCGTGGCAGTCTTCATCGATGCCTCGCGAGGGTTACCTGGTTTCCGGACAGTTTCAAGACAGCGAGTGCGTTGATGGTGAGCCTTACACCGACATCTATCTGCCCGGTGGATATTTTAATCGTCCCTCCGATTCCGTAAACGGAGGGCCGGAGGCTACTGCGCTTACCGAATCGATCTGGTTTTTGCGGGAGGATTTCGAGTCAACAACGAATACCGACGTTGACTGCACAATTGAGTGATCGCAGCCACACTATTTTTTGACGAGCCTGGTAATTCCCTGGCCCAGCTTCATGAGATTGTTCAACGTCGGCGTCGGAATGTCTCGAATCTGTTCATACCAGTCACTCGTGGTCTCAACAAACTCGAGCATACTTTTGATTCGCTCTTTGGTCACCGGGTCCGTGTCGTTCTCAGCGTCAACTTCTTCAGCGACGGTTCTGAGCATCGATAAGGTCGGATTGAGTTCGCGCTGCTTGCGTTGTTCGATGATGACCCGGAATAATTCCCAGACTTCATGCAGCGATTCAAAATAATCGCGACGATCGCCAAGTACGTGCGTCATTCGTACCAGTCCGAAGCTTTGTAGCTCACGAATACTCGTACTGACATTGGAGCGAGCGACTGACAAGGCGTCGACGATCTGATCCGCGCGCAGCGGTTCCGGTGACAGGTAAAGCAGCGCCTGAATCTGGGCGACAGTCCGATTTGTGCCCCAGCGCGTGCCCATTTCGCCCCAGTGCAGCACGTATTTCTCTACGGCGGGCGACAACTTCATTATTTTTCCTTAGTTCTGTTACGACAGAATTTAATGAAACTACGGTGCGTTGGCAAGGACAATCACGCGTCTCGGTGCCGGCCAGCCTTCGACCGTTCGGCTTGAGTCGTCGGGGTCGAGGGCCTCTGCCAGTGACTGAAACGGCATCCATTCTGTTGTGCGTTGCTCATCCGTGGATGTGGTCGACTGGTCGATCACTTCAATATCCGTGAATCCCGAACGTTGCAGCAACGTTGTCAGTTCTGCGATTGTTGGCAAGTACCAGACGTTGCGCATACGTGCGTACCGGTCTGACGGCGTCCACGCAAAGGACTTGTCGCTCGAAACGAAAATCGTTTCAAGCACGAGTTGGCCTTCGGGCCGAAGCAAGCGCTTAAGGTGTTGAACGTGGTCTAGCGGTGAACGTTGGTGATACAGCACGCCCATCGAAAAGCAGGTATCGAATGCGTGGGCATCGTCGGGCAATTCATTCGATCGCAGTGGCAACACAAATACGTTCTTAACCGGCCGAAAGCACTGGGCGGCAAGAAATTGCATGACAAAGATCAACGTTGGATCGATACCAATAACCGCTCGGGCACCCTGCTCGCTCATGCGCAGCGCGTAGTAACCATTTCCACAACCGATATCGATCACGTTGCGGCCGTCCAAAGGGGCGATGGAATTCTTGAGTCGATCCCATTTGAGATTGCTGCGCCACTCGCTGTCAATTGTGACGCCAGCAATTTCGAAAGGGCCCTTGCGCCACGGCGCGAGCGTTAGTAGCAAGTCGCGAATTTCCTGTTGATTGTTTACATCAGTCGCGCTCAGCCGGTCGATGGTTTCTTCCCAACGAGCAAAGTCGCCATGGGCGTCTGCGCTGAGGCGCTCTCGAAGGGTGCCTTCTATTTGCAGCTGCCAGCCACTCAGATCGATGTCGGCAAGGCGGCGCCACAATCCATCGTAGTCCAGCATTACTTTTTGATGGCCACTATGGATACGAAATTGAAGTAACGCAGCCATACAGCTGTGTGCGCAAAACCGTTTGCCACCATTCGCTGTCGGTGCGCAGTAACAGTCTCGGGGATCAAAACGTTCTCAAGTGCAGCTCGCTTGCGACTGACTTCAAGCTGGCTATAGTGGTTTCGCCGTTTGTGCTCCTGATGCAGATCGACAAGGAGTTCCTCCATAGAAGGATCTTCGTCGATCACTTTCTCAGACAGCAAGAACAAGCCACCCGGTAAAAGGCCATCGAATATCCGGGCAATGATTGCATCCCGCGAGTCGATATCGAGAAACTGCAATGTGTAGTTCATGACAACCATCGATGCGTTCGAAATTTTGATGTCCTCGATATTCGATAGCCTGGTTTCCACCGGGGTCGCGGACTGCTGGTCTTCGGCCGAGACAATTTCTTCACATCGCTTGAGCATCGCCGGCGCATTGTCGATCGCAATGATTCTGCAGTCTGTAACGCGAATGCCCTGGCGCATTGCCACGGTAGCCGCGCCTAACGAGCAGCCGAGGTCGTAGCATAAGGACCCTTCTGTGACGTAACGAGCGGCCAGGGAACCGATGGCTTCAATGGTTGCCGCATACCCTGGAATCGAGCGTTGCAACATGTCGGGGAACACGTCAGCTACGGATTGATTGAACCGGAAAGGCACGTCACCGTCCTGATCTTTGGCGTAGATTTTGTCTTGTGTCATGGTCGTCGAACCGTTGGATGTGGGACAATCGCGCCCCGTATGCTACGCGAACTTCATGCAGAACTAGGAATTGCGGACGACTATGGCCGCGCGACAGACCTGCCTGTTTTTGACGAGGCTATTGAAATGGTCGAAATTGGCCCCAATTTAGTCGGTCGAATGCAAAAACTGGTGCCGGAAACGGCGGATCTGTGGCATTCGATGGTTGCGGCGGCGGCGGCGGACGAGATCACATTGATGATTGTGTCAGGCTTTCGCAGCATCGAGTACCAGGCCGACCTGATCCGTAAGAAAATTGAGGCTGGACAGGCGATTGCTGACATTCTCGAAGTGAATACGGCGCCGGGCTTTAGCGAGCATCACACGGGCCGGGCGGTCGATATTGCGACGCCGGGCTCACGTCCGCTAACCGAGGAATTTGAAACAACCGACGCATTTCGCTGGTTGCAGGCCGAGGCCGACGGATTTGGCTTTGCGATGACCTACCCACGAGACAATCCGTGGGGAATCATTTACGAGCCCTGGCATTGGTCCACAAAAGAACGCTAAAGCCTCGTAGGAGCGCTCCTTGGAGCGCGACAGCTAAGCCTGGAGAAACAAAAAAAGGGCAAAAAAAACGCGCCTAAGTTATTGACAGTTGGTGAGGACGATTAGACAATAGCCGGCTTGTGTCCGCGGAGGGGTACTCAAGCGGTCAACGAGGGCAGACTGTAAATCTGCTGGCTATGCCTACGTAGGTTCGAATCCTACCCCCTCCACCAGACTTTTAAAGGTTGGCGGAGGTAGGCCGAGATCAAGTATAGCAGTATTCGCTAGATCGTTTTCGGACCTGTGCGATAAGCCGCGAGACACAATCTGAACCGGGTGGATGACTGCATTGGCAGCTTCACGATGGGGAAGACACAATGAGAGTTTTTGGAATCCGGACGGTTTGAGAAAAAGAGACTGTCAGGATTTTTGTACGCCACAAAAAGGCGATTGATGCATAAGAGGCGGGTGTAGTTCAACGGTAGAACCTCAGCCTTCCAAGCTGATGATGTGGGTTCGATTCCCATCACCCGCTCCAATGAAAGGTAGAGGGTCTGTTGGATCGAAGCCCACATAGCTCAGGGGCAGAGCACTTCCTTGGTAAGGAAGAGGTCCCCGGTTCAAATCCGGGTGTGGGCTCCAGGCAGCCGGGAAGAATAGAGAAGCATCGTAGGCGGGCCCCATGGGTGCGACAGCGATGACAGGAAGAACGGTTAAAACTTAGATACGCAGGAAAAAGGTCATGTCTAAAGAGAAGTTTGAAAGAAACAAACCACACGTCAACGTTGGCACGATTGGTCACGTTGACCATGGCAAGACGACGCTCACCGCGGCGCTGACGAAAGTGATGGCGGAAAAGCACGGTGGCGAGGTCAAGGGCTACGACCAGATCGACAATGCCCCGGAAGAGCGCGAGCGTGGTATCACGATTGCGACGGCGCACGTGGAGTACGAGAGTGACAACCGTCACTACGCCCACGTGGACTGTCCGGGGCACGCGGACTACGTGAAGAACATGATCACGGGTGCAGCGCAGATGGACGGAGCGATCCTGGTGGTAAGTGCTGCTGATGGCCCGATGCCACAGACGCGCGAGCACATCCTGCTGGCACGCCAAGTAGGTGTTCCGTACATCGTGGTTTACATGAACAAGGCCGACCAGGTTGACGACGACGAGTTGTTGGAGCTGGTGGAGATGGAAGTACGTGATCTGTTGTCGACTTACGAGTTCCCGGGCGACGACACCCCGATCATCACGGGCTCGGCGCTGAAGGCGTTCGAGGGTGACGAGTCGGACATTGGCATTCCGTCGGTACTGAAGCTGGTGGAGCAGATGGACAGCTACATTCCGGTGCCGGAACGTGCGATTGACGGTGACTTTTTGATGCCGGTTGAGGATGTGTTCTCGATTTCGGGTCGTGGCACGGTAGTGACGGGACGCATCGATCGTGGCGTGGTTAACGTGGGTGACGACCTGGAGATCGTCGGTATC
>Ga0255051_10000681_pt1 | contig 12421 bp, 8 predicted proteins | sample JV7_2_9_MG_FD_181719 | JGI IMG/M metagenome (GOLD analysis project Ga0255051, IMG submission 181719) | Seawater microbial communities from Jervis Inlet, British Columbia, Canada - JV7_2_9 | ecosystem: Environmental > Aquatic > Marine > Inlet | place: Canada: British Columbia | collected 2016-10-06
GTTTTGATTCTGGGTGCCGGGGGTGGAGCCGGAATTTTGCAGGCACTCTACCATGATTCGGGGCGTATCGACGCTGTAGAAATCAACCCCCAGGTGGTGCAACTGGTGCGCGTCCGCTTTGGTGAATTCAGTGGTGGGGTCTTCGATCACGCCAGGGTCAATGTGCAGATTGCCGAGGCGCGTGGATTCCTGCAAAGCGCAACCAGCCGTTATAATTTGATCCAGTTTCCAATTCTCGATTCATTTGCGAACTCGGCTGCCGGGGTCCACGGCCTCAATGAAAATTATTTATACACGGTCGAGGCGCTAAAACAGGCAATAAAACGGCTCGATGATCAGGGATATATCGGACTCACGCGCGGGATCAAATTGCCACCGCGGGATAGCCTGAAATTGTTTGCAAGCGCGATCGAAGCGCTCGCGACTTCGGGGGCGAAAAACATCAAGCGTCGACTGGCGTTAATCCGTGGATGGCAAACCAGTACGCTGTTGATTAAAAACGGTGAACTAAGCAGCGCGGACATTAATGCGATCAAGGAATTCTGTAAGCGACGCTCGTTTGACCTGGCCTATTACCCGGATATGCCGGAAAATGAGGCTAACCGCTATAACCAGCTTGAAGCGTCATATTTCTACGCCGGTACGCAGGCGTTGCTCGGTAAGCAGCGCGATCAATTCCTGCATGATTACAAATTCAACCTCGAACCGGCGACCGACGACCGACCATTCCATTTTCATTTCGTCAAGTGGAGCAGCCTGCCGGAATTGATCAAGCTGAGGCATCGAGGCGGTGGCGCATTACTGGAAACCGGTTACCTGACGCTGGTGATAGCGCTGGGGCTGGCGTTGCTGTTCAGCATGCTGCTGATCCTGCTACCCCTTATTTTTATACGCCAGGATACCTCTCGAATGGTCAACTACTCGAATACCCGGGTACTGAGCTACTTTTTCGCACTGGGGCTGGGTTTCCTGCTGTTGGAAATCGCTTTTTTGCAGAAATTCATTTTATTGCTGCATCATCCAATCTACGCTGCCTCGGTGGTGTTGGGTTCGTTTTTGATTGCAGCTGGCACGGGCAGCGCCTACTCGCAGCGCTTTGCCGGCCACCCGGTTTCGAAAAAGGTCACAACCACCGCGGTGGCGATAATCATAATACTTGGCCTGGCGTATCTGGCGCTGCTTGAGCCATTGATGCAATACGCCGGGAGTTGGCATCTGCTCGCCAAAATCCTGCTCAGCATCGCGTTGATTGCACCATTGGGTTTTTGCATGGGGATGCCGTTCCCGATGGGCCTGTCCACGCTTTCCATCAACTCACCACCGCTGACAGCCTGGGCCTGGGGCATCAATGGATGTGCCTCGGTGATAAGCGCGATCCTGGCAACCCTGCTCGCGATCCATTTTGGCTTCAATGTTGTGATCTTGCTGGCGCTGACCTGTTATTTCGCAGCTGCAGCCAGTTTCCCCGAGTTAACGTCTAGTTGAAACCTGGAATCAAAAGGGGAAAGTTTTCGTTTTATGGTTCTATTCGACCGGTTGAAATGGCACCAGGTAGCAGACACTCAGTGGTGAGATTTCAGGGTCGGCTAACGACCCACAAACGACGGTCGATATAATAGAAAATCCCAGGATTTTCCTTAGCCTGTTAAGCGGTCTTAGCCCTATCTTAAATTACTCTTCAATTGATCTGTATCAAGTGTACCTCGATTAAGTTAATTATAATTTAGGGTTAGTCTCGGAGGTAGGTATGAACATACTGACTGTGGTAATAATGACTGCCCTTTTAATGACGATTGGTTTGATTGCTGTTGGTATATGGTCGATGGCTCACGGTGGTGAATTTGACCAGAAACATTCAACCCAGTTAATGTTTGCGAGGGTTGGCATGCAAGGAGCTACATTTCTACTCTTATTGTTGGCTATTTATATTGCAAGTTGATTATTAAACAAACCAGGGAAAATGGTGCCCAGCGGCGGAATCAACCGATCCGCGTTCGGCACCGACACGAGAATTTCGGTATATCAATTTTCCCCTGGTGAATTAAATTCAGTACCCACTATGGAATTAAGTCATAGCATAGTAACAACCGAATCAGGCAGTCATGATCATTTTAACGCCGGCTACTACCAAAACCAGGCCCAGCATATGCCGCAATCCCATTGGCGCCAGTCGATTTGCGGCGAGCTCTGTTCCAATTATTGCTCCTGTTACCGCTACGCCAATCAAAAGTGGCATATTTGACGGCCAGCTTCCGCCAGCTGATAGATATCCAGAGAGTCCAGCTACCGAGTTGAAAAGAATGAATGCTGCCGCTATCGGCACGGAACCTCTCATGTCTGTCCAGCGAAACAGTAGCAATAGTGGACTCAGAAAAATGCCGCCACCGACGCCGGTCAACCCTGATACAAAACCCAATATTCCACCAACAGGTATTGTGACCCATAGCCTGGGTTGTTCCAGAGCCACCACGTCCGCTGCCCGCCAGAACATACGCCAGACCGCTAGTATCAGGAGAAGACCGACGACGACCCTGTAGGCTGATGATTGTATGGTGTATGCGCCGCCCAAAAAAGCCATAGGCACCGAGACTGAAATGATTGGAATAAACAGTCGCCAGTTAAACCGGCAGACGTAGTAAGTGCGATACAGTACCAATACTGTGACAAAGATATTCATGGTTAACACAGCGGGTTTCATGATTGAAGGTTCAAGCCCAAACAGGGCCATCGCTGCGAGGTAGCCTGATGCGCCGCCGTGTCCAACCGAAGAATAGAGTATCGCGGCCACGCCGATGGACATCAGTAGCCAGAGGGAATAATCAGCGAGCATAGGACCCATTATCAACTTACCCGTCAGGTAATATTGGAAAAAAACCAGCACCCCGTTAGAAGTGCTGCATAAGAGGAGCTATGAAAACGGTAAAATTAAATACCGCCTGTTCCTGGGCCTACCAACGGCGCCACAACCGGATCCACAACGCCAGTTGCTTAGGTAGAGAGAGCAGCAAGAGTCAATCCAACTTTACTTTTATTATTTATTACAACTACTTATAAAAGCAATCGTGAAGAGCCTGTGTTCCAGTGTTACCCGCTGGTAACACCTATACGGGGCAAAATGGAGCTGAGTTACCAATTAGTAACTATGGTCTGAGGCGGGAAGGATAGTATAAAGACACGACAGTTTTACTCGACATCGGATTCATAATTTCGTTTTCAATCAGTCTTGTGTTGACTGCGCCGAGCTGGTGTAATGCGGGGATCTCATGCTTCCACGGAGTGCCGTAGTGATCACAGCTGTGGCGGTACGAAGCGGTGCTTCTGCCTTAACGTACGTATTTGTTTGGTGGTCAATCCAATGGTCCTATCGAGATTTGATGTTTCCAAATATCCCAACTAAATATCAATACCTGCTAGCGCTAACGATGCTGTTGGTCTCCACACCGATCCTGGCTTGCGGCTGGTGGGGAGATGGGGAGCAGAGCTCGGAAAACTCCAGCATTGTCAGACTCCCCGACTATCCGAAATTGAATTCTCAACAACTGGCGGATGCAGAGCATCTAGCTAGTCTGGGCAACCAGTATCGATCCACCGTGGACGCGCATCACAGTTACTCCCGGGCAGTACATTTTTATGAACTGGCCGCCGAGCTGGACCACACAGGTGCGCAGTACAATCTTGGTTTGATGTATGAGATGGGGTTAGGTGTGATTGTAGATCGCAACAGGGCAGCCGGTTGGTACAAGCTGGCGGCTGAAAAGGGCAACGTGCATGCACAGCATCATCTTGGTGAATTATTTATTTCCGGAAACGGAGTAGACCGTGATCTCGAACATGGCCTTCATTGGTTGCTTTTGGCTGCACGATCCGGGCACGCCGACCTGTTTGGACGACTCGCTTCACTTTACTGGGAGAGGCAACCAGTTGAGGATTACCGTCTGCAGACCTCTTTGTGGGCCATGCTGGCAGTAGAAAACGGAGATCAGTCCGCAGGTATACTCCTCTCCGATTCACGTCACACACTCACTGCGGCGGAGAACTCGCAACTTGAAAATCTAATGATTGATTTGAAACAGGCCTGGTGATTACCCCGGCGACAATATATATCGTATCCAGGGCTTCAAGAAAGCGCCAGATCAAGGCGCGGCTTGCAGCCAATGGTTGTTCCATTGGTAAGAGCCGCAACGTGGAGCTGGTGTTTTCTTGAAGCCCCTAACCGGTCGAAAATTAAAAAGAAAGGCCCTCGCGTGCCAGCCCATGGACGGCGTTATCGAAACTTGCTGTAGAATGACTACAGCGGCGTTCCGATGCCTTGCCATGGGCTGGCACGCGAGGGCTGAATACGATATATATTGTCGCCGGGGTAATAATATCCAATGAGTAACTCGATTACCTTTTCATGGCTGCCCGCAACATCAGACAACTGGTCTGATCTGGTCAGCGTATTCGGTGAGCGTGGTGGAAGAGAGGGTTGCTGGTGCATGCGCTGGCGCTTGCCGCGAGAGCAGTTTGAGAAGCAAAAAGGGGAGCGAAACAGACGCGCGCTTGAGTCTGGAATTGCGCTTGGTAAGATCAAGGGTGTTGTCGGCTATGTTAATGGTGCGCCTGCGGCGTGGTGCTCGCTCGGCTTACGCAGCGAGTTTACAGAGCTTGGCGAATCCGAGCTGTTGGCCCCTGTTGATGATAAGCCCGTTTGGTCAATCAGCTGCATGTTTGTAGCCAAGGCATTCCGACGACAGGGCATCAATGATTTGTTGCTCGCTGCTGTAGTCGAGTACGCCGGGCAACAAGGTGCCAAAATAGTCGAGGGGTATCCTTTGTCCCCTAACAGCCCGAAGGTTCCTTTGGCCGCCGCCTGGACAGGTTTCGAGACAGTATTTATCCGCGGTGGTTTTGTTGAGATTGAGCGCAGGGTTCCGATGCGGCCAATTTATCGACGGGATATCGATTTGGTGAGTGTAGAGGAAAATTAGCTAATCAGTCCCCAATGCTAGCTCAGGTCGGTCGCAACTACAGAGGATCCGACAATAATAAGCAACAACGGAAAAAGGCGCATAACGAGTATGCGCCTTTAATAATTTCCTTAATCGTCAAAAAAAGACCGTATTATATGGCGTTAGCGCTACCCCCTACACGCGCCAGCTCTGGCTCAGCTACAGGCATTGGCGACACTGATTGTTCAGCCAGCGCACTGACTCCCATTAGCCGTTCCTGGACAGCCGAGATTTCGGAACGAACAAACTCAGCGGTGACCTGGGCAACATCCCGATAGAACGACAGTTCGGCAGTTTCTACCACCCGAGTACAGAATGTCTCTACCCATAGCCCTAGATGCTCGCCGAGAAAATCCCGTTGATATGCCAAGCAATTGCCCGCAGCAGCGGTATCCTCCCGCTCCCAGGCGAGGGCTTCGCGTCGGGCAAGCTCTCCCAGAAACTCCAGCTCCACACTGATATGATCTGGAATGCCATTGTAGCCCGAGTCGTACTCGATACCGGTCTCGGTGATAAAACGGCGCACTGCAGTCGTTGCATCCCCCCAGTAGCCGCCATGCTCCTCGATCTGAACTGACTCGTGGGGCGATATATGCCCGCCGGGGCCGAGGAAAAGCGCCGTAAACTCTACGGCTAACTCCTCTAAAAGCTGCGCATCTGGCTGAGTCCCAAAAGCCTTCTGCAAATCTATCCCAGCGGCAGTCAACATTCCCGCCATTTCAGGCTGACGCAATGCATCCAGTTGCTGCTGGGTTAGCTCGGCTCGGTAGAGGCTGGCCAGAAACCCATAGAGATGACCAACCTGCTGCGCTGTACTTGCCAGCGCAGCCTGGTCACTACTGGGGACCTCACGGGTCTTTTCAATCATCGGTTTACACCCTCCTTAGTCATGTTTTTAAACCCGTGTCACCTTGACGACAGTATCCATCCAGCGCTGCTGTCCATTGATCGGATCCGGTGTGTTAGGGATCGCCCAGTTGGGGTGCGCGCCATTATCGGTCCACCACTTGAACTTGTAATCGCGATCGCCAAGGTTATCTCTTCCCTCATGGGGTACTGGTTTATCCGAGGCGTAACGCCCATAAGCCCAGTGACCACAGTGATGTGAAACCGCAATCACGCCCGGCATGATCGACTCAGTCAATTGCGCCTTGGTGACAAACTCACCTGAAGCCGACTTGACCTTAATCCGATCCCCATCATAGATACCCTTCGCCTTAGCAGTCCGCGGATTGATCCAGGCGGGATTATTGTGATAAACCTCAGCCAGGTATTTGCAATTCATGGTGCGCGAATGTGAGTGAGTGGCGACCTTATAGGTGGTCATATACAGATCATCATTATCCATCTTCTGGTGCTCAGGAACGGCCATCCAGGTCGGCATCGGAGGGAATCCCTTGACCTTCAGCAAGGGTGACCATATCTCCAGGTAGCCAGACTTGTTGACCGCATCCGGGCCAAAGCCAGAATAGACACCGTGGGGCATTTTCTGCGCCACATACTTCTTAAATGCCTTCTTGGTGGCCCTATAACCTTTTTTCGCCTCGGCTGCAGAGGCTTTCCAGTAAACACCGGATGCCTTATCCAGCACCACACCCTTGGCATTGTATACCGACGCCGGAATGGCCGTCTTGTAGACCGAGCCCTGCGGCTTGGCATTCTTATCATGCCAAACGCCGTTCTTCTTCATGTACTCAAAGCCTCCGGCCTCTTTCACACCCGGGGTCTGGTTACAGGTCGCACGCACATAGTCTTCATGTGACTTGAATCCGCCCATATCGACACCCAGCCGCTTGGCCAAATCGAATACGACATCGGAGAAGTCCCGCGCCTCACCCATCGGTTTGGTAAAAGGTTGGCGGATATAGAACTCGGCCACCCGTGAAGGTGACACCATATCCTCGCACGTCCAACGCTCGGTAAACGGCGTATCGGGCAGGATGAGATCCGCATACATGGTGGAATCACCGTAGAAGGGATCCACCGAGACAAAATACGGAATCAGCTTTTCATCCTTCAGGATATCGATATTCTCCTGCACATCACCATTGGCATAGGCCGGGGTGTAGCAGTAGGTAATATACATATCAGGACGACCGGCGCTGCCATCTTTAATCATCTTCAGCACTTGGTGGCTGACATGATGCGTAGGATAGGCAGCCTGCCCCGGGAACCCATCGAAGATATCCAGCTTAGGTGTTTTCTTCGCGGCCTTGATCTTGGGGAAGTTCCAACCAGCACCGACCGCCTTCATCCGGCAACCCTCTTGGTCTATCTGCCCAGTAACCGCACACAGCAGTTGGCATGCCCGCTCGCCTTCATTGCCGTTATAGTGCGCCACCAGACCGCGATAACTGACCAGCACGGCTGGTTTCTTGGTGGCAAATTCCTTGGCCAAAGAGGTGATCTTGCTGGCCGACACACCACTGATCTTCTCGGCCCAGGCCGGTGTATAGCCCTTGACATGCTTTTTGATCGCCGCGATCTTCTGCGGTACCGTGGCGTTATCATCTTCAGTGACCTTGGTGTACTTGAGCATATCTTCGCCATCGCCCTTGTACAGCCCTTCACTCATCACCACGTTGATCATGGCGAGAATGATGGCCGTATCGGTGCCCGGCTTGGGCGCGATCCATTCACGCGATTTAGCCGCCGTATTGGAGTTGCGCACGTCGAAGGTGACCATCTCCACACCGCGATCGGCCATCGCCCATAACATACGATGCGCTACCGGAATATGGTTGGTATGTGTCTCGAGGAAGTTGCTGCCAAAGTTCAGTACGAACTTGGTATTGTCAAAATCCCAGTTATCGAAGTGTCCACCCCAGGTCAACTCCTGAGCGGACCACTTGCCACCCTCACAGATACTGGTGTGATTACCAATACTACCGGTGCCATAGGCCTTGAAGAATCCACCTACCGTCTTGGAGTGACTGGCCTTGGCCCTGCCATAGTGGTAGACCACTTTTTCTGGTGTACCGGCATCCTTGTTTTTCTTCATGCGCGCGGCGATCTCACTCAGCGCCTCATCCCAGCTGATACGCTTCCATTTACCTTCACCGCGCTTTCCAACCCGGCGCATAGGGTGCAGGATCCTGTCTGGATCGTAGGTGTGGTTAACGGCAGCCTGGCCCTTGGCACAGAGTGTGCCTTCGGTACGGATTGAGTTGATATTGGGCTCAATTTTCACCAGTCGTCCATCTTCTACGTAGCCCACGTTGGCGCAACGGGTGACGCACTGCCAACAGGCACTGGGGATCATCTTCCGCTCCTTACCGGTGGTCGGTGAAAAGTCGCGATTACCGCGAATAGGCAAATCTTTCGCCGCCTTAGCATTGAGCGACACACTTGCGACACCCACCGTTGCGGCCGATGCTGCACCAAACTTCAGAAAATTACGTCGATTAAACATATTCTTTATCCTCCTCTATTATACGAAGCGATTGGTTGAACGCTCATTACGATGCGTATCAACTCGGCTAAACTGTTTTGCCTTCTTATCGTTTTTCGACTCGATCCAGTCGGCACCAATATAAAAGACACTCGGCTTGGTTTTCTTGTCACGCAGTAACACCGTGGTATCGAACTCGGCAACTAGCTTGGCCACTTCGCTGCTCGGATCATTCAGATCCCCAAAGATACGCGCCCTGCCTGGACAGGTATTGACACACGAAGGGGCGACTCCCTGAGAGATGCGATGCAGGCAGAAATCGCATTTGTCGGCCGCACCATTACCTTTGGTCAATTTAGGGTCACCCTTGAACGGATTCATAAAGCGGGCGTCGTAAGGACAAGCGTCGACACACTTGGCGCAGCCGGTGCACTTGGTCTCATCGATCATCACGATGCCATCGTCGCGTTTATAGGTCGCACCCTTGGCTTTGTGATCGCTGCCGTTTTGCGGGCAGGCTTCGACACAAGGAGGTTCAGAACAGTGATTACACAATCGCGGCAACATGCGTTTTTCGGTTGTGGGATAGACACCGGCTTCGTGGTGTTCAACCCAGGAGCGCACACCGCCGATAGGCACATCGAACTCGCTCTTGCAGGCGATACTGCAAGCCTGACACCCTGAGCACCGCCGCACATCGATCACCATCCCGTAGCGAACCTTCTTTTCTGTCGCCGCCTGGGCAACACTGGGTGCCGCCGCCACGATGGTCACCAGTGCAGAGCCCTTCCCTATGCCTTTAAGCAAATCTCTGCGGTTAATTTTCGGATCTGAATTGCTGTTCATTCTCTTCCCCTTTGTCAATTATTGAAGTACTTAAATGGATCCACAACCGGATCCACAACGCCAGTTGATTAGGTAGAGAGAGCAGCAAGAGTCAATCCAACTTTACTTTTATCATTTATTACAGCTACTTATGAAAACAATCGTGAAGAGCCTGTTTTCCAGTGTTACCCGCTGGTAACACCTATACGGGGCAAAATGGTGCTGAGTTACCAAATAGTAACCTTGGTCTGAGGCGGGAAGGGGAATAGGCACTCGCACTTGAGTTCAGAATAGAAGCCCGCGTCACAAGGAGCTGGAGCACAATGAAACTAGAGCTTCAGGCTCGACACCAGGTTGGGGATAATCGCCTGGGATGCCTGTTAGGAGCTTGACCGAGAATAGCAAGCCTACTGCGGAGAAGCTGATTTTGGCCAGCTTTTCCCATAATTTTCGTTAAATAGCGGTGCTATTCGCCTCAAATTATGAAAAAATCTGACTCAAAACAGCTCCCCCTCGTTACGGCTCCTATTCTCGGTCAAGCTCCTAGGGCGACAACACAGCCAGTCCTTCGAGCGCAGGCCTGTCATTGATTTTGACCGCCAGATCGATCTTGCGCACCGGGTGCTGTTGGGCGTGGAACCGTTCGATCAGTGCGAGGTAGTCGCGGTAGGACTGAGAAACCCGACTAATCTGATCCAGCGCCGTTCGTTGGGCACTGTCCAGGCTCATGTTACTGTATTGACTAACGAGCAATGATTCTACCGCGAGAAAATTTTCCAGAGCCAGGGTGTGATAGCGTTCGTCCTGGCGCAGCAAATAATTTTTAAAATTGTGAATCCCCATGCCGTAGCCTAGCTGGTACTCGACCTGCTCCAGATCACTCCACTCCCATTTTTCACGTAGTTGCGCCAATGCAGCAATTGCCCCGGTATCATCTACAGTGACGGAAAGATCCACGTCACTCAGTCGCCAACCCTTGTCTCGCAGACTTATCACCCGATCCAAACCACTGTCGTATTCGTCGATCATGGCCTTGATGACCGCGACTGCAGCTCGATCCTCAAGCGTTAGTTCCGGACTATTTTCAAGCTGTTTGAGACTGCCCAGGGCGATGTCGAAGGCCTTTTTGGCCGCGTCATAATCGTCATCCCTGCCCCGCAATACAAAGTTCTTAAAATTATGGATGCCTGCCCCGTAGCCGAGCGAACGTACCAGGGTGGCGACATTCTCACGGGCGGCGCTGGCGGCTTGCACCGTACCCAGTGCGGTTTGCCACAGCAACAGTGTGAGTAAGCACAACATCCATCGACTAGTCTGGTATCTCATATCACCATGCCTCATTTGATCACCCCTCATTTCCTCACTCGGTAGCTCATACCCTGGTTACCCGCACCAGCGTATCCATCCAGCGCTGTTGGCCATTGATTGGGTCAGGTGAATTGGGAATAAGCCAGTTGGGATGCACCCCATTGCTGTCCCACCAACGCCGGTCCCGATCGGGAATCGATTCGACCCCCTGGGGTGATGGCTTTCCAGAGGCAAATCGACCGTACTCCCAATGCCCACAGTGATGTGAGATGGCGATGACTCCCGGCACCACCGCAGGCGTAACCTTGGCGTGGGTTTCGATCTCACCCACGGCAGATTTCACCTTGATTTTATCTCCATCTGCAACACCACGCTGTTGCGCTGTAAGGGGATTTATCCAGGCCGGATTATCATGATAGATTTCACTCAACCAGCGACAGTTCATGGTCCGTGAATGGGTCTGCACATTGACTTTATAAGTGGTCAAAATAAGTTCATCATCCTGCCTGGCCGTATGCTCAGGAATAGCCATAAATTCAGGCATAGGAGGCAACCCCTTATCGCGCATCAGTCCCGAGTAGATTTCAAACAATCCTGACTTATTTAACTTATCCGGTGGAAAACCCACATAGACGTGATCACCCACCTTTTGCCCCACATACCCCTTGTAGGATTTACTGGCACGGGTATACCCGCTAGCAACCGCCTCTGCCTCAGTTGCCAGGCCTGCCTTTTTCCAGTTCCAGTATACTCCGGTATCCAAATCAAAAATCACACCTGCTTTATCCAGCGCGCTTGCCTGTACAGGTTGACGATAAGAGTAGTAACGTGCTTTCTCTTTTTTATTATGAAACACGCCGCGCTTTTGCATACCGCGCAAGCCCTTGGCCTTTTTCTTTATTATCGGCGTTAGCTTGCATGTCTTTTCAACAAACTTTTTCATCGACTTGACACGCTTGGCACCCAGCTTGATATTTAAACGCTTTGCCAGATCAATACAGACATCCGGAAAATTACGCGACTCACCCATCGGCGGAACCAATGGCTGTCGGATATAGAATTCCGCGATTTGGTTGGGTGACACCATATCTTCACAATCCCAGCGCTCCAGATAGGTGGTATCCGGCAAGATCAGATCGGCCAGTGCCGCCGACTCATCGTAGAAAGGGTTAACTGAAACGGTAAATGGCAACAAGCTTTCATCCTTAAGCACCTCTATGTTAAAAGCACAATCGCCATTAGCATAAATCGGTGCATAGCAATACCAGAGGTAGATATCAGGTCGTCCTGCATTGCCATCCTTTATTCGCTTAAACACTTGATTGCTGACATGATGTGTCGGAAAAGCCACCTGCCCGGCGAAGCCATCCATAAGATCGAGTTTGCGTGACTTGGGCGGGGTCTTCATCTTTGGATAGACCCAATTCGCCCCAACGGCTTTACAACGTCCCCCCGGGTTATCAATATTGCCGGTAATCGCCGCCAACATCTGAATTGCACGCTCGGTCTCGTTACCATTGTAATGCGCCACGGCACCGCGATAACTAATGACGCAAGCCGGTCCCTTGATGGCAAACTCACGTGCAATCATTGCAATTTTATCCGCCGACACCCCACTGATCCCTTCTGCCCAGCCTGGGGTATAAGGTTTGACGAATTGCTGCAGTGCATCGATTTTTTCATCATACGAAGCGGCATAGTTATCGGTGACCTTACAGAAATCGAGAAAAGGCAAGCCCGTTTCATACAACCCTTCTGTCATAATCACGTGGCACATGGCTAGAACAACGGCCTGATCTGTCCCCGGTCGAACCGGCACCCATTCGGTTGACTTGGCCGCGGTATTGGAAAGCCTGACATCAAAGGTCACCAGGCGTACCCCACGATCAACCATCGCACGAATCAG
>Ga0255051_10000682_pt1 | contig 12420 bp, 9 predicted proteins | sample JV7_2_9_MG_FD_181719 | JGI IMG/M metagenome (GOLD analysis project Ga0255051, IMG submission 181719) | Seawater microbial communities from Jervis Inlet, British Columbia, Canada - JV7_2_9 | ecosystem: Environmental > Aquatic > Marine > Inlet | place: Canada: British Columbia | collected 2016-10-06
AATCTCCTGGTGTAGCGGCACGTTTGTCTTGATTCCTTCAATGACGATTTCGGTTAGTGCGTTTTTCATGCGAGCAATAGCGGCGCCGCGGTCACCACCGTGAGTGATGACTTTGCCGATCATCGAGTCGTAAAACGGCGGCACCTTGTAGCCACTGTAAATATGACTGTCGACGCGCACGCCCGGGCCGCCCGGTGCGTGCCACAACGTAATCAGGCCAGGCGACGGCATGAATGTCTTTGGGTCTTCGGCGTTGATGCGGCACTCGATTGCGTGACCCTGAAAGTGCACCTCATCCTGTGTGACACTGAGCGCCTCGCCTGCGGCAATACGCAGCTGTTCGCGGACAATATCGATGCCCGTAATCATTTCCGTTACCGGGTGTTCGACCTGCAGGCGCGTATTCATTTCGATGAAATAAAACTCGCCGTTCTCGTACAGGAATTCGAACGTGCCCGCGCTGCGATATCCGATGTCCTGACAGGCTTTCACGCAACGTTCGCCAATTTTCTTGCGTTGTTTTTCGGTGATACCGGGCGCCGGTGCTTCCTCGATCACTTTTTGATGGCGGCGCTGCATCGAGCAGTCGCGCTCACCAAGATGAATCGCATTGCCGTGATTGTCGGCGAGCACCTGGAATTCGACGTGCCGTGGTTGCTCGAGGAATTTCTCCATGTACACGACGTCATTACCGAAAGCAGCGCGCGCTTCGGCCTGCGTTACCGTTATAGCCGCAATGAGCGACGCCTCGGCGTGCACGACGCGCATGCCACGACCGCCGCCGCCACCGGACGCTTTGATAATGATCGGGTAGCCTATGTCTCGTGCTATGCGCATATTTTCGTCTGCGTCTTCACCAAGTGGTCCGTCTGACCCCGGCACACAGGGCACGCCCGCTGCCTTCATCGAGCGAATTGCCGACACCTTGTCACCCATTAGCCGAATAGCGCTGGCAGGTGGACCTATAAACACGAAGCCGCTCGACTCAACGCGCTCAGCGAAATCCGCGTTCTCCGACAGAAAGCCGTAGCATGGATGAACGCCGACGGCGTCGGTAACTTCGGCCGCACTGATAATCGCCGGCATGTCGAGGTAGCTATCTACCGATGGCGGCGGGCCTATGCAGACGGTTTCATCGGCGAGCAGTACGTGTTTTAGGTTGTTGTCGGCGGTCGAGTGCACGGCAACGGTCTTGATGCCCATCTCGCGACAGGCACGCTGGACGCGCAGGGCAATCTCGCCACGATTGGCTATTACGACTTTCTCGAGCATGCCGGACGCGCCCGCTTAGTCAGGTTGCCGTTGATCGATTACGAACAAAGTCTGTCCGTATTCGACCGGTTCGCCATTCTGAACTCGGATCGATTTGACGGTACCGGAAACATCGGCTTCGATCTGGTTCATCATCTTCATGGCTTCGATGATGCAAAGTGTGTCGCCTTCGTTCACGCGATCGCCAACCTGAACATATGGCGCGGCACCCGGCGAAGAAGATCCATAAAAGGTACCGACCATGGGTGCCTCGATCAGAAAACCATCCTCTTCTGGCTCGGCCGCTACGGCGGCTGGCGCAGCCGCGGCAGTTGTGGGCGCCGCCGCAGGTGCAGCGACCGGCGTGGCCATCGGCACAGGAGCAGCCATAACAGGTGGCGCGTTTTGTGCGTAGCGGCTGATGCGAACGGACTCTTCGCCCTCGGTAATCTCGATTTCGGCGATGCCCGACTCGTCGAGCAACTCGATCAGTTTTTTTACTTTTCTAATATCCATTATTCTTCCTCGGCATTCGTGATGTGCCGATTGGCGGCGTAGATTGCCAATTCGTATCCGTAAGCTCCAAAACCAAACATACACGCTTGTGCGATATCACTGAAGTAACTGTTGTGCCGAAACTCCTCTCTGGCAAACGTGTTACTCAAGTGCAACTCGATGAACGGTATCTCTACCGCCAGGAGCGCATCGCGCAACGCCACGCTTGTGTGCGTGAATGCACCGGGATTGATAATAATGAAGGCGACTTTATCTTTGGCCGCTTTTTGCACCCGGTCGATCAATTTGTGCTCGGCGTTACTCTGGTAGCAGGCGAGTGTGTGCCCAAGCTCGTCGGCCACGTCGATGCAATTCGCTTCGATATCTTCGAGACGCGTAGCACCGTAAACCTCGGGCTCACGTGAGCCCAGGAGATTCAGGTTGGGACCGTTAATGAGCAGAATATCGGACATTCGCCGTCAATTTGAACCAGTTTGCCGAAGTTGGCAGCAATTCTAACCATTTTTAGAGACTTTCGCGCAACTCATTCCCGGGGACAGTTTGCTCTGATGCACCAGTCTGGTGCATCAGAGTAAACTGTCCCCGGGGTTATAGGAGGTTGAGGGCGGTGCGGGCAGCCGGGACGTCAAGGTCGCCGTGGTCGAGCTGCCCCAGTACTTTGACAATGTCGTCCAGCTGTTCCTGGTGGAGCTCGCCCATGTGCGCGCCGATCAACGTGCCATCCCTGCTGACGATCATCGTGAATGGCAAGCCAATGAAGCTGATGCCGGACGACTCAGCGACGGCCATCGCGTCCTGCTCGCCCACAAGGATTGGGTAGTTGAACTGAGCATCCTCAGCGTAAGCAATTACAGGCTCGAGAAATTCAACCGCGATACCGATGACCTGAAAATCATCTGCACTGTGTTCTTCCTGAAATGACTTAAGCAACGGAATCTCGCGACGGCACGGTGCACACCAGGTTGCCCAGAAATTCACGATGCGATGTTTGCCATCCCACTCCGAAAATTCGTGCATCGCCCCGTCAAGACCGTTGAGTTCGAACGCGACCTGTATCGGGCCTTCTTCAGCCAGCGGCGGCGGCGTTTCAATCGCGACCGGCATCGATTCTTCAACTTGCTGCTGCTGCATGTAATAAACAACGGCACCCGTCAACACAAGGACGAGGGCGATTATGACTGGGATGATTTTTTGCACGGTGGACCTTTCTTATTGAGCTTGGGCAGACATCGTCGCGGAATCCGCGAACGCCTTGTTGATGTGATCGGCAAATTCCTGCGCCTTCATGTAGCCCACAACTTCATAACCGTGGCGCTGCTGGCCGTCCGTGCCAAAGAAAATGATGGTTGGTGGTCCGAAGACGCCAAAGCGTTGCAGCAATGCCTGATCTTCGGCGTCGTTCTTTGTGACATCCGCTTGCAGCAACACAGTATTCGACAGCGCGGCCTGAACCCCGCTATCCGTAAATGTGTACTCCTCCATCTCGATGCAGGAGACGCACCAGTCGGCGTAAAAATCGAGCAGCGCTGTTTTGCCCTGACCGGATGCATTCGCTAACTCGCGATCGAGATCTTCGACCGTCTTGATGCGTTGAAACTCGACGTGCCTTGATTCGGCGACTGTGGCGCCACCGGAACCAAAGCTAACGCTCGCCAAAGGCTGCAGCGGATTGCTGCCACCGGTCATCGAGCCAAGCATCATCAGCAAGCCGTAGAAAATGGCGAGGAAGCCGACGCCCTTGCCAAGTTTCTGTACCGCAGATGATTCCGCCGTCAGGGTCGTCAGTCCGCCCATAAACACGCCGGACATGAAAATGAGCACCGCCCACAGCGCCAGCGTCACAGGGCCAGTCAAAATTCGCGACAGCATCCAGATCGCGAGACCCAGCAGCATGAAGCCGAACGCGGATTTCACAGTGACCATCCAGCCGCCGGCTTTCGGCAACAGGTGCCCCTGCGCGGCTCCCACCGCGAGCAGCGGCGCGCCCATGCCCAGGCTCATCGCAAACAACGCCGCTCCACCGCGAAACATGTCGCCGCTCTGTGCCATGACAGTTAGTGTTGCGATCAACGCCGGCGCGACGCAGGCCGTAACAATGAGTGCGGACAGCGCGCCCATCACGAACGCACCAATCGTCGTGCCGCTCTTTTGATTGCCGCTAATGCCAGCCAGCCGACTTTGAATCGCGCTTGGCATCTGCAGGTCGTAGCCGCCGAACATCGCCATCGCGAGCAATACGAAGAAACCGGAAAAGACGATCAACACCCAGGGCTGATTGAACATTGCCTGCAACTGCGCGCCGGCCGCGGCTGCCGCGACACCCGCCGCCGTATACACCAGCGCCATGCCCATGACGTAGCTAAACGCGAGCGTAAAGCCACGCATCGGGCTGGTCTTGTCACCTTCGCCTGCGATGATCGACGTAAGAATCGGAATCATCGGCAACACGCAGGGCGTAAATGCGAGTAACAGGCCGAGACCAAAGAAGGTCACGATGACCCACCAGATATTACCGTCGATGATCAGCTGCGCGAGCCTTCCCTGTTCGGAAACCATCGTTTCTTCGCGCGGGCGAATCGTCGACAGGTCCGTAATGCTTGACGCGGCTGGCAGGCTGACCATCAGCGTCGTCGTTATCGGAATGTAGCAGAGACCGGCATCTGCGCAGCCCTGATAGGTCAGCTCGAGTTCCAGGTCCATCGCCTCGGGCGTTGCACGTGCAATCGTTAGCCGACCGACGACCTCGTTGTAATACACCACAGACTCGCCGAAGAACTCGTCAACCTTAATCTTGCCTGCAGGCAATTCGAGCTGGCCGGCCATCGCATTCTCGCTCAGGGAGCGAACCGATATCTTGTCCTTGTAAACGTAGTAGTCGGGAATGATCCGAATGCCGACTTCGACCGTGTTGCCATCGACCGCAAACAGGTCCGGGAAGAACACTTCTTCGGGCGGCGGGAAGTCGCCCATGGCACCGCCAGGATTGCTCTCACTTCCCACGCTGTCGGAGCCACCGAGTGTCGCGAGGTCGAGCTTGGCCTTTTTCAACGGGATGGTTTCCGTCCAGGTCTGCGGCGGGTAACAGAGTCCGCCGTCCCAGCAACCACGACTCTTGATGACCAGGTCCAGGGTTTCAGGCCGCTCGCCTTCTACCCGGTAGGGCACGCTCACATAAAAGTGTTCGCGAAATACCTGCTGCTTGCCGAAGTACTCGTCTTCGTGCGCTTCGCCTGCCGGCATTCTTGCATCGCCCATGACGATGCCCTCTGTCGTTATTTCGAACGACAAATCGTTGCGATACAGGTAGTAGCCTTCCTCGATCGCCCAGTCCACTTCGATCGCATCCCCGGTGTCGGAAACGACGTAGCGGTACGCGTCTTCCGGGCGTAACGGCTCGTCTTCCGCAGCATGAGCGAACGGTGCGGCTATCAGCGACAGCAGGAGCAGTTGGAGTGTTTTGAGTGTTTTATTCATCTGTTCTGAATTGGACCGCCAGCGAGACCGGAATGTTACGCGTTTACGAGCGTCGGCGGCGCAGCATACCGAGGGCGGGCGCCAGTGTCATCGATCTGGGTCGGGTTTTTGCCAGATTTTCAGGCACCTGGCGCTTGATATTTGTCTATTGATGCCTATTATTAGCACTCCTTACGGCCGAGTGCTAATAACCCGGTCAAAAATACCGCCATAAGTCGGTTATAAATCAATAGTTTACAGGAGATACAAACCATGAAGATTCGACCACTTCATGATCGAGTCATCGTCAAGCGCATGGAAGAAGAGCGCACATCGCCCGGCGGAATCGTTATTCCGGACGCTGCGACGGAGAAACCGATCAAAGGTGAAGTAATTGCGGCCGGCAACGGCAAAATATTGGAAAACGGCGACGTTCGAGCTCTCGACGTCAAAGTGGGCGACAAGGTCCTGTTCGGCAAGTATGCCGGCACCGAGGTCAAGGTCGATGGTGATGAACTGCTGGTGATGAAGGAAGACGACATCATGGCGGTCATCGAAGGCTAGGTCCCCACCACCACTAAATTCAGTGTGCGGCACACGCCGCAAAACAGATTATCAGAGGAAAGAGAAATGGCTGCTAAAGAAGTACGTTTTGGCGACGACGCACGTCAGAAGATGTTCGCAGGTGTGAACGTTCTGGCGAATGCGGTCAAAGTGACCCTGGGTCCTAAAGGTCGCAACGTCGTGCTCGACAAGAGCTTTGGTGCACCGACCGTCACAAAAGATGGCGTATCGGTTGCCAAGGAAATCGAGCTGGAAGACAAGTTTGAAAATATGGGCGCACAGATGGTGAAGGAAGTTGCTTCACAGACATCTGATGTTGCAGGTGATGGCACCACGACGGCAACGGTTCTCGCGCAGGCAGTATTGCGTGAAGGTCTGAAGTCAGTCGCGGCGGGCATGAATCCGATGGATCTCAAGCGTGGAATCGACAAAGCAACTGTAGCGATGGTTGCAGAGCTTGAGAAAATGTCGAGGCCTTGTGAAGACGAGAAGGCCATCGCACAGGTCGGTAGCATCTCTGCAAACTCGGACCCCGAGATCGGTGAAATAATTTCCGATGCAATGCAGAAGGTCGGCAAAGAAGGCGTTATCACGGTTGAAGAAGGCCAGGGTCTTGCGAACGAGCTCGAAGTCGTTGAAGGCATGCAGTTTGATCGCGGTTACCTGTCTCCTTACTTCATCAACGAACAGACCAGCCAGCAGGTTGAACACGATAACCCGCTGATTCTGTTGCACGACAAGAAGATCTCGAACATTCGTGATCTGCTGCCGGTCCTCGAGGGCGTTGCCAAGGCCGGTCGTCCGCTGATCATCGTATGCGAAGATGTTGAAGGCGAAGCACTTGCCACACTCGTAGTGAACAACATTCGCGGCATCGTTAAGGTTGCTGCAGTTAAGGCTCCGGGTTTCGGTGACCGTCGCAAAGCTATGTTGCAGGACATTGCAGTCCTGACCGGTGGCCAGGTCATCTCGGAAGAGGTTGGTCTGTCGCTTGAGAAGGCTACGATCGAAGATCTTGGTGAGGCCAAGAAGATCGTGATCTCGAAAGAGAACACGACCGTCATCGATGGTGCTGGTGATAGCAAGGACATTCACGGTCGCGTTGAGCAAATCAACCGCGAGATCGAAGAATCATCTTCGGACTACGATAGCGAGAAGCTGCAGGAGCGCGTTGCCAAGCTCTCCGGCGGTGTTGCGGTTATCAAGGTTGGTGCTGCGACAGAAGTCGAGATGAAGGAAAAGAAAGCTCGCGTTGAAGACGCGCTCCATTCGACCCGTGCCGCCGTCGAAGAAGGCGTCGTACCGGGTGGTGGTGTTGCACTGATTCGTGCAGTAAGCGCTATCAAGAAACTCACAGGCGACAACTCTGACCAGGACGTTGGTATCAACATCCTGCGGCGTGCAGTTGAAGAGCCGCTGCGCCAGATCGTTGCCAATGCAGGCTGTGACGCCAGCGTTATTCTGAACGCTGTTGCAGAAGGCAAAGGTAACTACGGTTACAACGCCGCAACCGATGAGTTCGGCGACATGATCGAAGCCGGCATCCTGGACCCGACCAAGGTAACGCGATATGCACTGCAGAACGCCGCCTCAGTCGCGGGCCTGCTGCTGACGACCGAAGCCATGGTCGCAGACGCACCGCAGGATGCTGCTGCCGGACCGGCAATGCCGGACATGGGTGGCATGGGCGGAATGGGCGGCATGATGTAGCCTGTAGGAGGGCCTTCAGGCCCGATCGCGGCTAAAGCCGCTCCTACAACGCAAGACAAGGAAGCCCGGCTCGCGCCGGGCTTTTTTTTTGTTGAACGCCCACATCCGAACTAAGTCATACTATAATCGAATAACGACACTTCAATTTGAATTGGGCACACGAGGGGGAACTCATGAACCATTCAATACAGCGGAGGCATATTGGCCTCTACGCAGCGATCGCGGCAGCATTCACGATCGGCAGTCCTGCGGCATTTTCACAAACGGACGACGGCAGTGACGATCTGATCGAAGAAATCGTTACCACAGGAACGCGCAGGCAGGGGCAGTCTCCAACCGAAACCATGTCACCGATTGATGTTCTCGCAGGTGCGGCGTTGGTAAATCAAGCGACGTTCGATATGACGGATGGCCTTACGAAAATCGCACCGTCGATCAATACGCAACGCTTTCCGATTGCTGACGGTACTGCATTTATTAGACCTGTATCGCTGCGTAATCTGTCGCCGGATCAGACCTTGGTGCTCGTTAATGGCACGCGGCGCCATCGTTCGCCGCTCGTCAATTTGCAGCTGGCTCCGCTCGGCACCGTTAATCAGGGTGCGCAAGCGGTCGACTTTTCGGCTTTGCCATCATTGGCGATCAAACGGATCGAAGTGCTGCGCGACGGGGCGTCCGCTCAATACGGCTCCGATGCAATCGCGGGAGTAATCAATGTCATCCTGAACGACGCTGACGAGGGAATTTCTGTCTCTGCCCAAACCGGCGAATACTTCGAAGGCGACGGTTCGCGCACGACGTTGGCGGCTAACGCCGGCTTCAGTCTCGGCGATTCGGGCTTTTTGAATCTGACTCTTGAGAGTTCAACGGCGGACATAACGGACCGCGGTGTACAGCGCGGCGATTGTCAGCCAGTAATCGACTTTGTTGGGCCGGGCGTTGTGCCTTTAAACGATTTTTGCCAGCGCTGGGGCGATCCTGACGTCGAAACCCTGAAATTCTTCTTGAATGCGGGCATCGACGTCAATGACAACGTCGAGATTTACGGCAACGCCAGCTTCTCCGACAATGACACGATCTCCGATTTCTTCTATCGGCATCCCGTATTGGATCCGGCGGCGGGGGTTGCTGGTCGCAGCACGTTAATTGTTGACACTGATGGCGATTTTCTTCCCGATCCGGCAGCCCAAGGCCTGGTTGACGACATTGTTGCAGCGGGTCTCGCACCCGACGATTATCTAACACCGGATGCAGCTAGTCCGAGCGGCTATGTATTGCTGAATCCGATCTTCACGCAGTTTCCGGGCGGCTACAATCCGGACTTCGGCGCGGCCATTAGTGATATGGCATTCGTATTTGGCGCTCGTGGCGAAACGGGCGCGGGCATGCTGTGGGACGTGCGTGCCCGCATCGCTGAGAGCGAGGCAGACTACACGCTCTCGGAGACCCTTAATCCGAGCCTGGGCCGATTGTCACCAACCAGCTTCAAGCCGGGCAAGCTGACTCAGGAAGAGACCGGCATCAATGCCGATTTTGTGAAGACCTTTGATGTTGGCAGCCTTGCAGCACCGCTGAACTTCGCTTTCGGTGCTGAATGGCGCGAAGAAACATACAAGATCGGCGCCGGCGACGTGGCTTCCTACAGTGCTGGGCCTACATTCATCTTTGGCGTTGGCTCTGACGGCTTCCAGGGATTTCCGGTCGAGTCTGCGGGAAGCTTTGACAGCGCGAGTGTCGCGGCTTATATCGACATAGAGGCCGACCTGACGGATGCATTCACACTAGGCGCCGCCGTTCGCTATGAGGACTACGATGAGTTTGGCGACACGACGGACTTTAAGCTGTCGGCGCGCGTCGATGTTAATGAGCAGTTTGCGTTGCGAGCAACGGCTAGCACCGGATTCCGTGCACCAACACCAGGGCAGGTTAACACGCTCAATACAACGACGAGCGCGGACACCGCAGGCAACCTTATCCCGAGCGGCACCTATCCAGTCGGCAGTACTGTAGCGCTGGTGCTGGGGTCAAAGCCGCTAGTGCCCGAAGAGTCCACGAGTTTTACTTTAGGTGCGGTTTGGTCTCCTGCGGATAATGTCAGCATTACTGTCGACTACTATGACATCTCGATCGACGACCGACTCGCGCTGTTTAACACGACGATCACCGCGGCGGATGTTGTCGCACTGACGGCCGCCGGTGTCCCCAATGCCGCCCTATTGCTTGACGGTCTGGCCGGTTATTTCACCAACGCGTTCGACTCCGACGTGAGTGGCATCGATCTTGCTATTACGGCTGAATTCGAAGTGGGTTCAGGCGATTTGGTCGTGGACTTGCGCCACAACCAAAATGAGCAAGACGTAGCAAAGGTAGCGCCAAGCACGATCAACGCATCGCGCGTGCATGACCTCGAGCACCAGGTTCCGGACAGCAGAACGACGCTGACGTTTGACTATAACTCGGGCAACGCGTTGAGCGGCTATGTGCGTGTAAATAATTACGGCAGCTGGAGCTCAACAGGCGGTCTCTTCAGTAGTGGCCTTGCCGATGACGTCTCGAATTATGGATCTGAAATTTTGGTTGATATCGAAGCTACTTACAGATTCAACGACATCTTGAGATTGAGTGTTGGCGCTGAGAATGTCTTCGACGTTGAGCCCGACCTGGAAGGCGACGGCACACTGGCATTCCTCGGTGCGAGAACGTCGATAACATCGCCCTTCGGCAATAACGGTGGCTTTTGGTACGCAAGGCTGTCAGCTGATTTCTAGCAGGAGCAGCTCCCGTAGGAGGGCCTAAAGGCCCACCTACAACGCAAAACAAAAAGCCCGGCAATCGCCGGGCTTTTTTTGCCTTTCGCAATGCGAAATGTCAATCCGGACTAGTCCAGATATCTTTCTTGGCGCAACGAGAATATTAATACGATGTTGGCGGAGGATCGCCAGCAGCAAAAGGGAAAAGGCGAGAAAGATGTCTATTTTAAGAAAATTCGAACCCGGGAAACCGGGATTCGATGCCAAGCGGATGGCGCCTCTCACCCATAGCATGGAAGAGTTCTTCGAGGACTTCCCCCCAAGGCGCTGGATGGAGACGTATGAGCCCTTTGGATTGAAATGGCCGATGGGTATAGATTTCGAGCGGAGCTTCCGACTCGATATCTTGGATCGGAACAAAGAGCTGTTGATCCGCGGCGAACTGCCCGGAATAGAAAAGGACGATATCGAGGTGACAATCTCAGGTAGCCGCCTGACAATTGAAGCCAAGAGAAAGTTCGAGGAAGAGACTGAAAAGGATACGTTCTACCGCCATGAGCTCGGCTTCGGCGAGCTCGTGAGAACAGTCGCGCTACCAGTCGAAGTGGATGCCCAAAACATTCACGCCGAACTGGAAGACGGCATCCTGACCATCACCCTTCCTAAAGTTCGGGCAGAAGAGCGTCGTACGGTGAAAGTCACCTAGTGACGATCATTCGTGTGACAGCCGGGACGGCGCCTGCCGTCCCGGTTTTTTTTTGCGTTGCTGCAGGTGCCAGTAAGTCCTGAGACCCAGCAGCACGGCGAGTATTGCGGCGTAAATCTTCGCATCACTCGTATCCTTCTTCACCTGCCACCAGTAGTGCCAGACGCCGAGCACGCCGACCGCGTACGCGCTGTAATGCAATTTCTGCCAGCGTCGGCCCATACGCCGGCGCATGCCGGCGGTAGAGGTCACGGCCATCGATATCAATAACACGAATGCGGTGAAGCCGAGCGTGATGAACGGACGTTCGGTGAGATCCTCGGCAATAGCCGACAGCAACAAGCCCTGATCGAGAATCAACCAGGTCAGAAAATGCAGCAATACATAAAAAAACGTGAACAGCCCGAACATGCGGCGAAATCGCACCAGCCAGTTCCAGCCGGTCAGCCGGCGCAACGGTGTGATAGTAAGCGTAATCATGATGAAACGAATCGCCCAGTTGCCAAAGCGATCCTGAATCTCCTCGATCGGGTTCGCACCGAGGCTGCCGGTAATTTCGAGAAGATCGGTAATGACCAATGCGGCAGGCACCAGGCACAGCAAGAATACGGCCGGCTTCCAGATCAGCCGAATTTGGCGCAGCGTGTCCAATGGGCTCAGTAGTTCCTGCGCAGGTTGAGGCCGTCGTACAGGTGCGCGACATGCTCGCCGTAACCGTTAAACATCTGTGTCGGGATCTTGCTCGCGAATACTCCGGCGCCAATGCGCCGTTCGCGCGCCTGACTCCAGCGCGGGTGACTGACCTCGGGATTTACATTGGCGTAAAACCCGTATTCATTCGGCTGCGCCATGCGCCAGCTTGAGAATGGCATTTTGTCGACGAAGCTCATTCTGACAATACCCTTGATGCCCTTGAAGCCGTACTTCCACGGAGTAACGAGTCGAATCGGAGCGCCGTTGGAATTTGGCAGTGTCTCGCCGTACACACCGACAGCAAGTATCGCCAGCGGATTGTTTGCCTCGGCGATGGTAAGACCTTCACGGTACGGCCAATCCAGAATGCGGCGACGTTGCCCGGGCATGCGCGTTGGGTCGTGCAGTGCCTGGAAGGCAACGTACTTCGCTTTCGAGGTCGGCTGATAGTGTTTGATGATATCGGCGAGTGGAATGCCAACCCAGGGAATCACCATCGACCAGGCTTCAACACAACGCAGGCGATAGATGCGTTCTTCGAGCGCATACGGTCTGATGAAGTCATCGAAGTCGAATGTGCCGGTTTTCTCGCAATGACCATCGACGGTGATCTTCCAGGGCAGCGGGTCGAAGTCACCCGCATTCTCGTGCGGATCATCCTTGTTGGCGCCGAATTCCCAATAGTTGTTGTACGACGTTATGTCTACGTACGAATTGGGTGTCTCGCTCGTGCTGAATTCGCTGGGGCTCACATCGGCCAGCAGTGTGCGACGCTCG
>Ga0255051_10000685_pt1 | contig 12399 bp, 10 predicted proteins | sample JV7_2_9_MG_FD_181719 | JGI IMG/M metagenome (GOLD analysis project Ga0255051, IMG submission 181719) | Seawater microbial communities from Jervis Inlet, British Columbia, Canada - JV7_2_9 | ecosystem: Environmental > Aquatic > Marine > Inlet | place: Canada: British Columbia | collected 2016-10-06
TCAAAATGTTTACTTTACTAAACACTTCATGAGGCAAAACACCATGCACCCGGAAATCGGTCGACGACTACGGGAAATTCGCACACGGCTAGGCATGTCGCAACGCCAGCTGGCCCGGGTTTCCGGCGTCGCGAACGCGACGATCTCGCAGATTGAATCGAACAAGCTCAACCCAACGGTAAGCATGCTCAAAAAGGTCCTCGATGGCATTCCGATCAGCCTCGCTGAGTTTTTCTCGGACAATGCCGAATTCGCCGAGCGGATTTTTTATCGAGTGGATGACCTGACCAAAATCGCTGACGGCGGCGTGTCATACCTGCAGGTCGGCGCGAATTTGCACAACCGATCGATTCAATTTCTCAAGGAGTGTTACCAACCTGGTGCTGGCACGGGCAAGCATGCGATGACGCATGAGGGAGAGGAGTGCGGCATCGTTCTGAACGGTCGTCTCGACGTGACGGTCGCGGAGCAAACGACAGTGCTGAAAGCTGGTGACGCCTACTATTTCCGCAGCGATCAGCCGCATCAATTTCGAAATTCCGGCAGCGAGCCCTGCGAGTTGATTACAGCCTGTACACCGCCGAGCTTTTAATGCAAAGTGTCGCACCTCATTTTTTTAATCTTCATTAGAATTTAAATGGCACAGTTTGGCACCGTATTTTGTGATCACTTCACGAGCGTTCGATTTGTAGATGGCAGCTGGCAACAGCCAGAGCTGAAAGTGGTCGAGCCGATTCCCTTGCACCCGGCGTCGCATGTTTTTCACTACGCCAGCACCTGTTTCGAGGGGTTCAAAGCCTATCGTTGGGAAGATGGCAGGGCGCGTATTTATCGCTTGCATGATCATGTGGCACGCATGCAAAAGAGTGCGGCGTCGCTGCGCCTGCCGATTCCAGACGCCGATATGCTGGCACAGATGGTAATCGATCTCGTCGGCAGCCAGGTTGACGATATTCCAGAGCCGCCGAGTTCTCTCTATCTTCGTCCGACGCTGATTGGAACCGTTGAAAATATCGGTGCCGCTGCGGCACCGTCGACCGAGGCACTGCTTTTCGTCATTGCATCGCCTGTCGGCGATTACTTCAGCGGTAACGGCAAGACGCTGAAGTTGCTGGTGGACGATCAGAACGTGCGCACGACCGCGCAGCTTGGAAGTACCAAGACAGGTGGCAATTACGCAGCCGCTCTCGGGCCGACGCTCGACGCCAAGGCAAAGTATGGGGTGGACCAAGTGCTGTTCTGCCCGGGCGGCGATGTCCAGGAAACCGGCGCCGCCAATTTCCTGCTGATCAGTGATGACGAGGTCATTACCAAACCGCTGGATTCTTCATTCCTGCACGGCATGACGAGAGATTCCATCCTGAAGCTCGCCAAGGACAATGCTTACACGGTCAGCGAACGCAATTTCACCGTCGACGAGCTGTTGCAGCTTGTGCAAAGTTACGAGGCAGCACTGTCGGGAACAGCGGCAACGTTGTCGCCGGTCGGACATCTTGTTTACAACGGGGAAGAGATTGTTGTGCGCGATGGTAGTTCCGGCCCAAATGCCGAAAAACTGCGCGCGGCATTGCAAGCCGTCCAGGACGGCAGCGCACCTGATAAGCACGGCTGGCTAACCGAGGTCTGATCGAAGGCTGTGCAGCAAGGTCAGAGCGACCGTGAATAGCAACATGGCCACCGCTTGGTGACTGGCTGCGAGAATCAGTGGCACGCTGAATACGAGCGTTGAGATTCCCAGGGCAACCTGGAGAACCCCGGTATGCAGCAATGCATTTGCTGCCTTAGCAGCGCGCGCCGGAATATCCGATTTCCGGGCTCGTAACCAGTACAACACAACCATCAGGAACGTAGTGATCGCCAGCAACCGATGGTTAAACTGAACCGTCGTTACGTTTTCTGTGAGGTTTCGCCACAGGGGATTGAGCGTCGTTAAGCCCGGTGGTATCCAGTCAGACCCCATCATTGGAAACGTGTTGTAGATTTTTCCGGCTTTGAGGCCCGCAACGAATCCGCCGGAGACTATCGTGATCGTGATAAGGCTGGTAAGCGCCACTGTCTTGCCGAACCATGGGTGTCTTGTGCCGTCGCGAAGTGGATACAGAAGCGACAGTGCGACCCAGAACATGTAGGCGTAAATGAGAAACGCTGCAACCAGGTGCGCGGTCAGCCGGTATTGACTGACGTGCGGGTCGTTGACGAGGCCGCTTTTCACCATGTACCAACCCAGTACGCCTTGCAGGCCGCCAAGAACAAACATCAACAAATACTTGGGCCATTCGTGGCGCCGGATGTAACCGCGTATCGCAAACACGACAAACGGCACGAAAAAGACGATGCCGATAAGGCGCCCGAGCAGGCGATGCAAATACTCGAGCCAGAAAATTTTCTTGTAGTCGCCCACATTCATGTGTGAGTTAACTTTCTGATACTCCGGCGACTGTTGGTATAGCTCGAAGCTCTGTTGCCATTGTTCGTCGCCAAGCGGCGGCAGCCACCCAACGACCGGCCGCCAGTCGACCATCGACAGGCCGGATCCTGTTAATCGGGTGACACCGCCCAGCACGACCATCGCAAACACGAGCGCACAACAGCTGAGCAACCATAGGGCCACTGCACGGTCGCGAGAATTAGTTGACGTTGCTTCGTTCATACAGGCGGGCAATCTTACCGTGATATTCTCGGTTGATGCGAATCGGCAAATGCAACAACCTGATGGACTTTCGAGTCCTTGCAAAACGCCGCCTGCCTGCGCCAGTTTTTCATTATCTCGATGGCGGTGCCGATGACGAATTTTCCCTGGTGCGTAATACGCAGGCATTCGACGACTACGAACTGCTGCCGTCGCAGTTATCCGACGTAAGTACTATCGATTTACAAACTACGCTACTTGGCGAAAGCGTCGATTGGCCTGTCATGATTTCACCGACGGGTGCGTCAAAGTTGTTTCATGGCGATGGCGAACCCGCGGTCGCACGAGCTGCGGCGAAATTCGGCATGATCTATTGCTTGTCGACGCTGGGCACGACGAGCATTGAAGACATTGCAGCTGTGACCAATAGCCCGAAAATGTATCAGCTTTATATCCTCAAAGACCGTGGGCTCACGGAGGAATGGATCGCGCGCATCAAGGCAAGTGGCTATACGGCGCTTGGATTGACCGTCGATTTACCTGTCCACGGTAATCGTGAGCGCGATCTCGTACAGGGGTTTGCCACGTCGCCACGATCAAGAATCAGACAAGTCTTAAGTTTCGCGCGTCATCCGGGATGGATATATCGTGCGCTTGTCCGCAAAGATCTCGACATGGTCAACATCACGACGAGCGAGGCAGCGGCACGAGCAATCGCCAAGGGCGTGTACAAATTTATCAATGACGAATTCGACCGCTCACTCACGTGGAAAGACGTTGAGTGGCTTGCCGAACGATGGGGTGGGCCGCTCGTTGTCAAAGGTGTGCAAACCGTCGACGATTGCCGCAAGGCGGCGAATTCAGGCGCTACTGCTGTCATGATTTCGAATCACGGCGGCCGGCAGCTCGAGTCGGCACCGGCTCCAATTGATTGCATAGCGGCCGTAGCCGACGAATTACACGATCGGCTCGAAATCATCTGCGACGGCGGAATTCGTCGCGGTAGTCACGTCGTCAAAGCGCTCGCAATGGGTGCTAACGCATGCAGCATTGGGCGCGGCTATGTGTATGCGCTCGCAGCCGGAGGTCAGCCCGGTGTTGAGCGCGCACTTGGCCTGTTGCGCGCCGAAATTGAGCGGACGATGGCATTGCTTGGATGCGATGCGGTAGAAAAGCTCGATCGGCACTACGTACAACACCGTAATTCGCGCTGATCTGGCGCTTTTTTTAGCCCTGTCGCCGTTTTGCGCGTATTATGGCGGCTGCTCAACCGCCTTCGGGCGGCGTTTTTTTTAAGAGGTAGATATGTCAGGCGAAAGAGTTTCAGGAACCGTCAAGTGGTTCAATGACGACAAGGGATTTGGTTTTATCGAACGTGAAGGCGGACCGGATGTTTTCGTCCACCATAGCGCGGTCCAAATGGAAGGTTTCAAGTCCCTCAAAGAGGGTCAGAAAGTTACGATGGAAGTGACACAAGGACAGAAAGGCCCGCAAGCCGAAAACGTCATGGCCGACTAGGCATCGACTTTCCGGTTCCGTATGTGTGACCGGTCAGGCACTCGCTTCTATTTTCTGTCTGCGCTGCAGGCTTTTGTGATGCACCTGCGTTTCCGACAATTGTTGCTCGGCAGTGTCCTTATCCTGTCAGCGTGCGGTGAAACTCCACCTCCCCCGGCCGCTGCCGAACCGGTATTTGTTGGTAGCGCGGAATGCAACGATTGCCACGTTGTTCAATACTCCGATTGGGCAAACTCGCACCACGATCTCGCTATGCAGGTTGCCAATGCCTCGACAGTTCTCGGCGACTTCGAGAATGCATCGTTTAACTACTTCGACACTGAAACCGAATTCCTGGTGCGGGACGAGCTCTTTATCGTGCGTACCGCAAACGCTGTGGGCGAGCCGGAGGATTTCCCAATTGCCTATACCTTTGGCGTCGCACCGCTGCAGCAATACCTGGTTGAGTTTCCGGACGGCCGTTTGCAGGCGCTGCCATTTGCCTGGGACACGCGTTCTGCTAACGATGGCGGCAAACAGTGGTTCCACCTTTATCCTGACGAGTACATCGGCCCTGGCGACGCTCTGCACTGGACGGGAAGGCAGCAGAACTGGAACTACATGTGCGCGGAGTGCCATTCGACCAACTATCAGGTCAATTATGATCTCGCTACCGACCACTTCGAATCAACTTGGTCCGAAATCGACGTCGGTTGCGAGGCGTGTCACGGGCCGGCGTCTGTTCATGTCGCCGAGGCACGAACCGGCGAATTCAGCGGCGATTGGGGCTTGTCTGTCGACCTGGACGATCATGGCCGGTCGGTCTGGCAGATGAATCTACAGACCGGCATTGCCGAACGCAGTGAGCTGGCAATGCGTCAATCGAAGCAACCGGAAGCGTGCGGTCGCTGCCACGCACGTCGTGGAGTCATCAGCCCGACTTATGAGTACGGCAAGCCGCTCGCCGAGACGCATCGCGTAGCGCTACTCGATACTCCCCTGTATTTCGACGACGGACAGATTCGCAACGAGGTTTACGTGTATGGCTCGTTTGTGCAAAGCCGCATGTACCGGGCGGGCGTGACCTGCAGCGATTGTCACAACCCTCACTCGCTCGAACTTGTAACGGGTCCAGAGCCGAGCGATGTATGTACGCAATGCCATTTACCGGACAAGTTCGCGTCGACCGAACATCACAATCACGAACCTGACGATGTTGCCTGCGTTGATTGCCATATGCCGTCGCGCGACTACATGGTCGTGGACCCGCGCCGCGATCACAGTTTTCGTGTGCCGCGACCGGAACTGAGCGTATCGATCGATTCGCCCAACGTGTGCGCAAGCTGCCATGACTACGATGCTCGCCCTGGCGCTGTCGAATCTCCACATTTCGGGAGTGCCTTCAATGGCGCTCGAAACGGAATCCCCAGCGCACCTCTTGCTTCGGTGATCGGTGACGGCGAGGTTCCCGGTATTGCCAGGGCGACTGCATTGAGGTTGTTGAGCGGTCCGCTGGTCAGCAAAGATGCCGCTGCGATTCAACTCGCCCTTAGCGATACCGACGCGTTGGTACGAATGGCGGCCTTGCAGTCATCCCGAATGTTGTCACCCGATACACAATTGCAGCTTGCGGCTCCCTTGCTGAAAGATTCCGATCGCAGCGTCCGCATCGAGGCGGCCTCGTTGCTAAGCCCATTCAGTGGGGATCTGCCGAGCACGTCGGGTTTTGCGGAGGCGGCGGAGGAATTCCGGGCTGCGCAGCTGGCCATCGCGAGTCGGCCAGAAGCACACACATCGCTGGGCGATTTTTCGGCGGCCATGGGAGATGTGGACCAGGCCATTGACCACTACAAGACTGCGCTTCGTATCGATCCCGCCGATTCTATGTCGCGACTCAATTATGCAGATGCGCTGCGGGGATTCGGCGACGAGCGCGGAGCGGAACTTTTGTTGCGCGACGGCCTGGTGCTTAGTGCGGCTAACGCCGAGATACGCCATTCGTTGGGGTTGTTGCTCGTTCGCAGCAATCGACCTGTAGATGGGCTTGCGGAATTGCGCGAGGCGGCACGTTTGTCGCCGCAAAACGCTCGTTTCGTTTACGTCGAAGGTATCGCGCTCAATTCATTAGGTCAGTCGGACGCGGCAATCGAGGTGCTTGAGGATGCGCATCGGCGTTTCGGCCGTGATTTCGATATCGCCTGGGCGTTGGCAACCATGCTCAGAGACCGCGGCGACACAGCTAGAGCCAGGGAGGTGGTCGAAATGCTCGCCAGCCACCGTCCGGACGACCCGAACGTTGCGGCCCTGCTGGAATCATTGACGGTCCCCTAAAGGTAGGCGGTGACGCCGTCGTAAATGAGTTTCAGACCGACCGCGAATAGCAGAACATAGACAAAACTGAAAAAGAATCGATCGCTTACACGCTTGTGCAACCAGGCACCGATTAACACGCCTATCGGAGCCAGAATGGCAAGAGCGGCCGAGGTTGCGAGATTGTCCGAGTCGAACTGTCCGAGCCATGCATAAGGAACGAGTTTGACGTAATTAACAACGGCGAAGAAAAGGACAGTCGTTGCCGCAAAATCCATGCGATCGAGCGGTCGGCGCAGTAAGTACATGCTGATTGGCGGCCCGCCCGAATGCGCGACAAAACTTGTAAATCCGGCGACGGACCCTCCCAGCACTGCATACGATCGTGGAAAATAGCTATTGTTAGAACGTTTCTTGTTGATCCAGTAATGCAGCGTAAATGACGTCGCGACGAGACCGACAATAAGGCGCACGACGGATGCGCTCATCGCTTCAAATAACAAAGTGCCTGTCAGAATTCCAATCAATGATGCGGGCAGCAGTACGTTCAGCTCCGGCCACACCCATTTGCGGCGAAATTTCCACACGGCGACAAGATCCATGATGCATAAAATCGGCAACAGAATCGCCGCCGCCTGAACCGGCGAAATGACGAGAGCCATCAACGGCACGGCAGCGGTACCGAGACCGCCACCGAAGCCGCCTTTCGAGATGCCGAACAAGAGTACGGCAGGGATTGCGACAGCATAGAACCACGGGTCAGTGATCAAGTCCCGGTCCTCAATTCGTGATTTAATACCTGTATACCAAAAACGATAGTGCTCCGTGAAACTAAGAATCCGTGACAATTCGATACGCGTGCGTCTGACTCGCGTTGAAGTCGATGCTTTGCGCGATACAGGTATTGTTTCTGCCCGCACCGGTTTCCCCGGGGGGCATGATTTCCAATACCTTGTCGAGAGCAGTCCGGCAAGCGTCAACCCGGGTGCCTTTTTCTCGGGCAGCGCTGTCACAGTCAGGTTGCCGGATACGACTGTACTTGCCTGGGCGAATTCCGAACAGGTATCAATTGCGGGCGAGCAGAGGCTCGATGACGGTGAGCAACTAATGATTCTGGTTGAAAAGGATTTCGCCTGCCTGGCGCCACGCGAAGGCGAGGACGAAGCCGATATGTTCGAACATCCGGACGCTGAGTCTGGCGAGAGTCAGTGTTGATGGCGGGGTCGCGCTATGCCGGTTTCGAATCCGAAACCGTGGCATTCCTCAATGAGCTATCAAAAAACAATAATCGCGAGTGGTTTAAGACGAACAAAACCCGTTATGAGGAGCAAGTGCTCGACGTTGCACTTCGCTTCATTCAATCAATGCAGGATCCACTGGCGGCGATTGCACCTCATTTCGTCGCTCAGCCGACTCGTGTAGGCGGTTCGTTAATGCGTGTTTATCGCGATACGCGATTCTCGAAAAACAAAACACCGTATAAAACCAATATAGGCATTCAGTTTCGGCACGAACGGGCCAAGGACGTGCATTCGCCGGGCTATTATGTGCATGTCGACCCGGAGCAGGTGTTCGTCGGAGTTGGAATGTGGCGCCCCGACTCAGATCCATTGCGCGCGATCCGGGAACGAATCGCATTCAAGTCGGCGGAGTGGAAGCGCACGGTCGGCGATGCGAGATTCAAAAGCCACTTCAGCCTGGGTGGCGATGTATTGAAACGGCCGCCCAGGGGCTTCGATAAGGATCATGAACTCATTGACGATATCAAGCGCAAGAGTTTCATCGCGATCAAATACCTGGATGTGGACGATTGCCTGAGCCCTCAGTTTCAACGCAAGGTTGAGACAGCATTCAAAGCGGGCACATCCTATATGCAATTCCTATGCAAGGCTGTTGGCGTACCGTTCTAATCGCCCGGCGAGGCACCAATCGTCAACACGATCTTGCCCATATGCTGACTGCTCTCCATGAGTTCGTGCGCGGCTGCAGCTTCGGCCAGCGGAAACGTCGTATGGATGATCGGGCGGACCTGGCCTGAAGCGAGCAAGGGCATGACCTTGTCCGTCAATTGATCGGCGATCGCAGCTTTCTCCTCGACAGACTGTGGTCGCAATGTCGACCCGGTAATCGTCAGCCGCCGGCCCAGCACAATTCGCATGTTGAGCTCGGCCTTCGGTCCCTGCAGAAATGCAATGATTGCGTAACGCCCTTCAACGCCCAAGCTATCGAGGTTCTTTTGCATGTAGGGGCCTGCCACCATGTCGAGCAGTACGTCGACACCGTCCCCGCCAGTGAATTCGTGAACGATGTGTTGCCAGTCTTCGTCGCGGTAGTTGATGGCGCGATCTGCGCCGAGTTGCTCGCAGAAACGGCATTTTTCATCCGTTCCTGCCGTCGTGATCACAGTGCATCCGAACGCTTTCGCAAGTTGAATGGCCGTTGTGCCAATGCCGCTCGATCCGCCATGCACGAGAAACGTTTCCCCGGCCGTCAGGTGGCAGCGCATGAATACGTTGTACCAGACCGTAAAAAATGTCTCGGGAATCGCCGCGGCTGCAATAAGATCGAGAACGGCGGGAATTGGCAGGCAATGTCCCTTGTTCGCACGGCAATACTCGGCGTAGCCGCCCCCATGAGTAAGCGCCATCACACTGTCACCGGTCTTCCAGCGTGTAACAGCGGCTCCCGTCGCGACAATTTGCCCGGCGACCTCGAGGCCGGGTAACGGGCTCGCATCGGAGGGCACCGGGTACATTCCCCGGCGTTGTAGACAGTCAGGGCGATTAACGCCGCATGCCGCGACGCGAATGAGTACGTCGTTATCTGTCGGTTTCGGCGTTGGCGATTCGATTAGTTTGAGCACATCGGGACCGCCGGGTTCTTCGATACCGATCGCTCGCATGGTTTGTGGAATTTCGCTCACACCCGCATTGTGCCTGAATGAGCATAGACAGAAGTAACGTTATGTGGATACTAATGACGCTCCCATAAATTCAACGACGAAAATGAGCGAAAACCCAATTATCTGGCAACCTGGCGATGAGCGCATAAAAGCCTCCGCAATGTATCAGTTCATGTGCGCCCAGGGTTTTGATAATTACGACGACCTTTACGACTGGTCGATTTCTGACATGCCGGCATTTTGGCAAGCCGTTTGCGAATTCTGTGATGTACACTTTGATTCTCCGGCAGAAAATATTCTTGCGCGTCCAGATAACATCATGGACGCAGGCTGGTTTGCCGGTAGCCGCCTCAATTTTGCACAACATTTATTACGTCATGAAGGCGATCATGCCGCGCTCATTTTTTGCGGCGAAAATGGTGCGCGCAGTGAATTGAGTTGGGACGAACTGCGGCAATCTGTTGCCGAGGTCGCGCAGGGATTGCGTGACAACGGAGTAGAGCGGGGCGATCGGGTTGCGGGTTTTCTGCCCAATTGTCCCGAAGCGATAATCAGTATGCTCGCAACGGCAAGTATCGGTGCTGTCTGGTCGTCGTGCTCACCCGACTTTGGGATAAATGGCGTCGTCGATCGATTCGGTCAGATTGAGCCGAAGGTGCTGGTGGCGACCAACGGTTACCACTACAACACCAAACGCATCGACAGTCTGCCGGTTGTAAAGGGTATCGTCGCGGCGATTCCAAATATTGAAACGACAGTCATCGTCGCCTTTCTCGATGACAATCCGCCGGCGAAAAGCGATGCATTCGTCAACTGGGTGGATTTCGGAGTGCAGGGCGCCGAATTATCGTTCGATGCCGTCGAATTTAATCACCCGCTTTACGTCATGTACTCGTCCGGTACGACAGGAGTGCCGAAGTGCATCGTGCACGGACAAGGCGGTACGTTGTTGAAGCACGTTAACGAACTGATGTTGCACACCGACATTAATGCCGACGACCGTGTGTTTTACTTCACGACCTGTGGCTGGATGATGTGGAATTGGCTCGCGAGCGGGCTGGTTGCAGGCGCCACTTTGATTTTGTACGACGGTGCGCCATTCGCCGGCGATGGGAAGACCTTGTGGTCAATGACGGAACGGGAAAGAATCACAATTTTTGGCACCAGTGCCAAATATATTTCAGCGCTTGAGAAATCGGGCCTGCGACCGAAAGACGACTACGATTTGTCGAGCGTGAGAACGATATTGTCAACGGGTTCGCCGCTGGCGCCGGAAAGCTTCGACTTCGTGTACGACGCAATCAAGAGCGACGTTCAGCTTGCATCAATCGCCGGTGGGACAGATTTATTGGGCTGTTTTGCTGCCGGGAATCCGTTGTTGCCGGTGCGGCGTGGCGAACTTCAGTGCCGCGGCCTTGGCATGGCGGTGGAGATATTCGACGAGGCCGGCAATTCCCTGCTTGAACAAAAAGGCGAACTCGTTTGTACAAAGCCGTTTCCGTCCACGCCCGTACATTTCTGGAACGATCCCGACAACGCCCGCTATCGCGCTGCTTATTTCGAGCGATTTCCCGGTATCTGGGCGCACGGCGATTTCGCCGAACTGAAGAACACCGGGGGAATGGTCATTCACGGTCGTTCGGACGCAGTGTTGAACCCAGGCGGCGTGCGCATCGGTACCGCCGAGATTTATCGCCAGGTCGAAAAGCTCGACGAAGTAGTGGAAAGTATCGCCATCGGGCAACGCTGGAACGATGACGTCAGGGTCGTGTTGTTCGTTGTGCTGCGTTCAGCCGTCATATTCGACGATGAATTGCAAACACGAATTCGCAACGTGATTCGCGAAGGCGCTACGCCGCGGCACGTGCCTGCAAAAATCATAGCCATTGAAGAGATACCCCGGACCAAGAGCGGCAAGATCGTGGAGCTTGCCGTGCGTTCCGTTGTACATGGGGAGATCGTCAAAAACACCGAGGCGCTGGCCAACCCGGAGGCGTTGGCGCATTTCAAGGACGTTCCAGAGCTGGGCGAGGAATAAGCCGGACGAGGCAAGTTCACGTAATCGGATTAGCACCCGCCTGCTGGGCGAAGGACTTTGTTACGACACTGTGGCATATTGGACTTGCTCTAATAGTTTTATAAATTGCCGGCAAGTCAGCAAGAAATAATAAAGCGAAATGCCGACAGAATCCCTGTTTCACAGTATTCATAATAACCAGAATAGAGACTGTTATGAAATATCCAAAAATACCCTTTATTATTGTATTCATCCTCGGCATTGTGTTCGGCGTTTACGTCCTCAACGAGGACCGACTGGTAATGATCGACGATGCCCAGGCGGCGTTGTCGCCGGTGAAGGCCGCGGACGAGCGCGAAGTCTACTATCCGAACAGCGAAGACCTTGATCCGGATGAAATGCGCGTCATCGCCTGCGGGACCGGGATGCCAACGACGCGTGCCGCACAGGCTGCGGCGTGCTTCCTGGTGGAACTCGGAAACGGCGAAAAATTCATCTTCGACATCGGCAGCGGATCAGCAGAACGCATTTCGTCTCTGCAAATTCCCTACAACTATCTCGACAAGATCTTCATCGGGCATTTACACGCCGACCACTTTGGATCGTTGGCTGAGATGTTCATCGGAGGTGCGCTGATGGGGAGGCAGAAACCACTGCGAATCTGGGGTCCCAGCGGCCCGGTTCCGGAGCTTGGAACTGCGTACGCCGTTCAGAAAATGAGAGAAATGTATACGTGGGACCTATCTGGCCGGGTGGGCATCGTTGATTTTCGCGGCTACTCGATTGAGGTCAATGAGTTCGACTACAAGGTCGAGAACGAGATAATCTATGAGAATAATGGGGTTATAGTCCGTTCGTTTCCTGCGATCCATTCACTCGACGGACCGGTCAGCTTCAGCTTGGAATGGAGCGGTCTGAAGTTCGTCTTCGGCTCCGACACTTATCCCAACAAATGGTTTGTTCAATATGCTCAAGACGCAGATCTTGCTGTCCACGAATGTTTCGTTGCTGTTCCCGATCTGGTCACAAAGATGCGATTCACAC